>OHVM01000584.1_pt1 | contig 14052 bp, 10 predicted proteins | sample 1579431 | NCBI WGS metagenome assembly OHVM01 (sample SAMEA3882524, study PRJEB24775) | human gut metagenome | biome: human-associated habitat; feature: intestine environment; material: feces | place: Netherlands | collected 2009/2010 | reverse complement strand
CGGGAGTTCTGATGGATGGCCTGTGCCAGCAATTCTTTTTCTGTTCCGCTTTCCCCTTCTATAATAATAGGAAAATCATTGACAGATACTCTTCGTGCTGTGTCTAACATATGCAGCTGCAGCGGGTTTACAGTAGAAAAGTAACTGAAATCGCATAATTTCGTAATACGGGTAGGAAACTGAGCATCCTGGAGCGGGTTTGTATGGATCAGGCGCACCTGACGGCTGTCTGCAATGCTGAAGTCCTGAAACCACATGCGGAAAGCTTCCTCTCCATTGTGTACTGCAATTCCGTCATTCTGGCTGGGATAATCGTAAATGATCCCGGCCTCTTTTAACAATCTTGAAAAATCTTTTTCCTGAATATCCCGTTCTTTGATCCCGGTCATTTGCAGAAAAAGGGAATTACACAGCTCTATTTTGCCGGACTGGTTTAGCAGGCACAGGCCTTCTGAGGCATTCTCCAAAATTCCCCGGGTGATCTCTTTCATATCCAGAGCCTGGCTTAACTGCTGGTTGGAAAGTTTCTGTATCTGGATAATATGGTTTAAGTAATTTTTTGTAACCTCATCAGCCAGACTGGCGGGAAGTTTAAATACGGCGATCAGTTCATTGATGGTGGAAATGTCTACAATACGGTTGCCGATATCTACTACCTGGCGGATAAAAGAAGGGACTAAGTGTACCTCTCCGGGAGTTACGCAATACTGGATATCTTTCCGCACCTCTTCAATCCCCGGAAGATAGGGAAGAAAATGATACTGGGAAAAGCCATATTCTTTTAACTGGTCCATGATCTCATAGGTGGTGTCCACTGTATCATTGACAAGGTATACAAAAGATCCCGGCGGAATCTGAAGGATGCGCTGGAGATAAGTGTGATTAAATGTGCGCATACATACCAGCTGTTTTACAGAATCCGGAATGGAAAAAGGCATCTGCTCTTTTAATTCACCTGCTGTATACAGGATACAGCCTGCATCTTCCATATCCTCTGGCGTCAGGTCAGCAATTCTGGTAGACACAATGGTGAGGTATTGTCCAAAAAGGGAAGAAAGGTAAGAGGCGATCCCTACTTTTGCCACCGGATTCCGGGTAAGGATCAATAGTTTGTGCTTCATGTAAGTAATCCTCCTTATTAGGCTGATTATATATCAATAAAATAAATAAAACAACCTAAAGGCAATAAAAAATTAATTTTAGTAAAAAAAGTGTTGTATTTTCTGTACGGACATTTGACAGCGATATAAAGAATCGTATAAAATGGTCACTAAAGCAAGGGCGCTTTGAAAACAGTCAGGGAACTGTGCATGCGAGAAGTGTGCCCTGCTTTTTCTATATAGTCTTTCAGTGAGGAAGGCTGGCGGAAAAAGTAAGTAAGATAGAGGAGGATATGAAAAATGAAGAAAAGAGCTTTATTAGTAGCACTTGCAGCAGCAATGGCAGCAAGCCTTGCAGGCTGCGGCGGATCTTCTGCATCCAGCACTACAGCAGCTGCTGGCAGCGCAGCAGAAGGCAGTGAAGCAGCAGGAGAGACTGCAGCAGACGCTTCTGGAAAGGACAGCCTGGTTATTGTTACATCATCTGATGTACTGTCTATGGACCCATACAGATATGATGAGGGACCTACAAACCAGATCATGCTTCATATCTATGAGGCAATGGTTGCCCAGAATGCAGATATGTCCTTTGGTCCTTGTCTGGCAGAAAGCTGGGAGACCTCTGAGGATGGTTTAACCTGGACCTTCCATTTAAGAGAAGGCGTTAAGTTCCATGATGGTGATGTAATGGATTCCGGCGACGTTGTTGCATCCATCAAACTGGCTTCCAATCCTGATTCCCCATCTGCATACAGCAGCTACACATCCAGCTTTGAGTCTGTGGAAGCGCCTGATGCAAATACCGTTGTTATTAAGACTGAAAGACCAAACCCTTTAATGCTGTTTGACGTTGCCCAGCTGTATGTATTAAAACAGGAAATTGCAGAAGTTGGCACAGAAGAGCAGGTTGCTGACAATGTAATCGGTACCGGCCGTTACAAATTCGTAGAGCAGGTTAAGGAAGACCATATCGACCTGGCAGCAAACGAAGATTACTGGGGCGAAGTTCCGGCTATTAAGAATGTACGTTTCCGTCCTATTACAAATGAAGCAACCAGAACCGCTACCATGCTGACTGGCGATGTTGATTTTACTATTGACGTATCTGCAAGAGATATTGACCGTCTGGATGCAACTGAGGGTATCAGCGTGATCAAGCAGAAGGGTCTCCGTGAGATCTACCTGAACCTGGACAGCCGTGAGGATTCTCCTCTGTTCCCTGGACAGAAAAATCCGATGTCTGATGTCAAAGTAAGACAGGCTATGTATCTGGCAATTGATGAAGGAACCATTATCAAGAACATCATGAATGGATGCGCATATGAAATGAACTCTGTTGTTCCAGAAGATTATGTAGGCTACACCGAAGTTACCCGTGAAGCATATGATCCTGAAAAGGCAAAAGAGCTGTTAGCAGAAGCTGGATATCCAGATGGTTTTGAAGTAACCTTTGATGCTCCAAATGACCGTTACATGAACGATGAGCAGATCGCCCAGGCAGTAGCAGGTTATCTTGAAAAAGTAGGTATCAAGGTTAATTTAAACCTGATGCCAAAGGCTAACTTCTTCAGCTACATTAAACCACTTGAGAATAAATCCATGTTCTTAATGACCGGATGGTCTGATGCTTCTGGTGATGGACTTTCTCTTATGCACGATATGCTTTACACCTATGACCGTGAGGCAGGTAATGGCGGTGTCAACAGAGGACATTACTCCAACGCGCAGGTAGATGCCCTGATCGATCAGGCATTCACTGAGATGGATGATACCAAGAGAGGTGAACTGGTAGCAGAGGCTGACAAGATCGCAAGAGAAGATTATGCATACATTCCGCTTCACTTTGAGCAGGATACATATGCGATCAAGGATACTTTAAATTACACCCCAAGAATGAACAAGTATGTATATGCATGGGAGTTCTCTTACAAATAAAAGTTAGGTAACAAAGTAAAGGGGCCGTGTAAAATTGAACGGCTCCTTTTCATTAAAATATGCTTCCGGAATCCGCCGGAGCCCAAACATCCTCTCTGTACCTGCGTGTGCAGCTGACGGTGATGATCCAAACCAGCCGCAAAGGCAGGTGAAGATGAGGATAAAAGGAATATTAGATACTCTGATGATAACAGGAGGTAAGATTTTATGATAAAGTATGTTGTAAAACGGTTTGCGCAGATGATCGTGGTACTTTTTATAGTATCTCTTCTCGTATTTCTGCTGACCAACTTTATCGGTGACCCAGTTGATATGCTGGTACCGGAAAATGCAACCCTTGAACAGATCGAATCTGCAAGAGCCAGATTGGGACTTGATAAGCCCCTTCCAGTTCAGTATGGTATTTTTATCAGAGATGTGCTTCACGGCAATTTTGGTAAATCTTATATATATGGAAAACCTGCCATGGATCTGATCTTTGAACGTATGCCAGCGACTCTTGAATTAGTTGCTGTTGCAGCCTGTCTTGTACTGTGTATTGCCATTCCTTTAGGTGTATATGCAGGTGCTTATCCTAAGAGAGCCAGCAGCAAGCTTATTATGTCCGGTTCTATTTTAGGTATTTCTCTTCCTTCCTTCTGGGTCGGCATGATGATGATCTACATTTTTGCAGTTGTTTTAAGGCTGCTTCCGGCTTCCGGCCGTGGAAATACGGTAATGGTGGGAAATGTAGCTTTAAGTATTTTTGCTCCCGGTGGTATCCGTTATGTCATTCTTCCGGCAATAACACTGGCTCTGACCAATGTGGCTACCATGCTTCGACTGACCCGTTCCGGTATCCTGGAAAATATGCGTCAGGATTATATTAAATTTGCAAGAGCAAAAGGTGTTCCTGCCAAGTCCATTCTTTTTGGACATGCTTTAAAGAATGCGCTGATCCCGGTCGTTACTATTTTTGGTATGGATCTGGGAAATATGATCGCGTTCACCACCATCACAGAGACCATTTTTGCATGGCCTGGCATGGGCAAGCTGCTTATTGATGCTATTAATAAATCAGACAGACCTATTATCGTGGCTTATCTGATGGCGGCAGCCTGCATGTTTGTGGTGCTGAACTTTATCGTTGATATCTTGTATACACTCATTGATCCTAGAATTGAATTGAGGTGATGAACATGGAAGAGAAAGTAACCATTGAAAAAACAGGATGGTGGAAAAGCTTTTTAAAGTCTGAGTTTTTCTATCACTATAAACACAATATTCCAGCCATCATCGGAAGTATCCTGGTGGTAGTTGCAATCCTGGTTGCAGTATTTGGACGTTTCATAGCTCCACAGAACCCATACGACCTGACTGCCATCAGTCTGGCAGATTCTTATCTTCCACCTGTATGGTTAGACGGCGGAAAAGCCGGATTCCTTCTGGGAAGTGATGAACAGGGCCGTGATATTTTAAGTGCCATTATCTATGGTAGTGCAAGTTCCATTATGATCGGTCTGGTAGGCATGATCTGCTCCTGTGCCATTGGCACCACACTGGGACTGTTAGCAGGATATTTTGGCGGAAAAGTAGATGCTGTTATCATGCGTATTGCAGATGTACAGCTGTCTTTCCCATCTATGCTGATCGCATTATTCATCATGTCCGTATTTGGACGCGGCGTTGGAAAACTGCTCATCGCCCTGACTATGGTAGGCTGGGTAACTTATGCAAGAACAGTCCGCGGCGAAACACTTTCCGTTAAAAAAATGGAATATGTGGAAGCAGCACGTACCATCGGCCTTCCAAACCGCATTATCATTATAAAACATGTACTTCCAAACGTTATCAATTCCATTATCGTTCTGGCAACCATCCAGATCGGAAGCTTTATCCTGACAGAAGCAACCTTAAGCTTTTTAGGTGTTGGTGTGCCGATCACACAGCCTTCTTTGGGACTGCTTGTAAAAACTGGTTTTGATGTATTGTTCTCAGGCCTGTGGTGGGCATCTGTGTTCCCAGGTCTGTATATCATGCTGATCGTATTCGGTATTAATCTTTTAGGTGACTTCTTAAGAGATGAGCTGAACCCGAATCTGAAATAGGAGGTGCGGTATGGAAGATAAAGTATTATTAGACGTACAGGGATTAAAAACATATTTCCACACCTTCAAGGGCGTGGTAAAAGCAGTAGATAATGTAAGCTTCAGCTTAAAAGAAGGTGAGATCTTAGGTATCGTAGGCGAGTCCGGAAGCGGAAAGTCTGTTACCAGTTTCTCTATCTTAAAGCTGGTAGAAGATCCAGGTGTGGTTGATGCAGACCATATCATGTTTGATGGAAAAGACCTGGCAAAGATCAGTGAAAAAGATATGTCAAAGATCCGTGGAAAAGACATTTCCATGGTATTCCAGGATCCTATGACATCTTTAAATCCTCTTTATACCATCCAGAGACAGATGGAAGAGGTGCTGATCCTTCATGAGCCACAGATGAACAAGGCACAGAGAAGAGAGCGCTGTATTGAGCTGCTCCATGCAGTAGGCATCCCAAATCCGGAAGAACGTTTAAAAGAATATCCAAACCAGTTTTCCGGCGGTATGCGCCAGCGTGTTATCATTGCCATTGCACTGGCTACCAATCCGAAGCTGCTGATCGCAGATGAGCCTACTACTGCCCTGGATGTTACCATTCAGGAACAGATATTAAAGCTTATGAAAAAGCTGGTGAAGGAGCATAATACATCTCTGATGCTGATCACTCATGACCTGGCAGTTGTATCCCAGATGGTTGACAAGATCAATGTTATGTACTGCGGAAAACTGGTAGAGACCGGAAAGACAGAGGATATTATTTATCATAATGCACATCCATACACTGAGGGACTTTTAAATTCCATTCCAAAGCTGTATGAGGACAGAGACCGTCTGGACTATATTCCCGGTATGGTTCCAAATATGTTTGAGCTGCCGGAAGGCTGTTATTTTGCACCAAGATGCAAATACTGCCAGGAGATCTGCCGCCATGAAAAGCCGCAGATGCAGGAAGTGGGACCGGGCCATATGGCTGCATGTCACTTCCCACTGTTAAAGAAAAAAGAACAGGAGGAAGCATAAATGGAAACATCTGAGACACTCATTGAAGTGAAAAATGTATGTCAGGAGTTCCACCTTACAAAAGGCCTCCTGCAGTCCCTTCGTTTTGAAAAGGGAAAGCTTGTAAAAGAAGATAAAGTAGTCCATGCTGTAAATGATGTAAGCTTTGAGATCAAAAAAGGGGAAGTTTTCAGTCTGGTAGGAGAAAGCGGCTGCGGTAAATCTACTACAGCAAGAACCGTTATCCGTCTCCTGGAGCCAACCTCCGGACAGGTACTCTATAAAGGAAAAGATATCAGCCACTTAGGACCAAATGAGCTTCTTCCTTACCGCAAGAGTATGCAGATGATCTTCCAGGATCCTTATGCATCCTTAAATCCGAGACAGAGAGTTGCTGACATCATTATGGAACCTCTTCTGTTCCATGGCATTGCAAAGACCAAAGAAGAAGCAAGAGAACGCTGCATGAGTATTTTAGCCCGTGTTGGTTTAAGACCGGAGCAGGCTGGAAGATATCCTCATCAGTTCTCCGGCGGACAGAGACAGCGTATTGGTATTGCAAGAGCCTTAGCTGTAAATCCGGAGTTCATCATTGCCGATGAGCCGGTATCCGCTCTGGACGTATCCATTCAGGCCCAGATCTTAAACCTGTTAATGGATCTGAAAGATGAATTTAATTTCTCTTATCTGTTTATTGCACATGACTTATCAGTTGTACGCCACATCAGTGACAGACTGGGCGTTATGTATCTGGGAAGTATTGTGGAAATGGGAGATAAACACACCCTTTTCACCAATCCGGTACATCCGTATACCAAGGTGCTGTTTGCAGCAGTTCCTACTGTAGGCGAAAAGCCGCTGGTTCAGGGAATTGATGCAAAGGGAGAGATCCCAAGCCCTGTAAACCTTCCAAAGGGCTGTTATTTCAGCGACCGATGCCCATATGCTACCGACCGCTGCCGTCAGGAAAAGCCGGTGCTGCGTGAAGTAGAACCAGGACATATGGCTGCTTGTCATCTGCTTTAAGCTGTAATTAAGTAAGGCTGCAGGCGCCATTTGGATACGTCTGCAGCTTTTTGTATACACATTTTATTTTTTGGAGGTGTGGATCATGACAGAAATAAAAGGGATTTCTGTGGATGAATGGAAGAAAAAGATCTGTGAGGAAGCAGAACGGTTAAGACCGCAGCTGATCGAACTTTCCCATAGCATCCATGATGAACCGGAGATCGGTTTTCAGGAGTTTAAATCATCTGCCAAGATATGTGATTTTCTGGAAAAACAGGGATTTGAAACAGAAAGAGGCTATTGTGACCTTCCAACATCCTTTAAGGCAGTGAAAAAAGGAACAGGAAAAGGCCCGGTAGTGGCGTTTTTGGCAGAATATGATGCTTTAAGAGGCGTAGGACATGGCTGCGGCCACAATGTGATCGCCACCTGTGCTTCCGGTGCATTTGCTTCTCTGGCAAAAATATTTGTGGAAATGGGAATTGCAGGAGAAGTAAGGATCATTGGAACTCCTGCAGAAGAAGGAGGCGCCGGAAAGGCTATTATGCTGGAACGGGGCGGCTTTGATGGAGTGGATTTTGCACTGATGATCCATCCCACCTGTGGCGGTGAAAGCAGGAACTATATTAACCGGAACGGAAGAGCTTCCGGAAGTCTTACCATTTCCTTTACAGGACAGTCTGCCCATTCCTCTGCACCGGCAACTGGCATCAATGCCCTGACAGCGGCTATCAGCGTGTTTAACCAGATCGATATGCTGCGTCCGTTATTTGAAACAGAGGACAATGTAAACGGTGTTATTTTAGAGGGCGGAACTGCTTCTAACGTAATTCCGGGATTTTCCAAATCGGAGTTCTGTATCCGTGCGGCTACCATGAAGCGTATTGATGAGCTTCAGAACATGATCATCGGCTGTGCAAAACGTGCAGAAAGCCTTACAGGGGCAAAGGTCCGGATCGAGTCAGAACCCATTTATGCAGAGCGTTATCCATGTCTGCCGATCTGTGAAGACTTTAAGGAAAATATGGCCCGCGTAGGCGTTGGCATGTGTCTGCCGGATCCGAAACTGCTGTTTGGTTCTTCTGACATTGGAAATGTGTCCATTAAGATCCCGGCGATCCATGATTATCTGTCTATTACAGATGAAGAGATCCCGGCACATTCCAAAGAATATGCCAAAGCAGCAGCAGAACCGACTGCAGATGAGATCTGCATCAAGGGGGCACAGGGACTGGCAATGACCGGTCTTGACCTGCTGTTAGATGAAAGCCTTCGTCAGGCGGCAGCAGAGTACCATGAAAAAGTCGTACCGGACTTCTACAAAGAAAAGTAAAAGATGGATATCCGGTCCGGACGCAGCTGCGTCTGGAAAATTTGGATGTCCTCTCGGAGTCTTTCATGCACCTGCTCAGGCACAGAAAGATCCCGAAAGAACATGATGCATATTTGGAGGAAATGAAAATGAAATTTGCAAAAAGAATGGATCGGTTTGGAGAGGGAATTTTTTCCAGACTGGCTGAGATCAAGAATAAAAGGATCAGTGAAGGAAAAGAAGTGATCGATCTAAGTATCGGTGCGCCAAACATTCCACCGGCAGAGCATATCCGCAAGGCACTTTGCGAGGAAGCTATGAAGCCGGAGAATTATGTTTACGCCATCAGCGATACCAAAAAGCTGTTAGATACAGTGGCAGACTGGTATAAGAGAAGATATGATGTGGAACTGGATCCGGATACAGAGATTTGTTCCCTTTTAGGTTCCCAGGAAGGTCTGGCTCACATTGCCCTGTCTATTGCAGATGAGGGAGACATCGTTATGGTGCCGGATCCATGTTACCCAGTATTCGGAGATGGTCCGCAGATCGCAGGGGCAGAGCTTTATTATATGCCTCTTAAGAAAGAAAATGACTATATTATCCAGCTTCAGGACATCCCGGAAGAAGTGGCAAGAAAAGCAAAACTGATGGTCGTTTCTTATCCAAACAACCCGACTACCGCTATGGCTCCTGCGCAGTTTTACAGAGACCTGGTAGCATTTGCAAAGAAATACGATATCATTGTTCTCCATGATAATGCATACAGCGAGCTTGTATTTGATGGAAAGACCTGCGGAAGCTTTTTAAGTTACCCGGGCGCAAAAGAGATCGGCGTGGAATTTAATTCACTTTCCAAGACTTATGGCCTTGCAGGTGCAAGAATTGGTTTCTGCCTTGGAAATAAAGAGGTTGTAAAGCATCTTAAGATGTTAAAATCCAATATGGACTATGGCATGTTCCTGCCGATCCAGGCAGCAGCAGTAGCAGCTCTTACCGGCGATCAGGACTGTGTTTATGATACCATGAAAGCCTATGAGGCAAGAAGAGATATTCTCTGTGACGGTTTTCGCTCCATTGGCTGGGAAATGGACCGTCCGGTAGCAACTATGTTTGTATGGGCTCCGATCCCGAAGCAGTATAAGTCTTCAGAAGCTTTTGTTATGGATCTGGTAGAAAAGACAGGCGTTATGGTGACACCGGGAAGTGCTTTCGGACCATCCGGCGAAGGCTTTGTGCGTATGGCTCTGGTACAGGACCGTGAGGCATTAGAGCGTGCGATCCATGCAGTAGATGAAAGCGGAATTTTCTCAAAGGAGAATTCATGAAAACGTTCATGAAAAAATGGAAATGGAAGATCCTGATCCTGGTATATCTCTGCTTTATATATGGCAATTCTCTGACTCCTGCAGCGATTTCTTCTAAGGAGAGCGGATATTTTCTTGCGAAGATACAGGATTTCCTTGCAGGAGCGGGAATGGATGCCTGGTGGCTGACAGAGCATCTGGTGCGCAAAGCCGCCCATTTTACAGAATATGCAGGACTGGGATTTTTACTGGCGATGAATACAGGGGCTGGAATAGCGCCTGTATTTTGCCTTTTAAAAGGAAATGTGACGGCAATACTTTTTATGCCTTTTGTAGATGAAACCATACAGCTGTTTGTAGAAGGCAGGTCCGGTCAGATATCCGATGTGTGGCTGGATATGGCGGGAATTGTTACCGGGATCATGGTTACGGCAGGTTTCATGAAAATGACGGGCGCTTTGAAAACTGGCAGAAAAGCTGCAAAAGGAAAGGGCAGCGGAAACAGGAGCAGAAATAATGAATTATAAAGTGATAATGGCTTATGACGGAAGCCGGTATAATGGCTGGCAGAAACAGGGGAATACAGATAAGACCATTCAGGGAAAATTAGAACAGATCCTTTTTAAGATGACCGGGGAAGAGATCGAAGTTCATGGTTCCGGCCGGACCGATGCAGGAGTCCATGCCAGGGGCCAGGTAGCAAATTTTCACATAGACTGGAAAAAACTGGAAGTCCAGGAGAAGCGAGAACTGGAAAAAAATGCCGGAAACCAGGCTGGACAGGGCTGTAAAAGGGAAAAATGTGGCGGAAAGAAAACGCCGGATCAGATCATGGAATATATCAATGAGTATCTGCCGGAGGATATTGCGGTTTTATCCTGTGAAGTGGCTCCGGAGCGTTTCCACAGCCGCCTTTCTGCAGTGAGAAAGACTTATTGTTATCAGTTGGAAATGGGACCGAAAAAAGATGTTTTTCAGAGAAATTATTATTATGGTCTGGGAGAACGGTTGGATGTTTCTGCCATGAAGGCAGCAGCCGGTCTTCTTACAGGAACCCATGATTTTAAAAGTTTCTGCGGCAATAAGAAAATGAAGAAATCAACGGTACGTACCATTGAAAAAATAGAGTTTGAGCAGTCAGGAAGCCGCCTGCATATTTATTTTACAGGAAATGGATTTTTACAGCAGATGGTACGTATCCTTACTGGCACGCTGATCGAAGTGGGACAGGGAAAATGTGCACCGGATAAGATAACAAAGATCCTGGACGCACAGGACCGGCAGGCAGCAGGACCAACTGCCCCGGCTCAGGGACTGTTCCTGGTAAATGTAGGGTATGAGGATAAGTGATGACTGATTTTTTAGTAAAATGTTTTGTGAAAGATCATGATAAAACAGAAGATCCCCAGGTGCGCACCCGGTATGGGATCCTGGCAAGTATTGTAGGCATCTGCTGCAATCTGCTTCTGTTTGCTTCCAAGCTGTTTATTGGCGTTCTGGTAAACAGTGTGTCCGTTATGGCAGATGCATTTAATAACTTATCCGATGCTGCATCGTCCATTATCGGTTTTATCGGTGTGCGTATGGCAGGAAAACCGGCTGACAGCGATCACCCTTTTGGGCATGGGCGGATTGAATATATTTCTGCTTTTATTGTGGCTTTCCTGGTTATTCAGGTGGGATTTTCCCTGTTTAAAACTTCTCTTGGAAAAGTGCTCCACCCGGAAGAAGTGTATTTTAAATGGATCTCCGTGCTGATCCTTCTTATTTCCGTAGGAGTGAAGTTCTGGCTGTCATTGTTTAACAGAAAACTGGGAAGCAGGATCAATTCCAAGGTGATGGAGGCAACGGCTGCAGATGCCATGGGAGATGTAATGACTACCAGTGCAGCCATTTTATCCCTTCTTGCTTTGAAATATTTAAACTGGAATATTGATGGCATTGTAGGTCTGGCAGTTTCCGTGGCTGTTATGTACGGCGGATTGAATATTGCAAAAGATACGTTGGCGCCACTGATCGGAGAAGCCATTGAACCGGAGGTTTATGAGGAAATATCCAATTTTGTAGAAGGCTATGAAGGAATACTGGGAACCCATGACCTGATCGTTCACAATTATGGTCCGTCCCACAGTATGGCTTCTATCCATGCGGAAGTTCCAAGCAACTACGACCCGGAGTATTCCCATGAGATCATTGACCGGATTGAGAGAGAGGCAATGGAACAACTGGGGATCTCGCTGACAATTCATATGGATCCGGTGGAGACTCGTAATGAAGAAGTACTTCAGGCAAAACATGAGACAGAAAAAGCTGTGGAAGCACTGGATCCGAGATGCAGTATCCATGATTTCCGCATGGTGAATGGAGAAAAACAGATCAATCTCATTTTTGATTTTGTCATTCCGAGAGAGTATTCTGAGGAAAAAGGGAATGAACTGACACTGACTTTGATGGACCGATTGCAGCATCATAACCCAAAGTATCAGTGTGTTATCACATTAGACAGAAGTTATGTGGAAGAACAGAGGTAAAAGAGATGTATACATTTGAAAGCAGAGTACGATTCAGTGAAGCAGACCATACGGAGCTTCTGACATTACCGGGGCTTGTTAATTATTTTCAGGACTGTAGTACTTTTCAGTCTGAGGATATCGGATATGGCGTGGAATCACTGAAAAAAAGTGGGCAGGCATGGATTCTTTCTGCATGGCAGATTGTAGTAAACCGTTATCCGAAACTCGGGGAATATATCAGGGTGTCCACCTGGGCAACGGATTTTACCGGACTTTTCGGACTTCGTAATTTTAAGATGGAGGATGAAGCAGGCGAGATGACAGCCTGGGCCAATTCGGTCTGGGTATATATGGATATGAAAAAAGGAAGACCATGCAGACCGGCGAAAGAAGAGGTCGAGGCTTATCGACCGGAAGCACCACTGGATGTAGAGTTTGCGCCGCGTAAGATCGTGCTTCCAAAAGAACTGGAAGATGGAGAAAGTTTTCCGGTAAGACGTCATCAGATCGACACAAACGAGCATGTCAATAACTGCCAGTATATTCAGATGGCAATTGATGTGGTGCCGGAATGTGAGCGTGCCGGACAGATCCGGGTAGAATATAAAAAATCCGCAGTTATGGGTGATATTATTTATCCAAAGATGGCGGTAGAGGAACAGAGAAAAATAGTGGAACTTTGTGATGCGGAGGGAAATCCGTATGCGGTAGTAGAATTCAAGGAGAAATAAGAGATGGAATTAGGAAAAAAACAGATGCTTACGGTAGTAAAGGTAGTTGATTTCGGAGTATATCTGGGAGATGACAGAGAAAAGGTTCTTCTTCCGAAGAAGCAGGTTCCGGCAGGAATCGAACCGGGCGATCCGATTGAGGTGTTTTTGTATAAGGATTCTTCTGACCGTCTGATCGCAACGGTAAATGAACCGAAGCTTACACTGGGGGAAAGTGCAATCCTGAAGGTAGTGCAGGTAGGCAAATTCGGTGCCTTCCTGGACTGGGGACTGGAAAAGGATCTGTTCCTGCCATTTAAGGAGCAGACTTATAAGGTGAAACCGGGGGATGAATGTCTGGTAGGACTTTATATTGATAAGAGCCAGAGACTCTGTGCGACCATGAAGGTATATGAGTATCTGACCAGTGATTCTCCTTATCAGAAGGATGATCAGGTAGAGGGAATCGTTTACGAAGTGAGTGATAATTTCGGGGCTTTCGTTGCAGTGGACGGAAAATATTCTGCGCTTGTGCCAAAGAGAGAAGCACCGAAAAGTCTAAGACCGGGAATGAAGATCCATGCGAGAGTGACAGAAGTAAAACCGGATGGAAAGCTGAATTTAAGTGTCCGTGAGAAAGCATTTATCCAGATGGATAAGGATGCGCTTCTGGTACTGGCGCGTCTGGAAGAAAAGGGCGGAGTCCTTCCGTTTAACGATAAAGCAGATGCGGAGGTGATCCGTGCGGAGTTTGATCTGAGCAAGAATGCATTCAAGCGTGCAGTCGGACATCTGTATAAAGAGCGTAAGATCGAGATCCGTAAGGACAGTATTGTTTTGAAATAGACATTGTGATTATGCACAAAAAACAGACTGTTAAATTGTTCACAATGCCCAAAACGCTGATTTGAAAAAAAACCCTTGATTTTCAAAAAAAAATTGTATATATTGAGGGTGTAAAAGATAGGAAGAGATAAAAGAAAAGGAGTGTACATCATGAAGGTACAGAATATTACAAACATTGATAAGTTTTTTGAAGTAGTAGACAGCTGCAAAGGAAAAGTAGAACTTGTAACAGGAGAAGGCGACAGA
>OHVM01000577.1_pt1 | contig 14168 bp, 11 predicted proteins | sample 1579431 | NCBI WGS metagenome assembly OHVM01 (sample SAMEA3882524, study PRJEB24775) | human gut metagenome | biome: human-associated habitat; feature: intestine environment; material: feces | place: Netherlands | collected 2009/2010 | reverse complement strand
GGACAAGCCACGAATATCTGGCATTTCTTAGGGAAAACGGCTGGACGGTGCGGAAAAGCACCGTGCTGAAAACCTCGTTCCCGCTGACCTACGCAGAGTGTGTGAAATCGGAGGGATGAACCATGCAGATATTGGAACACGGACAGGCGCAGGAGCGGACGCTGCTGTTTTTCCCCTGTACGGCAGAGCCGGTATGGGCCTTTGCTGACACAATCACACAGCTTTCTCGGAAATGGCGCGTTTTTCAGGTGATATATGACGGCCATCAGCCGGAGTATCCCGGGGACTTCACCTCTGTGGAGCAGACCGTGGATGAGGTGATCTCCTACTTAGAAAACCACGGCATCTCCCGTCTGGACGGGGCCTATGGCTGCTCCATGGGAGGAGCTTGTCTGACCCGCATGCTGGCGTTGGGAGAAATGCCCATCGGCCGGGCCATCATCGACGGAGGGATCACGCCCTATCAGCTGCCCTGCTTGGCGCGAAAGCTGCTGTTGGTGCGGGATGTGCTGTCTTTCAAAATGGCGGCGAACAGCCGAAAGGTTCTTGAAGCGGCTTTTCCGCCGGAACGGTTTACCTCCGCAGGGCACGACCCTAAAAAGGAATACGACGCCATGGAGGCCTATCTCAAGACCTTCTCTGACCGAACAATCCGCAACATATTCTGGTCTACCAACAACTATGGGCTTCCGAAGTGCCCTGCGAAAATCGGCACGAAAATCGCCTACTGGTACGGCGACGACGAAAAGAAGGATCGCAGGAGGGATATCCGGTTCATCAAGCAATATTTTCCTCAGACGCGCATTCACGGCATCCCCAAGATGGCTCATGCGGAGCTGGTGATGGTGCATCCGGAGAAATTCTGCCGGTATGCGGAAAAATTTCTGACTATGCAAGCGGAGGAAAGATGATTTGAGAGAAAAGATCAAACTCTCCGGCGTGCCGGAGACTATGCTGCAAACCGTTTATGCAAGGGCGAAGGAGAGCAGCGGCAGAGGTGCGATCCACGACGCAAAAGCGGAAGAACTCATCGAAAAGCTGGACTATGATTTTTCCCTTGCGGACAAGGATACGGCCATGCGCAGCGGCGTTATCGCCCGCGCCCGCGCAAACGACGACATCCGCAGGCAGGCCCAGCGTTTGGGCGGCTTCAGCGGTCAGCGTGCCGACGGGCTGCCAGCTCTCAAACAGCTTCGGCAGCTTGGATTCCTGCACGCCGCAGATGTCCAGCATTTCCTTGCTCCAGCATTTGTGCTCCACGTCCAACAGCAGCATGCCCGATGCGTCGGAATAGTCGGTGCAGTGGACGCCAGTCAGCTTATAGTTGATGTAATCCTTCGGCAGCATGATTTTTTCGATGCGGGCGAAGTTGTCCGGCTCGTTCTCCCGCATCCAAAGCAGTTTGGGCGCGGTGAAGCCTGCAAAGGCGATGTTCGCGGTGTAACGGCTCAGCTTGTCTTTGCCGATAACGCCGTTTAAGTAGTCGACCTGCCTTTGGGTGCGGCCATCGTTCCAAAGGATGCAGGGGCGGATAACCGCGTCATTTTTGTCCAGCACCACCAGCCCGTGCATCTGGCCGCCCGCGCCGATGCCCTTGACCTGAGACGCATCAAACCCGTCCAGCAGCGCGGGGATGCCGTCGCAGACCGCCGCCCACCAATCGGCGGGGTCCTGCTCGCTCCAACCGGGATGCGGGAAGGCAATCGGGTATTCCCGGCTGACGATGTTGGCAATGCTGCCCGTTTCGTCCATCAGCAGCAGCTTCACCGCAGAGGTGCCGAGGTCGATCCCAATATAGTACATATCTTTGTTTCCCCCTTACGGAAGATTTATCCGTTGACGCCAAAAACTTTTGTATAGTCGGCCTTGAACTTCTCAATGCCGGCATCGGTCAGCGGATGGTGAAGCATCTGCTCGATGACCTTGTACGGCACCGTGGCAATGTCGGCACCAGCCAGGGCACAGTCGGTCACATGGATGGGATTGCGCACGCTGGCGGCGATGATTTGAGTCTCGATGTCAGGATAGTTCAGGAATATATCATGGATAGTCTCAATCAGATCAATGCCCGGCTGGCCGATGTCATCGAGACGCCCCAAAAACGGGCTGACATACGTGGCGCCCGCGCGGGCTGCCAGCAGCGCCTGGTTGGCGCTGAAAATCAGCGTGCAGTTCGTAGGGATGCCCTCGCCGGACAGCACCTTGATGGCCTTTAACCCCTCGGCGGTCATGGGGATTTTGACCACCATGTGCTTCGGGTCCAGCGCGTAGATGGCGCGGCCCTCGGCGATCATGTCCTCGGCATCGGTTGTGGTCGCCTTGACCTCGCCGGAGATGGGGCCGTCCACGATGGTGGCAATCTCTTTCAACGTTTCGGCGTAGTCGCGGCCCTCTTTGGCAATCAGGCTTGGGTTTGTGGTGACACCGGCGATAATGCCCATGTCGTTGGCACGGCGGATCTCGTCGACGTTGGCGGTATCAATGTAAAATTTCATACGGTAAAACCTCCTTATTTTTGGCCGTAATAGGCGTTGGGTCCGTGTTTTCTCATAAAATGCTTGTCCAAAACATGCTGTGGGGCAGGCTGTGCATCGGGGTCAATGGTCAGAGTCAAAATTGCCATCCTTGCGACTTCTTCCAGCACAACAGCGTGGTAGACAGCCTGTGCCGCGTCTTTGCCCCAGGTAAAGGGACCGTGGCTGGCACAGAGAACACCGGGTACATGCACCGGGTCAATGCCGCGGGTGCGGAAAGTTTCAATAATCACCTTGCCGGTGTTTTTCTCGTAATCTTCCTCGATCTCTTCGGGGGTCAGCTCACGGGCACAGGGCACAGGGCCGTAAAAATAGTCTGCATGGGTGGTGCCGAACGCCGGGATATCCCGCCGGGCCTGGGCCCATGCCACGGCGTGGGTGCTGTGGGTATGCACCACACCGCCCAGCGCGGGGAATGCCTTGTACAGTTCCAGATGGGTCTTGGTATCGCTGCTGGGGTTCAGGTCACCTTCCACCTGATTGCCGTTCAGATCCATGACCACCAGCATATCAGGGGTCAGTTCATCGTACTCCACGCCGGACGGCTTGATGACGAACAGCCCTTTTTCCCGGTCAATGCCGGACACGTTGCCCCATGTGTAAGTAACAAGGCTGCGGCGGGGCAGTTCCATATTGGCTTCGTATACCTGTTGTTTCAGTTCTTCCAGCATAATTGTTCCCTCACATTGTTTCAACGGCGGTGCGCTCGGCGCACAGTGCCTTTTTGTATTCTTTCAGGAATGCGGCAAACCCGGCTTCATCAGCGGCATCCGGGTTCAGGGTGGTGCTGGCGGCACCGGCGAACACGCGGTTCTGCAGGTAGTTTGCCAGCGTTTCGCCATCGGCGTGCTCCACACGGTAAGCAGCCAGCAGGGCCATGCCGTAAGGGCCGCCCTCGCCTGCGGTTTCGGTGCAGGACACAGCGGTGTGGGCGGCAGCGGCCAGGTAGCGCTGGGCCACGCCGGGGGTCTTGAACAGGCCGCCGTGGCCCAGCAGGGTATCCAGCGTCACATGTTCTTCGTTCAGGATATCCAACCCGATGGCCAGCGTGGCAAACGCGGAGTAAATGTTGGCGCGCATCAGGTTTGCCAGGCTGAAATCACTTTCCGGCCCACGCAGCAGCATGGGGCGGCCTGCATCAAAGTGGGTCACGCCCTCGCCGGAGTAATAGTTCACGGGGATCACACCGCCGCAGTCCGGTGCCCCCTGCAAAGAAAGGTTGAACAGCTTGGTAAACAGCTCACCCTTGTTCACTTTTGCACCGCAGAGTTCGGCGTTCTGGGCCAGCAGCTCCACCCAGGCGTTCAGGTCGCTGGTGCAGTTGTTGCAGTGCACCATGGCAACAGGGTCGCCTGCGGGGGTGGTAACCATATCAATTTCGGGGTAAACTTTGCTCAGGGCCTTTTCCAGCACAACCATGGCAAAAATGCTGGTGCCGGCGCTGACATTACCAGTGCGGGGCGCCACGCTGTTGGTGGCGGCCATGCCGGTTCCGGCATCGCCCTCCGGCGGGCAGAGCGGAATACCGGCCTGCAAATTGCCGGCGGGGTCCAACAGGCGGGCACCGGCTTCGGTCAGGGTGCCGGCGTCCGCACCGGCGGGCAGAACCTCCGGCAGCAGCGCGTTCAGGTCCACGGCATAGCCCTTGGCGGCGGCCATGGTGTTGAACTTTTGCAGCATGGCGGCGTCATAACCGCCGGTGGTGCTGTCAATGGGGAACATGCCGCTGGCATCGCCAACGCCCAGCACTTTATGGCCGGTCAGCTGCCAGTGCACATAGCCTGCCAGCGTGGTAAAAAAGTCCAGCTTGGACAGATGCTCTTCTTTGTTCAGCATGGCCTGGTACAGGTGGGCAATGCTCCAGCGCTGGGGGATGTTGAAGCCGAACGCCGCAGTCAGCTCCTCGGCCGCTGCGCCGGTGATGGTGTTGCGCCAGGTGCGGAACGGCACCAGCAGTTCGCCGTTGGCATCAAAGGCCAGGTAGCCGTGCATCATGGCGGAAATGCCAATGCAGCCCACCTTAGTCAGGGTGCAGCCGTATTTTTGCTGTACATCAGCGGCAAGGGCAGCGTAAGCACTTTGCAGGCCCTGCCAGACCTGTTCCAGTGGGTAGGTCCAGATGCCGTTGTGCAGCTGGTTTTCCCAGGTATAATCCCCCTGTGCCAGCGGGGTATGCTCCGGGCCGATCAGCACTGCCTTGATGCGGGTAGAGCCGAATTCGATGCCGAGAGCTGTCTTTTCCGGTACAAAGTTGGACATATTGCAGGACTCCTTTTTGGCAAGCGGAATGCCGTATTTCTTATTTGTTAGTATAGCAAAGTGCGCCCCGGAAAGATAGACCTCTTTGCTTAAATTTCTGGACTTTTGTTCAGGAATGCTGCATTTTAGTTATTTGAACAAATTTCCCCGTGCAGCTTTGTAAGGTCTGCACAGGGGGATGGATTACAGCATGATAACCAATGCGGTTGTGATCAAAACGATACTGGCAATGATGGAAACCGAATTGATCGCACTGGCAAGGCCGAAGTCACTGCCCATCTGCGCGGTAAAAGGCGGGTTGGCGCTGGCCACCGGGGCCAAAAATACGATCACAAGTGCCTGGCGGTATTCCAGCGGGAGCGGCAAGATAAAATAGGCTGCCAATGCTAACGCAATGCCGATGATGTACCGCACGCCCAGAATTTTAATGATATCCCCGATCTGGGACGGGTCGCCGTTCAGGTGGAACCCCACGCCGATCATCAGCATGGCCATAAAGGCGTTGGCATTGCCCACAATGCCCGCAAACTCCACAACCGGGGCGGGCAGGCTCAGGTGCAGAAGCCCCAGGATCGTCATAAAGATATAGGTCATCAGCGGGATGCTGTGCACAAGGTTATTCAAAATCGGCTTGATGCGGAACTTTCCATCGCCGGATTTGACAATGCTGGCAATGCTGTAAGCCCCGCCCAGGCAGATCATGCTGTTGCCGCAGTCAAACAGGCTGACGGCGATAACGCCCACCGGGCCAAGGAAGCCCTGGGCAAAGGGCATGGCAAAGTTGCCGATGTTGCAGCCGGAGGCATTAAGCATGGCAAACGCCTGGCGCTCCCTCCCCTGGGGGAGATACATAACCGAGCCAACGATCATCATCAGCACGCCGAAGCCGAAGCCCATCAGGGTGAGCAGCAGCATGGAGGTCTGCATCTCCCGCCCGGAAAAGTTTGTCACGATCGCCGCCGTCAGGGTGATCTTGATCACAATTTTGCTGAGCACATGGAAGTCGCTCTCTTTAAAGAATCCGACCCGGCGCAGCGCCCAGCCCAACAGAATGATGCCGATAAAACACCCAGCATGCGTAAGAATTTCTACCACGGTTTCCCCTTCTTTGTCCTTAAACTTTTATTTGTTTATATCATACTTTGTACATGTCGGCAAGTAATTCTGCGTCCAAACCGCATATTTTTTTTGCGGCAGCCCAGTTGTATTTACGGCAGCAAACGACTATTCTATAAGTATCATAAACCATATCATTTCCTGCGTGCCGGATTCTCCGGTACGCAGCATACAGAAAGGACTTGCATTCTAATATGGCTTGTACAACAATTCTGGTTGGCAGAAAAGCTTCTTATGATGGCTCTACCATGATTGCCCGCAATGACGATTCCGGTTCCGGGCATTTCACCCCCAAAAAGTTCGTGGTCGTTCCCCCGCAGGAGCACCCGGCCGTGTACCGGTCGGTACTTTCCCATGTGGAAGTGGAGCTGCCCGGCAGCCCGATGCGGATGACCGCAATGCCCAACGCCGTGGAGGGCAAGGGCATCTGGGCCGCAGGCGGCGTGAACGAGGCCGGTGTCGGCATGACCGCCACCGAGACCATCACTTCCAACCCCCGCGTTCTGGGGGCTGACCCGCTGGTGGAGTATATCCCCGCCAAGGACGGTCAGCCAGAAGTTCCCGGCGGCATTGGCGAGGAGGACATTGTTTATCTGGTACTGCCTTACATCCACACTGCGCGCGAGGGCGTGCTGCGGCTGGGCAAGCTGCTGGAAAAATACGGCACTTACGAGATGAACGGCATTGCGTTCCAGGACGTGCACGAAATCTGGTGGCTGGAGACCATCGGCGGGCACCACTGGATCGCTAAGCGCGTTCCGGACGATGCCTATGTGGTGATGCCCAACCAACTTGGCATTGACCAGTTTGATCTGGAAGACGCACTTGGCGCCAAAAAGAACCACCTTTGCTCCGCCGACCTGGATGATTTTATCGAGAACAACCATCTGGATCTTTCCTGGAACGGGGTACTGAACCCGCGGGACGCCTTTGGCAGCCACGATGATTCTGACCATGTGTACAACACGCCGCGTGCCTGGTTCATGCTGCGCTATCTGAACCCTCACAGCAAGAAGTGGGACGGCCCCACCGCCGACTACACACCCCGCAGTGATGACCTGCCGTGGTGCATGGTACCGGAAAAGAAGATCACGCCGGAGGATGTCAAATACGTATTATCCTCCCACTATCAGGGCACACTGTATGACCCGTATGGCAGCAGCCAGTCGGACCAGAAGGGCGCATTCCGCTCCATCGGCATCAACCGCAACGACTTTATGGCCCTGATCCAGATGCGCCCCGACCAGCCGGAGGATTCCCGCGTTTTGGAATGGATCGCCTTTGCTTCCAACGCGTTCAATGTGATGGTGCCGTTCTATGCCAATGTAACCACCACCCCTGCGTATCTTTCCAACACTACGGGCGCGGTTTCCACCGACAACTTCTATTGGAACAGCCGGATGATCGCCGCCATGGCCGATGCTGCCTACAGCAAATCGGTGTTTCATATTGAGCGCTACCAGCTGGCGGCGGCTTCCGCCGGGCATGCGAACATCAATACTTACGATGCCAAGCTGCGCCGTGAACAGGATGCTTCCGCCCGCGCTGCCCTGCGCGAGCAGGCCAACGAAGCCATGGCCGATACCATCCGCGGCCTGGCCGCCGACACACTGGACAAAGTGCTGTATGAGCTGAGCTGCCAGATGAAAAACTGCTACTCCCGCTCGGATGCGTAAAACCGCATAAGTGTAAAATCCGCCCCTGCTGTATACCGGCAGGGGCTGATTTTTTGCGTTAATACTGGTACTTTTTCCGGTTTTTAACCAGGAAGAATGCATTGACAAACAGTGCGGCGATTTCGGCTGCCACAACGGAAAGCCAGATGCCGTTCATGCCCAGCAGATGGGGCAACACGAGAATGGCGGTGACCTGGAACACCAGGGTGCGCAGGAAAGAAATAACGGCGGATACTATGCCGTTGTTGAGCGCGGTAAAGAATGCCGAGCCAAAGATGTTAAAACCGCAGAGCAGGAAGCTGAGGGAATACAGCTTCATGCCGAGGGTAGTCAGTTCCAGCAGTTCCGCATCATAACCCACAAAGAAGCGGGAAAGCGGGGCGGCCAGCAGCTCACTGAAGCAGAGCATCGCCACACCCCCCACGGCAATGACCCGCAGGCTGATACGCAGCAGGTTTTTTAACTCGTCCGTGTTGTCGGCACCGTAATGATAGCTGACAACCGGGGCACAGCCCTGGGCATAGCCGATAAAGATGGCGGCAAAGATAAAGCTGACATACATGATAACGCCGTAAGCGGCCACGCCATCGGCGCCGCCCAGGCGGAGCAGCTGCCAGTTGTACAGCGCGCCTACCAAAGAGGCGGACAGATTCGTCATCAGTTCACTGGAGCCGTTGGTGCAGGCCTTAAGTAGCGCCTTGCCGCTGAACACCGGGCGCACAAAGTGTAGCAGGCTGCCGTTGCCGGTGCGGGCAAAATAGAACATGGGGCCGATGCCGCCGATCAGCTGGCTAATCACCGTTGCAGCTGCGGCACCGGTGATGCCAAGCCCCATGACACCGACAAACACAAAGTCCAGCACCATGTTGGTCAGGCCGGCTGCCACGGTAAAGAAAAGGCCCAGCTTGGGTTTTTCGGCCGTGATGAAAAAGCTCTGGAACAAAAATTGCAGCATAAACGCCGTCTGGAACACCGTGATGATGGTGCCGTACAAGATGCAGTCATCCAGCAGTTCCGCAGTGGCCCCCAGCAGAACAGCCGCGGGGCGCAGCACCAGCAGGGCAACCACCGTAAAAATCACGCCCAGCACCGCAGTGGCGCAGACCAGCATGGAAAACAGCTCATTGGCGCGCTTTTTGTTGCCGGTGCCCAGCGTCATAGCAACCAGAGCGCTGCCGCCGGTGCCCAGCATAAAGCCGATGCAGCCAAATGCCTGTAAAAACGGCATAATGAGATTGACGGCAGCGAATGCCTGTTTGCCGGCAAAGTTGGAAACGAAAAATCCATCCACCACGCTGTAGATGGAGGTAAACACCATCATGATGATAGGGGATGCTGCAAAGCGCAGGATGCGCGATGTGGTAAAATGGTCCGATAATTGGATGCGCTGATTCATACTTTCTCCTGTTGTAAAATTTTGTTAAATTCCGTGCGGATGGCGTTCAGGTGTTCCTGGCCAAGGCGGACGAAATGTTCAGCCTCCGCCATGCCCAGCTGTTCCAGTGCCGCCTGTTCTGCGCTGTACACGGGTTTGGCAGTTTTGGCTGCCAGTTCCCGCCCGGCTGGCGTCAGGTGCAGCAGTTTGCCGCTGTAACGGCCCGGCGCGGGTTCCAGTTCCAGCAGTCCTTGCTTGACCATCGAAGCCACGGCTGAATTCATCGTCTGCTTCGGCAGGTTCCATTCCATGCACAGGCGGTTCTGGGTCTGCGGTTCGCTGCTGTTATACAGTGAATACAGCAGCCAGAACACGGTATCCGAAACACCGTAATGCACGGCAAGCTCATGATAAAGGGCGTTGCATTCATTGAACTGGCGGTTCATCTGTTCCAACAGATTTCGGGCAGTGAGATGGTGTTCTTCCGGCATTACACTATCATTCTCCTATTCTTCACAGCAAAACGGCGATGCTTTATTTGTGCACCGCTGTGTGATGTGTTATAATCCGATTTCGGATTTTTATTATAGTCCGGGTTCGGATTTCTGTCAAGCGTTTCGGCACAAAAAATACCGCACAGCGTTTGAACTGTGCGGTATGTGCGGGTTTTCAGGCGTTATCAAAACCCTTGCCGAACACTTCGGTGGTGCTCAGCATGGACATAAAGGCGTTCAGGTGTTCCTTGTGGATAAACTCCCGCAGCTGCATTGCTTCGTGCCGGGTCAGGGTGGTATAGATAATGTAGCGCGGCTGGTTGGTGTATGCACCGTTGCAGGGGGTGTATGTTGCGCCGCGTTCCAGTTCCTTATTCACAAAGTCGCAGATCGGCTCCTTGTCGTCGCAGACGATCAAGATAGCTTTGCACATCTTCATGCGCTCCAACACCACGTCGATCATCAGGGATTTAACGGTAAGGCCGACGAAAGAGTAAAGCGCGGTGTGCAGGTCAAACACAAAGCAGGCCGCCACCACCATGACCAGATCGGTCAAAAACAACGCCGCTGCAATGCTGTGCAGGTGGGTGTATTTTTCCACGATCAGGGCAATCACATCGGTGCCGCCGCTGGAAGCCCCCACGCTGAAGAGCAATGCCGAAGCAATGGCAGGCAGCGCAATGGCAAAAATCAGTTCCAGCATGGGCTGGTCCGACAAAGGCTCGTTGAGCGGGCAGGCCTTTTCCAACAGCATCAATTCCGCCGAAAGCACCACGGTGGCATAACCGGTGGTCAGCGCAAACTCTTTGCCCAAAAAAATCAGGCCCAGAAGCATCATCAACATATTGACCACGGCGGAAAACTCACTGGCTGAAATCGGGGTCAGCTTGGCAGCCAGTGCCGCCGCGCCGGTCACACCGCCAAAGACAAAGTTGTTGGGAAATTTGAAGAAATACACCCCCACCGCCATCATGCTGATGCCGAGCGTGATGATCGTATACTGCCGTACTATTTTCATCCATTTGCCTTTCATGGTTGGTTCCTTTCCGCTGGCTTTCCAGCGTTCTTACTCCACGGAAATTATAACACCAAATCCGCCGTTTGCCATCCCCTGCCCCGCCGGGTTTGAGGTTGGCTGTGCGTAATTTGCTTTTTTATCGGATACAGTTTCGGGGGGAACGCGCACCTTGTTTGGCCGTTGACGCGCCAAATGCTGAGTTTTGGCGGAAATTTGTTTGCCAGCGGCAGGCAGGGCAACTGAGCAAATTTGGTGCGCCGGGTAAACAGTTTGCTATGATGCAAACAAAAAGACATGTGCGGGATTCCGGCACATGCCTTTGGGTAAAATCGTTATCCTTTTAGGTTGGCGGGCGCAGTGACCCCGCCCTACAGGGAGACGGGTATCCCACAAATTCTTACGCCTTTTTCTGGCTGGTGGCCAGAATCTTGTTAAAGCGGATAAAGAATGCGCTGCAGGTTACGGTTGCCGCGATGATATCGCTGACCGGCTCGGCCAAAAAGACAGCAAAAACCTTGTCCTGCAAAATCAGGGGCAGGATAAAGATCAGGGGAATCAGCAAAATCAGCTTGCGCAGGCAGGCCATGAACAGACTGATCTTGGCTTGGCCCAGCGCCACAAAACTCTGCTGGCAGGAAACCTGGAACCCGGTGGAGAAAATACCCGCCATGTAAACGCGCATGGCCCAGGCCGTGTACCGCACCAGTTCCGGATCGGTGGAGAAGATGCTCGCAAACATCTGGGGCACCAGCATACAGGCGGCCCAGAACGCGGCTGCATATGCCACGCAGATGATGAACTGTAACCGAAACGCCTGTTTGACGCGGTCACCCTTGCCCGCACCAAAGTTAAAGCTCATGATGGGCTGTGCGCCCTGGCAAAGCCCCTGCACCGGCATGCTGAGCAGCTGGGTGGCGCTGGTGATGATGGTCATGGCGCCGACGGCGATATCGCCGCCATAGCGTGCCAGGCTGGAGTTGAAGCTGATGGAAAGGATACTTTCGGTGGCAATCATCACAAAGGTGGAAACGCCCAGCCCAAGGCAGGGGCCGATGACTTTTCCCACCAGCGGCATGTTTTTCACGCTCAGGCGCAGCCTGGTGCGGCTGCCGGTCAAAAAGCGCAGCACCCACACCGCGCCCACCGCCTGGCTGATGACAGTCGCCGTGGCGGCACCGCGCACCCCCATATTGAGGGCAAAAATCAGGATGGGGTCCAGGATGATGTTGCACACAGCGCCGATCACGGTGGTCATCATGCTGAACGTGGCAAAGCCCTGGGTGGTGACAAAGGGGTTCATGCCCATAACGATGAGCACAAAAATGGTGCCGATGATATAGATGCGGGCGTAATCCAGCGCATAAGGCAGCGTTTTTTCGCTGGCACCGAACAGCACCAGCAGGGACGGCGCAGCGAAATAAAACACAACGGTCAGCACAGCCGCCAGAATCAGCAGCAGCGTAAAGCAGTTGCCCATGATCTTTTCGGCGGCATCGTCATCGCCGCGGCCCATGGCAATGGCCGCGCGGGGCGCGCCGCCGGAGCCGCACAGCATGGCAAACGCGGTAATCAGCATCAAAATGGGGGTAAACAGGCCAACGCCCGTCAGCGCGGATGCGCCGACCTCCGGCATATGGCCGATATAGATGCGGTCCACAATGTTATACAGCAGGTTTACCACCTGCGCCACCACCGCGGGCAGTGCCAGCTGGGCCAGCAGCTTGGGAATGCTGCCGCTCCCCATATCCCTGTTTTGCGTTGCAGCCATAATCAAAGTACCTCCTGCGTTTTTGTTGTAAAAAAGTGGAGCAGTTCCCTGCTCCGCTTATTGTGTTGAAAGAATGGGTTCCGGATTGATGTTTTTATATTTTAGGTTCCCATTCCACGCATTTAACGATTTACTTTGCCCCCCGGCCGGCAAAGACGACCCATACGGTCTTGAAGAGGATCTTTATATCGCCCCACAGGCTCCAGTTATCAATGTATTGAACGTCCAGTTTGACAACGTCCTCAAAATCCTCAATATCGCTGCGGCCGCTGACCTGCCACAGGCCGGTGATGCCCGGTTTCATGGAAAGGCGGCGCTTGTGGTGGCTTTCGTACTGTTTATACTCGTCCAGCGTGGGCGGGCGGGTGCCGACAAGGCTCATATCTCCGCGCAGAACATCAAAGAACTGCGGCAGTTCGTCAATGCTTGTTTTGCGGATAAACTTACCCACCTTGGTAATGCGGGGGTCATCCTGCATTTTGAACATCAGGCCGTTCATCTCGTTCTGGGCCATCAGTTCCTTTTTGCGTTCCTCGGCATCCATATACATGCTGCGCAGCTTATGGATGTAGAAAACACGGCCATTGCGGCCCACTCGCTTCTGCTTAAAGAAGAGCGGGCCGGGACTTTCCAGTTTCAGGGGGATGGCTGTAATGGCAATGATGGGGATGCTGATGATGCAGCCCACCAGGCTGCCCAAAATATCCATCAGGCGCTTCAGGAGCTGGTCCCGCAGCTTGGGTTCAATGGTAGCCATGGTAACCAGGTTGCCGCCAGCGCAGCGGCCCAGATCGCGGCACAGGCGGGCGGAGCTGGTTTCGTTGCAGCAGCTTTCCTCGATGCGGTCCAGCAGCGGCATGTGGAAATGCACGGTCAGGCCCATGCTTTCCATCTCTTCCAGGTACGGGATAAAGGATTCGCCGCTGTCCATCGGAACATCGATATACACTTCATCCAAAGCGGCGCGGCGCAGCCAGTTCATAAAGGTATCATAATTGGCTTTTATCTCAATATTCTCCACCTTGGTACCGATTGCATCCCTCGTGGCTTCCAGCAGGGCCACACCGCACACACGGCGGGACCAGTCGTTGCTGATCTCACGGATCATCTTGCCTGCATGGTCACCGGTGGTAACAATGCCAACCAGCGTTTCGTTCTGGAGACTGTCAGGGGCTTTTACCAGCAGCTTTTTGAGCAGGCCATGGGCCGCCGGGAGCAGGAAGAGGTTAAACGACACGACCCCCACCAGAAAATAGCGGGAATCCTGCAAAACCGCTTTGGACAGCGTCAGAAAAGCAGAATAGATCACCATCATCAGCAGGTTGGACTTGATGGAAAGTTTGGCTTCCTGCCCGCGGGTACGCTTGACAATGTTTTCCGTCTGGTCAAAACAGAAAAATGTAACGGTATAGGCCAGCACCAGCAAAACCAGCGCCTGAACCCAATCCAGAACACTGTAAGGCAGCAGCTGCCCCATAATGCCGCCAACGATCAGCCATGCCAGAATCACACTGGCGGCCAGAGCTGCAATGTCTGTTAAAAAGACATAGACATACTGCAGCTTTTCGCGCTTTGTAATCATACCCTGTTTCCCTTTTCTTCCAAGTTTTCTTCATATCCCAGGCCCGCCGGTCTGCATACCACTGCGCCCCGTTGATAAGGCAGCACCAGTATTTTGCGGCAAAGCTACCGCAATGCCGGTTTGCCTGCAAGCCCGCAAAGGCCTTTTCCCCACAGGGCAAAACCAGCTTTTTTCTTTCCTCTTTATGTCATATGAATATTTACATTTTATCATATTAAGATGCGGCTTTCAATCATTTTAGCTATAATTATCAAAGGCAATACCGCATAATTCTAAGTGCCGATACGGCGTGCGAGGTGCGGCAGATGCTAAGCCAAAAGCGCAGATAATACTGGATGCTGCAAAG
>OHVM01000572.1_pt1 | contig 14257 bp, 8 predicted proteins | sample 1579431 | NCBI WGS metagenome assembly OHVM01 (sample SAMEA3882524, study PRJEB24775) | human gut metagenome | biome: human-associated habitat; feature: intestine environment; material: feces | place: Netherlands | collected 2009/2010 | reverse complement strand
TCCGCTACACGATATCCGGTATTTTCTGCAAAAGCCTTCCATCCAGTAAGCATATCGTTTTTTTCTTGGAGCCTTTCTTTTTCTCTGCGACACCCCCAGATTACAGGTGAAGTGTATTTCACCCAACCACTGCTGTTCGTACTCTATGTGAAATGCTGTGGCAGGGATTTTGATGATTTGATCATTTACTTCTGCCTTCTTCCAGATTCCATGCATGTTCTGATACCAGATTATTCTATCATCCTCATTTTCCGGATGCTCCGTTAGTTCCAACCAAATCTCCCAAGGCTCTATGTACAGCCAGCCATCCCGTTTAAACCGCATATCTTCGATAGCCGCTTTTCTCTCTTTTCCAATCTCTGTGGTGTAAAAGGAATACCACATCTGAAAAATCGTCCGCAGAATATCTTTTTGCAGGTATTCTTTTGCCACTTTCTTTGTTTCCATTACTTTTTTTCCTCTGTTTCTTATTTCCCGATTACGCTTTGGTTAGTTGGTTCAAACCATGTATTTTTAATTATATTGTCCTTTTTTCAGGTTTGTCAATGCATTTTCCGCTACAACATTATAATTCCATATAAAAATATCCAAAAATATGTTTTTATTTCTTTTTTCACATACTTTTGGATATTTTCATAGTTAATTTCCTGTTTCCTTTAATTTTGACTCATCCGTAGTCTGTGCGTCAACGCAGACTGCATGGATGGCAAGCCGCTTGCTGTATCCGTTCCCTGTACAGGTAGAAAGTGTCAGTATCTTGTTACTGGTCTGCGGCTTTACTCCTGTATCGACATCGGAATCTTTTATCATCTGATCGATAAATTTCTGATACTCTTCGCCAGGCTGGTATCCTACTTTATACACATCACCGCCATTGACCGCATCTTCATAAGAGAAGATTCGATAACGGTAGGCGGTTGTCTCAGAATATACAGTAAAGTATTGATTCTTTTTCCAGAATCCGTCATCCTTATATTTTTTCAGGCTCCCAAACATGCTTCCGTCATTCATATTGTGACCGTAGATGATGTTGTAATAATCCGAAAAATCAGATTTGTTAAGACCTTCCAAAAAGATACACCCTGCGATGTGGCTGTTGCCATACAAGTCGGTTCTCAGATATTTCTCATTGTCACCTGAATACAGAATTGGATAATTGATGCCAAGTTCGTCCTGATTATCAAACCGTATCCATCCGATAACATCTGGATTCTCGGCTTTCAGTTTGTCAAACTCTACTTTTACGTCTGTTGCCCACCAGTCTTTTTTCTTCTGCTTTCCATCATCTGGTTCGGACTCATCATTTACATACTCCTCGGCAAGTTTGTCATAATCTCTGGCGGATTTCCATCGGTCGATGTATGGGGGAAGGATATGCATAAGTGCTACCCCGATTAAAACCACTGCCAGAATGATCCATATCAGCCATCGGTATGAGCTTTTTTTCTTCATGTTGTCTCTCCCATTTTTCCTGTTAGTTCTCTCGAACCACTATCGTCATTATGGAATGTGTGGTCAGAATTGTCAATCTTTTTCTTCTGGCGTACTGTCTGTTGCCTGTCCGTCTGCCCCTATCTATCTGCTCCTGTCTCTCCATCTGTTTCTGCCTGTCCGTCTACGAGGTCGTAGCTCATATCGAGTAAATCCAGAACTTTTGAATCGCTGACAGAACCATCCAACGGAACTGCCAGCCAGTGCTTCTTGTCCATGTACTTTGCCGGAGCAAGGTGATACATTTCGATGTAGTTGCCTATCATGTCCGGCTCTGCCTGAACTTCCATGAAAGTTGTTCTTTCAGCTGGTTGGTAAAAGATGGCATAAGGTGCGGCGGTTCTTGGGTTTTTGAAGATGGTGACGAGGTATCCGGATTTGTTGATGGTGTCTGGATGGGTGGGGTATTGCTTTTGGATGTATGTGAATATTTCTTGTTGGTTCATGTGGGATCCCTTCTTTTTCTCATAATGAATGGATGACCTCTGCCATCCATTATCATTTATTATAACTTTTCTGATTCGCTTATTACAATAGCTTTTTAACAAGTCTCTGTTTTTGAAACAAAAGAAAGCTACCAGTTTTTTTCCTCTGATAGCTTTCCATTCATTCTTATTCTGTTGGAAACATCGCTGTTTCCAGCTTACTCATCTCTGTATCCGAAAGACCATACTTTCCTGAATTATCTTTTTCCACTGATACTTTTACAGTAACAGTTTTTCCATAACTGTTCTTTTCAAGACTCTTCTGGACACTTTCTGTTAATACAGCTGCAAAGACTTCTGGATCATTTCCATCCAATCCCTGCTTTATTTTTTCATTGCTTACCTCTGTAGAGCTTTGTTGCAATGTCTGAAATACATTGGATGGTTCAACTTGTACACTTACTGTATAGACTCCATCCTCTTCTTTCACATCCTGTACTTTGTATTTTGCCAGTTTCTTTACTTCTGCCAGTTTTTCCGCATAATCAGCAATTCCTTTGTCCGTAATGTTATCAGAATCATCAAATTGCTGTTGGATGCTCTCATTAAAATCCTCTTCGATTTCTTTCTTGGCATCTTTTTCCGAGATTTCTAACAGATTCGCATAGTCCTTATATTCTCCATGATAGTATGCATCAAGAGAACTTTGGACGTAGGATTTGGCATCGAAGTCTGGTTGTTTGGAGCAAGCTGATAACAATATACATACTATAATTCCTATACTTATGCACAAAACACAATTCTTCTTTTGCATATTCTCTCCTTCGTTTTTTATTGAACGGCTAAAAGTAATTGATTATATTGATTTAATAAAATATCATCATCAAACTGAATTTTTCCGTTTTGCACATTCCACATATTTTTATTTTCTGAAAGAAATTCCAAAACATTTTGCTGGGATTGAATCAAATTCACTATATCGTCAATATTTTTTTTAATATCATCAACCGAACTTTCTTCTCCCACCATTTCTTTATATAAATCAATATAATACGAATCATCAACATTCTTTAAATAAGACATAACCGTATCGTCTTTTGACAATATTATCATCGTCTCTTTTGAAGCACTGAGTTTATCTTGTGTATTTTTTAAAATTTTCCTTGTTTTTACAAAATCGGGACCATCATTCTGATAATTTTCTGCAGTAAGCGCATTTGGTATTACTTCATCATTTAAAGCCTCTGAAATTGTTAGCATCGTATTTAAATTATCTGCCATATAGTTTTTTATGGCTTTCTCAATTTTGGCATAATCTCCTGTAGTTACTGTAGCTTTTAATTTTTTGCTTATTTTGTCTACATCTATTTGTTCAAAATCTACCATTTCTTTTTGAATTTCATCAATTTCTTTTCGAAGACTTTTCTCCTGCTGTAAATCTTTTATCACAAAAAATGTTATTGTAGCTACTATAACCAGAACCACAACTACAATTACTATTATAATTTTTCGTCTCATATTTTCGAGGCATTGTAATTATTAACAATGCCTCTCACCTCCACTGACTAATTTATACTTTTAAATTTGATTCTATCGGAAGATTTATCAGCTTGCAATATTGAAATATATCCTCACAAAACTGTTTATAATCTATTTTTGCTTTTCGAGATATCGTTTTTATGGATGCTAATATATTTTTTACTATCATAATCTGTTTATCCGTTATATCAGCTTTTAAGTATTCATCATAATCAATCCAGAGACTAACCGATGCAAAACCATATTTTATATCACACTTCTTTTCTTGTTTAAAAAGGCCCTGTTCTATAATATCTTTAGGTGCTATAATTGGTGTTATACCAACTATATCTACAAGATCACTGTACTGCTTATTTTCAACATGTTTTGATATACCTCTGCACATGCTGTAGATTTCATCGATAACCCCATATTGTTTTGTAAAATATGATGGCGAATTAATATTCAATTCCATTTCTTATAACCTCCTTCTATATTCATTACCAACTACCTAAACAATTTCATTAATTAAACTTTTATTTATTATTTCATCACCATCCCTTACTTTTTAATAATGGTGGAAATTCTCCATACTTTGATTCATAATATTTGTTCATATCATATTGCCACATATGAATATCTCGCTTACTTCCACTTTCTATAACTTTCATCACCGCATTATTTTCATTTAGATACTTTTGAGAATATCTTTTTTCAGGATTCAATGTTTCACCAAATTTTAATATTTCATTAGTATCTTTATCCACTAATGCATATCCATAATTTGTTCTTGTATCTTCCAAAGAGTTTCCATGATTATGACTAGCACTTGTTTTCTTAGATGGTATGCCAACCTCTTCATTTGATGCAAACTGTCCATTTTTCCTATGCCATCTACCATTATTATCTTTATAGTATCCCGATGTTGCTTCAGCATTATTTTCAGCGGTATTCGTAGTAGCTGTTTTTACATTATTTCCTTGTTTTGATGCTGTAGTCGACTTAGTAGTATTATTCCCCGCAGCCACTGACTCAATATTATTGTCCGATATAGAAGCGGAATTATTTCTTGCGGTAACCTTTGAAGCGGAAGATTGATCTGTTTGTGTTAATAAAGGTGCTTCATTTTCACTTGTATAATCCAGTTTTTTTGTAGCCATTTCAGTGATATGCCCCGGCTTAGTTGAACTAGATTTTCCTTTTACCAAGTCCTTCACTGCACTAAGTGCTTTACCGGCGCCATAAGTAAGACCACCCAAAACACCTCCAGATATTGCTCCTGTTAATCCGCCTGTTAAGGTATCTTTTGCAACTTGCTTCAAACTATTTCCTGACAATCCAGAACTTATTGCTCCATAAGAAGCACCACCAATTGCACCTGCTACAGCTCCTGAAACCATCGCAGTTCCTAATCCACCCATTGCTGGCAATGCTGCCAGAACTGCTCCAGTTGCTAAACCGCCTGTTGCCGCAACCACAACACCGGACACTACCATTGCTGTTACACCAATCGCTACATTTTTCCAGTTTACTTTGCCCAACTGATCTGTAATACGATTCGTTGTGGTACACATGTGGCGTACTACTTCAGAACGAATTTCTGATGTTCGTTCTGAAACATAGGATTTAAAAGATGTATAAGTTTTTCCAATTTTCTGAACACCATTACTTACCGAACGGACAAAACTGCTACCTCTTGATACAACTTTTCGGTATGAATTCGTCACGCTACTCCGCACAGATTGATATGTCTTTTTTGGATGTGTAACCGCATTTTTTACAGTTTTTGCTGCACCCTTTACTGCATTAACAATAGTTTTTGCCGCTTTCTTAGCTGTATTTACTACTGTTTTGACTACCTTTTTTGCAGTATTAACGATTTTCTTGCCGACACTCTTGACTGCTTTTGCTGCTTTTTTAGCTGTACTCTTAATCCTGCTCCATAATGAATGTCCTGTTGGATCACTGTAATTCAACGGATTATTGGTCGTATAGTCATAGCGATTTCTGGTTAATGGATTTTCTGTCGTTCCAAGGTCACTATCTTCAGTTGTAAAGGTTCCGTTCTCTGCGTCATAGTATCTTGCCCGCAGATACTGAAGTCCTGTTTTTACATTTGTGGACTCCCCGTTGTAGCCATAATAATTGACTCCATCTGCGGTTCCTGATGTAAGGTTTCCGTATGGATCATACTGATAGCTGTTCGTCAGATTAGCTGTTTCGGTCAGGATTCCGGTCACGCTGTTTCTTCCGTCATATAAATAATAACTGCTTTCTTTCGATTTATCAACGCTTACCCGTTCTCCGATTCCACTTTCTCCATAAGTATAAGCCTGACGTACTTTCTCGTCTGATCCATACTCTGCAAGGACTTCTGTATTTTCACGATTGATATCGTTGATATACTCTGTCAGTGTATAACCTTTAGCATTTGAACCACCTTTTACCAGAGATGCAAGCTGTTCTTTCGGACTGTCACCATCTTCTGTACGCTGGTTCTCCGGGATCAGGACTTCATCGCCATAGCAGTCTTCCCATTTATAGGTGTTATCCAGTTCGAATACCCGGTTGTTATCTCCATCATACATGGCTGCCATCAGGACTGTTCCACCCTGTTTTACGACTGCCAGTCGATTCTCAGCTGTGTATTCATAAGTGACCGGATCTGCACTGTTTGTCTTATCACATTCCTGGATCAGATTGCCATCTTTATCATAGCTGTAGGTTGTTCCCGGATCGCCCCAGATTTTTGCATTCGTGCGTTTGATGAGCTGGTTGGAATCGTTGTACTTGTAGTTATATTTTGCTTTGCTGACACCATCTTCGATCTTCTCGTAAGAGGTCCGGTTTCCAATCTTGTCATAAGTATAATTATGGACTGTCTTTTTACCGCCCTCTGCTTTTTCTGTACAGCGCGTCAGTTCCCAGTTGTCATCGTATTCATAGGTACGAGTCGTCTGGATCTCTTTTTCCTGATGCTCACAGTCTGCTTTGTCTGTCTCTTTCTGTGTGTCGCCCCAGTTGTACCAGTCTTCCCAGCTTGGTGCCTTTCTTGTTCCGGCTTCCAGTTCGGTCGCTGTCTCGCTGACTACATATCCCTGATCATTGTACTTGTACTCATAAGTGCTGATTACTTTTCCACAGGAACCACAGGTATTCACAATCTTTGTGATATGATCTTCTGCATCGTAAGATACTTCCGTCTTTGTTCCATTACTTCTAATGACTTCTGTCACACGATTCAGTGCATCATGCTTGTAAGTGGTTACTTTTCCATTACGATCTGTCAATTTTACCAGATTATCATTTAAGTCATATTCATAGCTGACCTTTGTCCCATCCGGGTATACGATTGCCTGCAGATTATCTGCATCATCATAGACGTATCTGACATCCTGTTTCGAACCACTTGTTACTTTTGTGATTCTTCCGAGTGCATCGTATTCGTAGCTGCTCTTGCCTGTCTGATCCTTCATGGATACCCGTTCCCCGGCACTGTTATATGCGTAGGTTACGTCCTTTTCGGATGTCTCGCCTTTTGCGTCCTGATAAGATTTCTCCAACAGGTCATTCAGTTTGTCGTAATCATACGTGGTTTTCTTGCCACTTGCCTGTGTATGTCCGGTCAGTCTGCCTTTTTCATCATAGTCGAATTTCTCTGTTCTTCCTGCCGGATCTTTGATGGATGTCAGGTTGCCTTCCAGATCATAAGTATAATTCGTTGTCTTATTTGCTGCATTGGTGAAGGTCACCAGGTTATCCATGTTGTCGTAACCATAAGTTGTTACACCGCCAAGGGCATCAGTTACTTTGGTCAGGTTGTCATTCTTGTCATATTCCAGATGGCTCTTTAATCCAGTCTTATCTGTAACAACCTGAATATTACCATGCGCATCGTAATCAAATCCCGTTGTGAATCCACGCTTGTCTGTAATAGAAGTTATCCTGCTGTCCTTATCATAGGTATAGGATTCTTTCTGTCCCAGTGCATCGGTCTCTTCTGTTACACGATTGTCTTTATCGTAGACTGTCTTTGCAACATAGCCCATCGGATCTGTTACAGATGTAACATTATAATTCTTATCATATCCATAGCTGGTCTTTCTTCCACCCGGCTTTGTGATGTCTGTAATATTTCCTGCCGGGTCGTAAGTATAAGCAGTTATCTTACCAAGCGGATCAGCTGCAGAAGTCATCTGGCCTGCCAGGTCATAACTGTAGGTATTGCTCCGTCCAAGTGGATCTGTCTCCTTCACCAGATTGCCATACTTATCATAAGAAAAGCTGGTTGTTCCATCCAGTGCATTGGTGGAAGACTTCATGTTGTGGAGCTTATCGTAAGTATAAGTGGTGGTACTCTTTAAGCTGTCGCTTTCTTTTACCACGTTGTCCACTTTATCATAAGAGAAATTCTTGGTATAACCCAGTGGACTGGTCATACTCTTCAGACGTCCGGCTTTATCATAACTATAGGTATACTCTCCACCATTCGCCTGTGTCATCTTTGTGACATTGTCATTCAGGTCAACACTGTACTGTGTCTCATTTCCCTTTGCATCCGTTACAGAAATGACATTTCCATGCTTGTCGTAATCATATTTGGTAACTGCTCCCTTTGGAGAAATCTGTTCCGTCATGTTACTCAGGCTGTCATATTTGTATTCGGTAATGAGTCCCATCGGATCTTTTGATTTGGTAAGATTGCCAATGGCATCATAACGGTATTCATTTGTTTCTTTTAACGGAGAAGTCTCCCCAATCTTGCGGTCCAGTTCATCATACTGGTAGGTTGTCGTATTTCCATTTCCGTCTGTCTGGGATACGAGGTTATCATTTTTATCGTAAGTATACTTGGTAACCGTACCGTTTTCATCAACAGATTCCGTCACATTATCATTTCCGTCATACTTAAAGGTGCTGGATGCTCCCAGTGGATTTGTCTGAGAAATAACCCGGTCTTTCTTATCGTAAGCGTATTTATATGGCTTCCTCTTCTTCTGTCATGGATAACTGGTTGCCGACTTTATCGTAGGTAAAGGTTGTTTTATGACCTTCCGCATCCGTTACCGCTGTAATACGGTCCATAACATCATACCCATAAGATGTGGTACTTCCGTCTGCTTCAGTAAGTTTCAGGAGTCTGCCATACTGATCGTACTGATAGGTTGCTGTCCGGCCGAGTTCATCGGTCTGTGTCAGTACATTTCCGGCACCATCATAAGTATAATCCATACTGTTTCCACCATTGTCGGAGGAATGGATCAGGTTGCCTGCTCCGTCATATTGATAGGTAATTACGAGTCCCTGTGCATCCGTACATTTTACAAGCTGTCCGATGGCATCGTACTCCATCAGCACCTTGTCCCCTGTCGGCAGTATTATGGATGTGTTATTTCCCTCTTTATCATACACATAACTATACGCATTGCCGAGGGCATCTGTCATCTTTGTGCTGTTGCCCTGTGAATCGTATTCGTAAGTGGTCTTTCCTTTCAGGGCATCCACCGTCTGTTCCAGATTGTCGGTGGAATCATATTTCATTGCTGTAATGTTGCCCTTTGCATCGCTTACCGATGTCATGTTTCCATTACCATCGTAAGTCATGGTACTGGTATTTCCATTTTCATCGGTAGAGGATACCAGATTTCCATTTAAGTCATACTTCATGGATACGGTATATCCAAGGGCATCTTTGGATGTAGTCAGATTTCCTGCCTTGTCGTAAGCATAAGTATCTGTTCTTCCCTCTTCATCGGTAGAAGATACCAGATTTCCTGCTTTATCATAAGTATATGTGGTAGTTCCACCTTCTGGGTTGGTTTCACTTAAGCGGTTTCCTGTATTATCGTAGGTATAAGTCCAGGTTCTTCCACTGTCATCTGATTTTGATACCAGATTGTCTGCCGCATCATAAGTATAAGTGGTAACTGCACCTAATTCATCTGTCTCTTTAGCGAGTCTTCCGCAGTTATCATATTCCTTGGAATGGCTGCTTCCATCTCCATAAGTAATCTTGGTTTCATTTCCTAATGCGTCATATTCATATTTGGTTATATTACCAACTGCATCTTTGGACTGAAGCACCTGTCCAAGAGAATCAAACTTGGATACGGTTGCATTTCCATTTCCATCGGTATATTTTTTCAGATTTCCTGCTTTGTCATATTCATAGAGCTTTGTTCCAAAATCTTTATTACTCTCTTCTATGACACGTCCCATGCTGTCATACTTATAAGTAATTGTATTTCCTTTTGCATCGGTTGCTTTGACCTGCTGATAATTCTTATCATAAACGTAGCTGATCTGATTTCCTTTCGGATCTGTACCACTGGTCATGTTGTACATCTTATCATAAGTATAAGTGGTGGTATTCCCCAGTGCGTCAGTACTTGCTGTAATATTTCCCACACCATCCAGCGTATAAGCGGTCACACCGCCATCGGCTGCTGTCTTGGAAGTCAGATTGCCATTCGCATCGTAACTGTTCGAGGTTACATTTCCAAGTGGATCTGTCATGGTAACTGCACGATTCATCGCGTCATACGTGAATCCCCATGCTGCTCCATTTCCATCCACATATCCGGTCATGTTCGGTCCGTCATACGAATACGTTGTTGTGACACCTCTGCCGTCTGTCTGGGATACCATACGATGTTTGTCATCGTAAGTATAGGTAATGGCTGTTCCATCCGGTTTTGTAGATGTGACCATATTTCCATTACCGTCATAACTGTAAGTAACCGTTGCTCCGTTATATCCAGTTGCACTGGTCAGCTTATTCTGCTCATTATAAGTATAAGAGGCTGTCTTTCCATCCTCTCTTGTCTCCGTTGCTACATTGCCAAATGTATCATAAGTGTAAGTTTTTGTTCCGGCTGCTGTCGTTTCGGAAGCAAGCTGATTCTCTGCATTATAAGTCTTTTCACAGGTTGTTCCATCCGGATATTCAATGGATGTTGTGCGGTACTGATCATCATAATGATAAACGGTCTTATTTCCTTCGTTATCCGTTGTTGTAGTAGAACTCTTTCCGTACTTGAAAGTTGCCGTTCCTTTTTCTGCATCAGTCTGCTCTACAACTCTTCCTTCTTTATCGTAAGTATTCTTTACAACCGTATTGCCATTCTCATCTTTCCAGCTTGTCATACGGCTGTCATCATCATATTTGTACTCTTTTGTTGTTCCATTCGGATCTGTTACAGATATCAGATTTCCCTGCTCATCATATTTGTAAGAAACTTTTCCACCATCTGGAAGAGACAGTTCCTTGATATGCCCGAATTTATCCTGTTTTACCCCGAATGTTTTTCCGGATGGTGTTGTAATCTTACTCAGATTATAATCATCGTCATAATCTAATACTGTCTTAAATCCATTCACATCCGTTACATAACGTAAAATTCCATATTTATCAAATGACCAGACGCTCTGATCCGCATCTGTCAGTTCCCATCCGATGTAGTCATGGTCTGTATCTTTATAGCTGACTGCTTTTAAATCATATACATAACCATCCGGAGCAGTGTAGCTTCCATCTTCATTCTTATCAAAGATCAGATAACTTCCGTCCCCTCTCATATACAGAAGACTTCCGTCCTCCATTTGAGAAAGTGACTGGTCATAGTTAAAGCTCCATCCACGTCCGAACATGGAATGCTGGTCTGTTCCTTTGGAATTGTAGCTTCTTGTAATGGAGAATTCTCCATTCAGTTCATTCATCGTCGCATCGGACTGATCCATGTAGAAGTTACCAGTATTTAAGTTGACTGGTTCAAATCCAAATTCACAGTGCAGGCCTCTTCCCATCAATGCTCCGTCAATCCGCATCTTATCCTGATCGGTAAGCGGTGCAGGACTATATGGAACATTTGTCTGTGGGTTACGGATAAAGATCGTGTTATTTGCGACTACCAGTGCGTCCATAACCTGATTGTCTTTCATAATGTTCTTAAGCGGAACACCATAATATTTTGCAATCTTCGGGAATGTATCAAACTGCTTCACTTCATAGATCACAAAGCTGTCACTGGTCACTTCTTTTCCTGTTTCCAGCTTTCCATCAATCTCTTTCGATGCTTTTGCTTTGATCTTATAAAGCTTGTCCTTCGTCAGCCCTGAATACAGTGCACTCTGCCAGTTGGAATCTTTGCTGTAATACTTATTCGCCTCCGGGAACTGCTTATTGTATTCAGTACTGTCTGGATAGGAATACAATGGTTTTGCATCTGTTTCGTGATGTTCTTCATTTTCCTCATCTGGAAGCAGATAATATTCTACTGTAGATTTGCTCTTTGCAATTCCGTCTGCAAATACGGCATCAAACTTCAGCTTTCCATTTGTATTCTTTTCTGTCATCGGGCGAAGCAGGATCGTTGTTTCATCCAGTGACATATCTCGCAGATATGGATCTTCAGCCGGTGACCACTGGATGCTGAGTTTCGGTCCATAAACGGATGCCCTGTTATTCAGTACCTCACACTGCATAGAAGCTCCAAGGTTATTTGCCTCGGCAATGGCTACCAGTGCAAATCCGTTATTCGCATGAGTTCCCTGCACCCAGTCATTGACCAGATCTTTGACGTCATAATTGATATAGCTGTTCCTGCTGGTACTTGCATTCTGTACATCCTGAAACGTAAGATTTACTGGTTTTGTTTTCCATGTGATGGAGGTGTTCCACGACTGATCTACACGATAAAGTCCAAACTGGGATGCACCACCACTGTATGCAGTTTTCTGACTGACTGCAAATGTTGCACTGTCAATTTTGGAATCTTTCGGAATCTGACTAAAATTTGAATTTACTTTGATATAAGTCCGGCAGTTCTGGTGTGCAGTACCAAATCCTGCAAGGTTCCCAGACTTAATACCATCATCAAATCCGACATACGGATAATTGTTGTCACCAATCTGACTGGTAGGACTTCCCTCTTCCACACCGATCATGTTAAAGGAACTCTTCTGAATCTCTACTGGTGTCGGATCGATCCTGACCGGATACTGACGTTCTTCTGCCGAAAGCCAATCCCTATCTGGTTTTACGGTCAGGATTGTTTTTCCATCTTCTTCCCGAAGTTCCAATGTGATCAGGAAACTGATTTCCCCGGCAGCATCTTCCATTGATGGCGTCTCCAGAAGATACTTCGCATCTTTGATTGTCTTCCCTTCCGGATAGATATAGACCTGATTGTCTTTTACTTCTGCCTGATACCCCGGAATCTGCAGCTCGTATTCATAGACTTCCCTGTCTGTTGGCTGCTGAAGTACGATATCTTCCTTAATGCTGGAATCCAGTACTGTATACTGAACATCTGCGCCCTCGTAAACTTCATTATAAAGGATCGCATTGTCTTTAATAACGGAATGTGTATAATCTCCATCTACCGGAATGATCCCGATTCTGGTCTTTCCATTTTCAATCGTTACACCATTCTCTTCTGACATCTGTTCCGGAAGAAGGATAGCATAATCGTTTGCCTTGTTCTGATAAACTTCTGTTTTCTCTTCCTTTTCTTCAGTTGCCACTACACTGCTGGCTTCCTGTGCTTCTTCGGATGCCGGAGTATCTGCTTCTTCTGGTTTTACAAGTGTATTATCAACCAGCTCGGTATCTCCATCCTCATTCTTATAAGTTCCGACATAACCTCCATAAACGGTTGTATACTGCTTGTCCCCTGTCTTATAAGTCTTGGAAATGGCATCATAATCAATCAGTTCACCTTCCGGTTCTTCTGGAATCGGATAGTAATCCTGTGGTTCTTTCAACTCCACTTCTTTTTCCTGCGGATTTTCTTCTGTTTCTTCCGCTGGAGTTGTCTGTTCTTCCTGCGTCTCTGTATCTTCTGATGGCGTCGTTTCATTTTGTACGTCCGCATCAGACTGCTGACTCTTATCTTGTTCTCCAGATGTGGAATCTGTAATCCCTGCTTCCTCTTCCGTCAAAGCCTCTGGTCTGGAGAAATCTGCATTCTTCTGTACATCCTCAATGGCCTCTTTTGCCTGTACAAAAATAGGCTCTGTTCCCTGTAGTGCCATCAGGAGTGCAAGTACTAAGGCTATAGCCGACTTTCGAAATCTCTTCATAGTCTCTTTCTCCCTCTTGTAATCTTTTTCTATAATTCCTTTACAAAATAACCGCTACCCTCCTTTTTTCTGACTTTGGCACTACTATAATCTAAAAAATCACAAAATTTTCATAAATGGTAAAAATGCCCCTTGAGGTGGCAAAAATAGACGAAATCGGTCGAAAAAAATAGTAAGACACCATCGCCTTACTATTTTTCATCTAATTTCATATATAATAATATTTTCACTTGAAAGGATTTCTCCGTATGGCAGATCTCCATCTGACCATGATATTTTTCTACTACGAGTTTCACATTTTGTAATCCTATTCCATGTCCTTCTTTCCTGCTTTTCGTTGTCAGATAAATTCCATTCCGCACTTTTGGTGTATCTTTTATGCTATTCTCAATCTGGATATTCATGATTCCTTTTCCATAATACATCTGAAACGATAATCTCCTTTCATCTGAAGCTGCTGTCCCACGAATAGCATTATCCATAAGATTTCCCACTATTATACTTATATCAAATAATTCTTCCCCTATATGATTCGGTATTTCTACAGAAATCTCCGGATTTTCAATTACTGATTTCGAATCTTCCAAAATATAATTCAGCAGATTATTCATATTACGGTTTTCTGTATATAAATGATGACATAAGGCTGTTCCGGCTATATTCTCCATTTGTTTCAGATACGATAGAATCTCTTCATTTCCTCCCGTTTTTTTATGTTAGGTTTTAAAAGTTTTTTTGCG
>OHVM01000552.1_pt1 | contig 14645 bp, 14 predicted proteins | sample 1579431 | NCBI WGS metagenome assembly OHVM01 (sample SAMEA3882524, study PRJEB24775) | human gut metagenome | biome: human-associated habitat; feature: intestine environment; material: feces | place: Netherlands | collected 2009/2010 | reverse complement strand
TTGCAGGCGCAGCCTTTCAGAAAATTTAAGAAGTGGGTCATCCCCGTCTGCGGCCGATCAGGCAGCAGAGGAGGAACGCCGCAAGGTCGCAGACGACGACCGTCGCGCCCACGGGGGTGGAGAGCAGATACGACCCCGTGAGCCCGAGGCAGAAGCACATGACCGAGAGCCCCGCGGCAAAGCACACGACAGAGCGGAAGCTCTTGAACACCCGCATGGAGGTCAGAGCCGGGAAAATAATCAGACTGGAGATCAGCATCGCGCCCATCATCCGCATTCCAATCACGATCGTGATCGCGGTCAGAACCGCTATCAGCACGTTATAGAGCGACACATTGACGCCGGTCGCCTTGGCAAAGCTCTCATCAAAGGTAACCGCAAATACTTTGTTATAGCAAAAAAGATATAATCCAAGCACCACCATGGAAAGCACCGCTGCAAACTGGACATCTTCCCGGCTCATCGCGAGAATGCTTCCAAACATATAGCTGCTGACATCGGTCGTCATACCGGTTGTCAGGGAAGTTACGATAATACCGATTGCAAGCGCACTGGCCGAGATCATCGCAATCGCAGCGTCACTCTTTACTTTTCCATGTTCCGTGATCCGCAGCAGGAAAAATGCCGCCAGCACGACCACCGGAATCGAAACCTTTAAAGGTGACCAGCCTGCCGCCAGTGCAATCGAAAGGGATCCGAACGAAACATGGGATAAACCGTCTCCAATCATTGAGTAGCGTTTGAGCACCAGGCTGACACCCAGCAGAGAGGCACAGAGAGAGACTAAAAGACCGCCGATCAGCGCCCGCACCATAAACGGGTATGATAACATTTCAGATATAATTCCCATCTTCTACACCTCCTTCTCCGCATTTCTGTCTTTCAAATGCTGTTTCGTTTCAGAATCAGTTTCCGAACCCATTTCCGGCTTCTGCATCTTTCTGATTCCATCCTTCTGCATCGGCACTCCGCATCTGTGCCCCAGAGTTGCCAGCTCTTCCCGTCCCAGGAAAGAATGAGCAATCTCACTCTTCACATATTCTTTCATCGTACCCCAGAACAGCGGCTTCTGCCGCATCTGCAAAATTTTTCCTCCCTGATGCACAATATTTGCCATATCATGGGAAACCATCAGGATTGCAACCTTTTCTTCCTGATTCAGTTTCCGGATCAGCTGGTAAAAGTCCAGAATCGCCGACGGATCGAGTCCCGTGATCGGCTCATCGAGAATCAGCAGCTTATCCGTCGCACAGAGCGCCCGCGCGATCAGAACACGCTGTTTCTGACCGCCGGAAAGCTCTCTGAAACAGCTTTTTTCCAGATCGCGGATTCCCAGACGATCCAGATTTGCCCGCGCCTCTTTCTTTTCTTTCATCGAATAAAACGGGCGGCTGCCGCGTTTTCCCAGGCACCCGGAGATAACCACCTCAAACACAGTCGCTGGAAAGTCCTTCTGCGCGTCGGTCTGCTGCGGCAGGTAACCAATACCGGCTTTTTTTAATTCTTCCGAATATTCAATCCTGCCCGAAGTCGGTTTTAAAAGTCCCAGAATGCCCTTCATCAGGGTACTTTTTCCCGAACCATTTTCCCCGACAATGCAGATGTAATCGCCCTCATTTACCTCCAGGTTCACATCCAGCACCGCATCCTGGTTTTCATAACCAAAACCTACATGCTCACATTTTAAGAGTAATCCCATCTATAATTCCTTTCACTACTGCTCTACTCTTCTATTGTCATAAACATTCACCATGGCTAAAGACTTTTTCCCATAATCATCTATTCTTTTTATGACAATCCCTTTTTCAAGTTCTTTACGTTCTGCTCCATCAATTCCAGATAGGTAACGCCCGAATCAAACTGGTGTCTCGTCACATTGTGGCAGGAGTGGAACAACAGTGGTTCCGCGCCCGTCTCTTCCCCGATGATCTCCGCCACGCGCGGGCTGGAAAGCTCCAGGTAATAGACAGCTGGTATCTGTTCCTCCCGCACCTTATCGATCAGGTAGGCGATGGTCTTGGCACTCGGCTCCGTATCCGTACTGCATCCTGAAAATGCCGCCCTGTATTCCAGCCCATACTCATCGAAAAAGTACCGGAGTGGAAATTTATCACCGAAAACGACGAGACGGCGCTTGGCATGGGAGACAACTTCTCTGAATTCTGCATCCAATTCCGTCAATTTATCCTGATAGGACGCGCAGTTTTCCGCATAGGAAGCCGCGTGCGCCGGATCTTCCTGTGCCAGCACCTCCGCCAACACGCCGGCCAGCTTTTTCGCATTGACCGGGGATGTCCAGATGTGCTCGTCATATTCAATCTCGACGCCGTGACCATCGTCCTCATCCAGATACTCTTGAGCGTGATCTTCATCATGAACCGCCACATCTTCCATATCATGCTCATCCTCGCTGTGAATATGCTCTTCTGTGTCGTGTTCTTCTTCACTGTAAACATGGTCCTCTGGCTCATGTTCTTCTTCACTGTGAGCATGATCTTCCGACTCATGATCGTGATCACCCACATGAACTGTTCCATCCGCATGAACATGCGTATGTCCATGATCGTGCGCCTCTCCATCTTCCATGCCCTCGACGATCTCCTCCTGCACTACATCCACGCAGTCCATCATCGTCACGACGCGCTTCGGTCCGGTGCCTTCCCCGAAGGAATCAAGCACCTGCGAAAGCCACTGTTCCATCGTACCGCCGTTGCAGACTAACAGATCTGCATTCTGGATCGTGATCATGTCCGCCGGCGTCGGCTCGAACGAATGGCTATCCATGCCCGCCGGAACGACCATCGTCAGCCGAATCGAATCCCCGGCAATCTGCCGGAGAAAATCGTAATACGGAAATAGCGTCGTCACAACGTTTAAGCGCGTATCACCAGACGCATCTGCCCCTTTTAACGGATTCGACGATGAATCAGACGATGCAGTTCCCCGCCGTGGCGTACACGCTGTAAGAACACAGGAAAAGGCAATCAAAAAAGCAAGCATCCATGATATCCATTTACATTTAAATCCATTCTTGTGTTTTACCATATTTCTTTTTTACCCTTAACTTCTTCTATTTCAGTAAATGTTTTTCAATAAACATTTCGAATTACTATTTCAAATATCATTTTCTTTCACAACTGTTTCTCTTTTCACAGCTATGAACAAACACAGACACTACTCCATTCTTCCATGTGACTCATTCTTTTTCTTCACAATCTCCGCTACTTCCGACGGATGTGCCACAATATACTGCGGGTGGCAGCCTTCCAGCTCTTCCCGGTCACGGAAGCCCCAGAGCACGCCGACCGTGTCCATTCCGGCATTCATCCCAGTTTCCATATCTGTATTCGTATCGCCCAGATACAGACACTCTTCCTGTTTTATACCCAGTTCCCGGCAGATGGCGAACGCCCCGTCTGGAGCCGGTTTTTTCGGCGTTCCCGCCTGCTCGCCGCGCACCACATCAAAATATCCTTTCCCAAAGAATGTCTCAATATTCATAATTGCCTGCTCATGCGGCTTGTTCGAAAGGACAGCCACATGTACACCCATCTCTTTTAACGACGCCAACAGTTCCCGGATACCGTCATATGGCTCTACGTCTTTCAGGCAGTATTTAGAGAAATTCTCCATATAAATCGGAAGCGACGCTTCATAATGAACCAGCTTCTCATCTCCCGCCAGCACCAGCGCGCGCTTCATCTGCATCCGGTATCCATTTCCCACGATCCGTTTCGTTTCCTCCGGTGTAACATGGCGCAGTCCGAATGCATCCAATGTTAAATTTGTCACATAAGTCAGCGCATAAACCGTATTTAAAAGAGTTCCATCCAAATCAAATATACATAAGCGGTACATTGCGTTTCTTCCTTTCTGTTTCCATCTTTTCTTGTAACTTTTTTGTTACTGTTCACGCATACGTGCTCAGTAACGGAATTTGCCGTGGCTTCGCATTTAAATACGGCAAATTCCTGCTGCCACCACGTTTTCTTACGGCACTTTCGGTTCCAAAAGTGCCTACCTGTGAACAGTACCACTTTTTTCCCCTCACAGCCGTTTCATACTTTCACAGCTACAGGCAATCATCCATACAAACTCATCTTCGACCAAACATATCGCCCAGCAAATCACGATGTTTCCTGCCTCTCCTTCTGCATCTGCTCTTCACGCTCCCGCTTCGAGAACACGCATCCGCAGTAATTCTGCCGGTATAGATGATACTGCGCCGACAGCTCGATCGAGCGCTTATATCCCTCTTTTTTCTTGAAATCCGACGGCAGAAATGCCACATGATACTCTTCTCCCATCGCCTGCCCGATCGTATTGAGGCGCCCGGCATTTTTGAGCGGACTGATCGTGAGGGTCGTCGTGAACCAGTCATAGCCGCCCTCGGCTGCCAGCTTCGCCGCTTCCCGGAGGCGCATCTCAAAACAAATACCGCAGCGCTCGCCGCCCTCCGGATCCTTCTCATGCCCCCGGACTGCCTCATAGTAGCATTCCGGGTCGTATTTTCCTTCTACAAACCGGATCGGATGCACCGCTGGAAGCTCCCGGATCAGCCGCTGTACCTCCTCCGTGCGCGCCTCATATTCCTCTTTCGGTGAAATATTCGGATTGTAGTAGAACACCGTAATCGAAAAATACTGCGACAGATATTCCAGCACGTAGCTGCTGCACGGCGCACAACAGCTGTGGAGAAATAAAGTCGGAACTCTGCCGTCCCGGACTGCTGCATCCAGCACTTTTTCCATTTCTTTCTGATAATTCCGTTTCGCCGTCTGTGTCTTTCTGGCTGGCGGATTTTTCATTGGTTCCGACATTTTTCTCTCCTCTTTCTATAAGTTCCCATCTGTCCGTGCATTTTCCATCCAGCACACGATACTTCTATCCGAAACGCTTCTTTCCTGACAAACATCATTTCCATCCTTAGACGTCATATGAAGATATGCACAATAATTCATATTCTTCAAAACTTGAAAAAGCAGCCTGTACCCACGGACGGGTACAAACTGCTTTATCTTTTTATTAAACCTTTCAGGAAATTCCAAACAAATTTCCCTTTTTATCAAAATGATACAACTCTTACAGGAAATCGCGAATCCGCTTGCTCCGGACCGGATTTCTTAATTTACGAAGTGCTTTTGCCTCGATCTGGCGGATACGCTCCCTCGTTACGTTGAATGCTTTTCCGACCTCTTCCAGGGTTCTCGGATGTCCGTCCTCCAGACCAAACCGGAGAATAATAACCTGACGCTCTCTCTCCTTCAGATCTCCAAGCAATGCATCGATATGCTCACGCAGCATAACAGATTCTACATTCCCTTCCGGCGTTACCACGTTGCCATCCGCTACGAAATCACCCAGATTGGAATCGTCTTCCTCACCGATCGGGGTTTCCAGGGAAGCTGGCTCACGTGCGATCTGCATGATCTCCATGACCTTATCCTCGGACATGCCAAGCGCCTCGGACAGCTCTGCCACCGACGGCTCATAGCCCAGTTCCAGCGTCAGCTTACGCTGCATCTTGGACATCTTGTTGATCGTCTCTACCATATGCACCGGGACACGGATAGTTCTCGCCTGATCCGCCAGAGCCCTTGTAACAGACTGACGAATCCACCAGGTCGCATATGTACTTAACTTATAACCCTTTGTATAATCAAACTTCTCAACGCCCTTAATAAGACCCAGATTGCCTTCCTGAACCAGATCCAGGAAGCTCATGCCGCGTCCTGTATAGCGCTTTGCAATGCTGACAACCAGGCGCAGGTTTGCCTCAATCAGGCGCTCTTTTGCATTCACATCACCCTCTGCTTTGCGCTTTGCAAGGCGGATCTCCTCCTCCGCGCTCAGAAGCGGAACGGTACCGATCTCTTTCAGGTACATGCGGACCGGATCTTCCGTGCCGATTCCCTCTAACAGATCGATCGCATCCAGATCGATATCCTCTTCCTCGTTCTTGAGGAATTCATCATCCACATCATCATCGAGCATCGAATCATTTTCCTTGAGGATCGAATCATCGATCACCTCTGGAATGACATCAATATTATTCTGCTCCAGATAATTGTAAATCTGCTCCATCTGCTCTGTCTGCAGATTATCGCCCATAAAAAAGTTATTGATCTCTGTCACGTCCAGCGCGTTCTGCTTGGACTTTGCTAACTCTACCAGTTTCCTTAACTTACCTAAAAAATTTTCTTTCTCCACGAATTAACGTCCTTTCGATTTATTTCGCTTAGAAGTTTCTTTATATCTAACGTGATATTGTCCCTCGATTGTTTGTGTGCTTTTATTTCCCTGCACCTTTCCCTGCAATATCCCGAAAGTACATTATATACGATTAAATTCTATTTTTCAACAATTTTCGAAATTTTTCGATCTATTTCTATTTAGACAGTTACTGTTCACGCATACGTGCCCAGCAACGCAATTTGCCGTGGCTTCGCATTTAAATACGGCAAATTCCTGCTGCCACCACGTTTTCTCACGGCACTTTCGGTTCCAAAAGTGCCTACCCGCGAACCGTAACTTCAGGCACCCTGATTGCAATCTCTCTTGGTTTATTTTCAATCACGACCTCTGTCTGGCTTCCGCCAAACTCACCGTCCAGCGACCAGTCCACCAGCTCCTCCGACTGTACCGTCAGTTTCGAGGTGCGGAACTTGAATACGCATTCATTTTCGCCCTCTCTCTGAATCAGATAAGCAGCAATACTTGCAATGTCAAGCGGCGTGCGCGGTTTCCGGACCAGAAGCACCTCAAACTCCCCGTCATCCAGCGCCACGTCCATACCAACCAGTCCTTTAAAACCTCCGATCGAGGTCGTATTGGTCACCATTCCCAGAATAAATTCCTCTTCCAATTCTCTCTGCTCCCCCAGATGTTCCCACGTAAGGCGCATCCGGTAGGATTTAAGCCCTGTCAGGCGTTTGATGGCTTCCAGCATATATGCCTGATGCCCCAAAATATTTTTCGTCTCCTGCGGGGTCGAATAGGATACCTCCGTAAATGCTCCGAACGCCGCCACATAGACGAAATACCGGTTTTTGCCGAATACACCGACATCCACCAGAAATGGTTTTCCCAGCGCAGCTGTCTGCGCCGCTTTCCGCATATTTTTCGGAAGTCCCAGACTGGATGCGAAATCATTCGTGGAACCCGACGGGATATACCCTAACTCCGGACGCTTTTCCGGGGTGATCGTCATCAGCCCCGATACCACCTCGTTGAGCGTACCGTCCCCGCCGCTGCACACGACCAGTTCCTTCGTTTTCGCACGCGCCGCCTGATACTCCGCATCCTTCGGGCCCTGCGTAATATAAACAGACGGTCCATAGCCCGCCTTTACAAAACTATCTAAAATTTCAAGAAGACGACTTCGAATCTGTTCTTTGCCAGATCTCGGATTGATGATAAAAAGCATTTTTTTCATAATCGCCATTTCTCCTGCTCCCCCACACTAACAGTATTTCATATTAATATATTTGTATACACGCGAAATGCATTGGGGATCGGATAGCGATCCTGCAGCTCCGCCCGGCGCACCATCAAAACTGTTTTATCCTGATAGCCGGATGCCCGTTTCAGGCGGATTCTGCGTCCGCACATATGCCATTCAACATGGGAAAAAATGTGGACTGCATCCGGCAGATCCTCGGTTTCCTTGATATCCGCCTCCGCGATCCCCAGTTCTTTCGCTGCCTCCGCCGCACTCTTTTTTCCGTCCAGATTGACATATTCGTAGAGGGACGCCAGCAATCCCTTGCTGCTGCGCTTGCGGATCGCCACCGTATCCTCCCACTCAATCAGGCAGACCGTTTTTTCCTCGATCCGGCGCGGCTTTTTCGGCGGCTTGACCGGATATTGCTCCTCCTCTCCTCGCCGGTGCGCCAGACAAAGGGATTCCAGCGGGCACTTCTCACAGAGCGGACGTCCGCCCGGGATGCAGACAAGCGCACCCAGCTCAATCCATGCCTGATTATATTCACCTGGATGAAATAGCTCTTCTGACCGTAATGCCGTGGAAACCTCACCGGCATCATCACCGGCTGACAAATAGGAATCTCTTTCCTCCGTCCGGCGCACAAGTTCCGCCTCCAGGCGCCGCTCATATTTCTTTCGAAGCGCCGGCTTCGTGCTGTCCTGTGGGTCAGCAAACAGGCGTGTCAGAACACGCACCACATTTCCATCCAGCGCCGGAGCCGGCAGATCATACGCGATCGACGCAACTGCCCCGGCTGTATAACTTCCGATGCCCGGAAGTTTCAATATCTCATCCCGCGACGCCGGCATCTGACCGCCGTAGTCTTCCATCAGGCAGACCGCTGCCTTTTTTAGGTTCCGGGCTCTGGAATAATACCCAAGTCCCTCCCACAGCTTCAAAAGCCGCTCTTCGTCCACCTGCGCGAGCGAGGTGATGTCCGGGAGTGCTTCCATAAAACGGGCAAAGTACGGTTTGACCGCCTCTACCCGTGTCTGCTGCAGCATGATCTCCGAAATCCAGACCGAATACGGTTCCGGATTCTCCCGCCACGGAAGGAGCCGCCGGTTTTTCCGGTACCAGGAGAGCAATGGAGCGCCGGATGCCGCCAGCCTCTCTTCTTCCGCATAAGGTATTTCCCCCTCTAAAGGCTTCAACGACGCATAAAAATCTTTATACATATCCGTAAATGCCCCGGACAGATACCTCTCCTGAGATCACCTTGCACACCTTTCCGTCTTCTGTGCGGACCAGCAGTTCGCCCATCTCGTCAATTCCGAGCGCCATGCCCGTATACTCATTGCCCGGAGAGAGGACGCGCACCTGTGTACCGCAGTTTGCCAGACGGCTGTTATAAACGTCCATCAGGGATTTCATGTTCTGGTTTTCCATGAATTTATCATAATATCCCTCATACGCACGCATGATCGCGGCGATAAGCTGGCTGCGGCGCACTTCTTTTCCTGTCTCCAGATACAGAGACGTTGCCACATCCCGAATCTCCTCCGGGAACTCGTGATTTGCCACGTTGATACCAATACCAGTCACGATATAATTAATACACTCTAATTCCGTGCTCATCTCGGTCAGGATACCGCAGACCTTCTTTCCATTGACGACGATATCGTTCGGCCACTTGATCTTTGCCTCCAGATCACAAACCTCCCGAATCCCGTCGGCAACTGCCAGAGCCGCCACCAGCGTCAGCATCGATGCGCAGGTCGGAGGAAGCTCCGGGCGCAGAAGCAGGCTCATCCAGATGCCGACGCCATGCGGCGCCGCCCAGCTTCTTCCGCGACGTCCCTTTCCCATCGACTGATAATCCGCGACTGCCAGCGTACCGTGCGGGGCATCTTTCTCCGCCGCTTTCTTGATCTCGGTATTGGTTGAATCCGTCTCGTCAAAATATAAAATATTTTTTCCAGCCCACTCGCTGTCGATGCTGCTCTCCAGCTCTGCCTGGCTGAGAACATCGCCCAGGAAACGCAGCCGGTAACCGCGGTTCCGGACCGCCTCTATCTCATATCCTTCTGTCTCCAACTGTTTGATAACTTTCCAGACTGCCGTCCGTGATACATTTAAACGCTCACAGATCTCCTGTCCGGACAGGTAATCATCCGTTTCTTTTAACATTCGCAAAACTTCTGTTTTCACTTTTATTACCCCCACCATATTGTAAGTGTACTGACAATACATAAAAGGAACAATCCTGCTCCCACTGCCATCAGGATCATTCCGCCGGTCCGCAGATGCTTTCTTCCCCTTCCCCGGCGATAGCGGTCATAGCCATTGGCAAAATTCAGTACAGCCGCCAGAAGAAAGATTACCGGAAACAAAATCCGGTTTTCATCCGGGTTCAGAAACGCAAGAACCGCAAATATCACGATCAATATACCCACTACGATATGAAGCATATCCAGGGCAAACGCGATATTCGCGCTTTTCTTTCTTTTTTCCTGCAGGTTCAACGCATCCACTCCTTACTTATATTCACAAACAACAGCCTCATTCTTCATATAGCACATAGCTTCTTGCATATACCCTTTCATCAACATATATGGGTATACATATCACTATGGGATATTATACCGAATGTCCGCAGGCTTGTCAAAAAAGAAATCGAAAAAGGCTGCGGTTCCTGCTTTACATAACCATCAGCCTTTTCTTATACCTTTTTTTACAACTTAGAGCCGCTCACTCCCGGCTACTCTGCCTTTTGAACATCCGTGCCAACTTCCGTCAGACCCTTTACCAGACCGGCAATGCCCTGTATCTCGGACGGGATGATGATCTTCGTTGCCTTGCCGTCCGCTGCTTTGGCAAATGCCTCCAGGCTCTTGAGCTGCAGCACTGCATTGTCCGCGCCTGCTTCCTTGATGAAGCGAAGTCCGTCTGCTTCCGCTTTCTGGACTTTGAGGATCGCTTCCGCCTCACCTTCTGCCTCGCGGATCATCTTTTCCTTCTGTGCTTCTGCACGCAGGATCGCCGCTTCCTTCTCTGCTTCTGCTTCCAGAATCGCGGACTCTTTCTTACCTTCGGCTACCAGGATCGTCGATTTCTTCTCGCCTTCGGCACGAAGAATGGACTCACGGCGCTCACGCTCTGCCTTCATCTGTTTCTCCATCGCATCCTGAATGGCTGCCGGAGGAATGATATTTTTCAACTCAACACGGTTTACCTTGATTCCCCACGGGTCTGTCGCCACATCGAGTGCAGCGCGCATCTTCGTGTTGATCGTCTCACGGGAGGTTAAGGTCTGGTCAAGTTCGAGATCACCGATGATATTTCGAAGGGTGGTCGCCGTCAGGTTCTCGATCGCCATGATCGGGTTCTCAACACCATAAGCAAACAGCTTCGGATCCGTGATCTGGAAAAATACAACCGTATCAATCTTCATCGTAACGTTATCTTTCGTGATAACCGGCTGCGGTGCAAAATCTACAACCTGCTCTTTTAAAATGACTCTTTTTGCCACGCGGTCAATGAACGGCACCTTGAAATGCACGCCAACCGACCATGTCTCCAGATAAGCACCCAGACGCTCTACGACTAATGCCTGTGCCTGCGGCACGATCCGGATACAGGATGACAAAATCAGAAGTACCACAATCGCAATGACAAGAAAACTGATAAATGCTCCCATATTTCCTATTCCTCCTTACATTTGCTGACAATCAGCTTGACGCCGCTGACCGCCTGAATCTGTACCATCGTATCCTTCGGAATCCGGCTTCCATCCGCCGAGCGTGCCGTCCATTCCTGGCCGGACACCATCGCCGTCCCTCTTGCCTCGTCGTTATCAATCTCTGCGGTTACCCGCGCTTTTTTACCCACCAGCGCGTCCACATTGGTCCGCACCGTCTTCTGATTGATATACCGGAGTGCCAATGGTCTTGTTGAATACAAAAGAAGGAATGAAACAACGACAAACACCGCCATCTGGATGTAAAGATTCACTCCCGCGATCGACAGGACACACGCAATCAGAGCGCCTCCAGCAAACCAGATCGAAGTCAGCGCCATCGACGCTGCTTCCAGCCCGATACACACTACAAACACCACCAGCCAGACACACCATACTGCCATGTCATCCCCTCCTTCCATATAGGTCTTTTGACCCTGATATCTTAAAACTAGTATACGATATTTTCTGACATTTATCAACCAATCCGCTCTGTTTTTGAACTTACGGTTTTATTACAAACTTCTTAATGGAACATATCGATCTGCAGTTCAATTTATTTCTTCACAGCTCTCTATTTGCACAAACTATCCGGCTTAAAACATTGTTTCAAAAAATGCAATTTACTGCCGTCTCTGCCGTGCCGTCTCAAACAGCAGCACCGAAGCCGCCACCGCTGCATTGAGGGATTCAACCTTTCCAGCCATCGGAATCCTCACCCACGCGTCAGCAAGCGCCGCCGTCTCCTCGGTCAGACCATTTGCCTCATTTCCGATCAGAAAGCCGGACGGACCTGTATAATTTTCTTCTTCGTAGTTATGTTTCCCCTTTAAATGCGCCGCATAGAGGCGGATTCCCTGCTTTTTTACTTCCCCGATCGTCTGATGCAGGTCGTCCGTGTAGATAAACGGCACCCGGTAGATCGAGCCCATCGTGGAACGGATGACCTTCGGGCTGTAAATATCAGCTGAACCACGGTCAAGAATGATGCCTGTCACACCCGCCCCCTCTCCGGCACGCAGGATTGTTCCCAGATTACCCGGATCCTGCAGCGTCTCCAGAATCACAAGCTCCGGTGCCTTTCCGTCCGGGCTATTTTTCAGCACATCTGAGAGCTGATAGGAAAACTGTTCCGCTACCGCCAGGATACCCTGCGGTGTCTGGGTGTCCGACATATGGCGCATGACCTCATCCGTCACCGTCTCATACCGGCAGCCAGCCAGCAGTTTTTCTGCTCTTTCCCCCTGCTGGCGCAGAAAATTTTCCGACACATAGACTTCGCGGCGTCTCTCCACCGGCAGTTCCCCGAACATCTTCGGACCTTCCACCAAAAAGACGCCCTGTTCCCGTCTTGCTTTTGCTTTCTTTGCAAGCGCCGTCACCGCTCTGACACGGGCGTTGCCCGTACTCGCGATCACAGGCTGCCTCCTGCCGCTTTCGTCTCCGGCACTCCGTAAACGCAATCCTCATCCAGTGTTTCCAGCTCCTCCAGCCACAGGCGGCTGCACGCATCGCTCGGCATACGCAGGTCGCCGCGCGGTGATACTGCAGCAGAACCTACCTTCGGACCATCCGGCAGGCAGGAACGCTTAAACTGCTGGTTGAAGAAACGGCGGTAGAACACCTTCAGCCATTTAAGGATCGTTTCCTTATCATAAGCACCGTCAAATGCCTGACGCGCCAGGCGGTAAATCTTGCCCGGACGGTAGCCGAATCTTAATATATAGTAGAGATAGAAATCATGCAGCTCATAAGGACCAACCAAATCCTCCGTTTTCTGCGCGATCTTTCCATCCTCCTCCGGCGGCAGAAGCTCCGGGCTGACCGGCGTATCCAGTACATCCAGCAGAATATCAGAAAGCTCTTTCTCGCCACAGGTATCTGCATAATAGCGCACCAGATGGCGCACCAGCATCTTCGGAACCGAGCAGTTGACACCGTACATCGACATATGATCGCCGTTGTAGGTCGCCCAGCCAAGCGCCAGCTCCGACATATCGCCGGTACCGATGACAAGACCGCCGATCTTATTGGCAAGGTTCATCAGAACCAGCGTTCTCTGGCGTGCCTGTGAATTTTCATACGTTACATCATGAACCGACGGATCCTGCTCAATGTCACGGAAATGGATCGTAACTGCCTCTCGGATATCGACTTCTTTCAAGGTTGCACCCAGCTTTTTCGTGAGCTGGCAGGCATTCTGGTACGTCCGGTCAGTCGTACCAAAGCACGGCATCGTCACAGACAGGATATTTTCACGCGAAATCCCCAGCAGATCAAAGGCGCGCACGGTTACTAAAAGTGCCAGCGTTGAATCCAGACCGCCTGAAATACCAACGACAGCATGGCGGCATCCGGTATGTTTGAGACGTTTTTTCAATCCCATCGCCTGGATCGAAAGGATCTCCTCGCAGCGGCGGTTCCGGCTGCCCGCATCGTGTGGGACAAACGGGGTCGGATCGATCGCGCGCTCCAGCGCAAGCGGTTTCCGATCCAGCGTAAAGCTTACAAACCGGTAATCCTCACGGCCTTCTGTCTGATAGGTCGTCATCCGGCGGCGCTCACATTCCAGACGTTCCAAATCGATATCTGCGTAGATCGTCTGATTCTCAAATCGCGCTGACTCCGACAGGATATTGCCATTCTCAGCGATAATATTCTGGCCGCCAAAAACGAGATCCTGGGAAGACTCTCCCTCGCCCGCATTGGCGTAAATATACGCACAGAGAAGCCGCGCCGACTGACCGCTGATCAGACTTCTGCGGTACTCGCTCTTGCCTGTCACCTCATCGCTGGCAGAACAGTTGACGATCACCGTTGCCCCCGCCGACGCGTGTGCAATACTCGGCGGATTTAAAACCCAGACATCCTCGCAGATCTCCGCCCCCACGACGAGATTTTCCACATTGTCACAGGAAAATAAAAGCTTCATTCCCATTGGCACCTGATAACCGTCCCAGGAAACGTCGATTGTCTTTTCCCAGCCTGGGTTGAAATAACGTCCCTCATAAAATTCAGAATAGTTTGGAATCCATCTCTTCGGAACCAGACCGAGCAGCTTTCCATCCTGGATCGCCGCTGCCACATTGTACAATTTATTGTTGTATTCCCACGGAAGTCCTACAAATACAAGCATTGAATCGCCAGCTGTAAAGGCGATCAGCTTCCTAAGCTCTTCCTTTGCCTTCGCCAGCAGCGATTTCTGGATAAACAGCTCACCGCACGTATATCCCGTCAGCACCAGCTCTGGAAATACCATCATCGAAGCGCCCTTTTTGCGCCCCTCCTCTATCTGTTCACAAACCTGTTCCCGGTTGTACTCTACATCTGCCACCTTCACTTCCGGTGTTGACGCGGCAACCCGGATAAAGCCATCTCTTATCATATGGTTTGTCTCCCTTATAAATGATTTTTAAAAACATAGCAACTGTTCAATAGGTCTGCGCATTTACTGCGCTGACCGTACGAAAACATGGACCA
>OHVM01000546.1_pt1 | contig 14755 bp, 9 predicted proteins | sample 1579431 | NCBI WGS metagenome assembly OHVM01 (sample SAMEA3882524, study PRJEB24775) | human gut metagenome | biome: human-associated habitat; feature: intestine environment; material: feces | place: Netherlands | collected 2009/2010 | reverse complement strand
GGTTTCTGGTGAAAAACTGGAACACATTCGCCCCAAGCTTCACTGCCTCCTTCCCCATGGCAAGATAGCCTTTGGCGGCAGATAAATGACAGCCGATATAAAACATAGTTGTCCTCCTTAGCCGATATAATACACGATATTGGTAAATTCCGTCATGCTTTCCCCGCGGTTGCAGTAGGTATGGGGCTGGGTGCAGTCAAAATGGATGAAATCCCCTTCTCTGAGGAGATATTCCTCGCCGCCGTAACGCAGAACCATTTCCCCTCGCGTCACCAGAAGATATTCATGCGTATTCATGCCATGCCCTTCGGAAGTGTATTCCTTATGTGCATCCAATTCGCCGTTGAAAAACTCAAAATCGCGTGCAGGGTTGGCTGTATTGTAATGATAGGCACGATAGCCGTCATACTCCGCAATAACGCTTTCCTCTTTTCGAATCAGCAGAGGCGCATCAATCTGCTCATCAATCAGCTTTGTATAGGAAACCTGTAAGCCACCTGCGATCTTCCAGAGAGTGTTGATGGTAGGGTTGGATTCGCCCTTCTCAATCTGGCTGAGCATAACCTTGCTGACACCGGAAAGCTCCGACAGCTTTCCCAAACTGAAGCCACGCTCTGCGCGCAGCCGTTTTAAATTGACAGCAATAATTTCATTCAGATTCATGGAGGAACCTCCTTTCTTCTTTTTTTTTATTTTACCCTGTTCTTCCTCTTTCCGCAAGCAAAAACAACACTTGCAGAAGTCGCCCCACCGCCGTATAATTGTCACAGCTATGCGAAAGCAAGCCAAAAAATAAATCAAAAACGGATGAATGAACCATGAAAGAAAAACTACTCACATTTTTTAAAAAAGAAACCATACTCTGCATTGCCTGCCTGTTGGCAGTGCTTTCGGCATGCATTGTGCCGCCCGATGCAGCGTATCTTGGCTACGTTGATACAAGGGTGCTGATTCTGCTTTTCTCGCTGATGGCAGTATTGGCAGGCTTTCGCGCGCTTGGCATCTTCGACCGCATGGCAAATCTGCTTCTGGCAAGGGCGAAAAAAATGCGGCAGTTGGCGCTGACCCTAGTCATGCTGTGCTTTTTTTCCGCGATGCTTGTGACCAATGATGTGGCACTGATTACCTTTGTGCCGTTCACGATTTTACTGCTGCAACGCGTGCATTTAGAGGAAAAGTTAATTCCCGTTATTGTTCTGCAAACGATTGCCGCCAATCTTGGCAGTATGCTGACCCCTGTTGGCAATCCGCAGAATCTCTATCTTTATACCATTTCGGGGATTGGGGTCGGGGCGTTTTTCAGAATTACCCTGCCGTTTGTTCTCGTGTCCTTCTTTCTGCTGCTTCTGCTCTGCCTTTTGCAGGGAAACACCTCCTTAGCCACACAGCCGCAGACAACGCCACCCACACGGACAGGAGCAGAAAAACAACAGCTTTTCGGCTTGACGGTGCTGTTTTTTCTTTGCCTGCTGGCAGTTTTCCGCATCCTGCCCGTTCTGCCGCTGTTGGCGTTGGCACTGGTGTGGTTTCTGCTGTTTCAAAAAGGGATTCTGAAAGAGGTGGATTACTGCCTGCTGCTCACGTTTGTATTTTTCTTTATCCTGATTGGGAATCTGGGACGGATTTCCGCCATACGGGAAGCCCTCCAGGCACTGCTCTATGGCAGAGAGGTGCTTGTTTCTTTTCTGAGCTGTCAGCTCATCAGCAATGTGCCTGCGGCGGTTCTGCTTTCAGAATTTACCGACCGATATGACCTTTTGCTTGCAGGGGTGAATATCGGTGGTCTGGGGACGCTAATCGCTTCTATGGCAAGTCTGATTTCCTATAAATATTTCGCACAGATACCGAATGTCGGAAAGGGGAAATATCTGCTCCGGTTTACCCTTGCGAATCTTCTGTTTGCGATAGTTCTGCTGGGGCTTGCAGCTTTGCTCCCCTCCTGACTGCAAAGGGCGATTTTATTGCATTTTATCATAGCCTCCTCTGCCCAAAAAGTATTCCAAAAGGCAAAAAGCTATGCTAAAATAAAAAAATATCAAATCCCTTTGAACGAACGAGGTGTATCGCATGCCGAAACGAAAGCAGGATTTTAACACCATATACATATCTGAACGATTACAGGAGGCACTGCGCCCAATTTCGCGCTGTGCGCTGACATCTGTGGTTGCACCAATGGGCTATGGCAAAACAACCGCTGTCAACTGGTATCTTGCGGAGCGCAGGAAAGAGGAAAACGCGCGCATCATCCGTATCAGCGTCTATTCCGACAATCTCGCAATTTTCTGGAAAAGCGTACAGGATGCCTTTTTGCGTGCAGGGCTTTCCATTTTGCTGGATTATCCCTGCCCGACGGATGCCGCCGGCGGCAGTCTGCTGGCAGATGACCTTTGCCATGCGCTTGCAGGAGAGAAGCCATGCTATCTTTTCATTGACGATTTTCATCTGCTGACAGATGTACACACCGCTGCCTTTCTCTGCACGCTGGCGAACCGTCTGCCCGAAAATGTGCATGTCATTGTAGCAAGCCGCGACCGTTTTCTGCCCTTTGCGGCACAGGTACGTCTGGGCGGCAGGCTCTGTCAGCTTGGCACGGCAGAGCTGCGTCTGAACCATGCAGAGCTTGCCGTTTATGCACACCGCTGTGGCACTGCCCTTTCGGATGCAGAAATTTCCTCCCTGCTTTATACGAGTGAGGGTTGGTTTTCCGCAATTTATCTGCATCTGCGTACGCTTGCGGAACGCGGCACTTTGCCCAACCGTAAATCCGATATCTACACCATGTTTACCGCCGCAATGATTGCGCCCCTGCCTGTGGATGCAAGAGAATTCCTCGCGGTTATGGGGCTTGCGGATGAATTTACGCTGGAAATGGCGCACTTTATTACAGAAACTCCCCATACAGAAAAGCTGCTGACCACACTGACGGAGCAAAATGCCTTTGTGAAGCGTCTGCCCGATGGGAAGGTCTATCGTTTTCACCACATGATGAAGGAATGTGCAAAGCGCACCTTTCACACGCTGCCGCCCGAAAAGCAAGCGGTGTACCGCAGCCGTTTTGGTATCTGGTATGAGGAGCACCGCCAATATCTGCATGCCATGGCGGCGTATCGGCAAGGCAGAAATTATGATGCTCTGCTTCGCATTGTGGAGCAGGATGCAGGCATCCTGCTTTCCTCTCTGTCGCCCAAAGCAGTGCTGAAGGCAATCGAGGAGTGTCCCGTTTCGATTCTGAAGGAGCATCCGCTCGCAATTCTCGTGCTGATGCGCAGTATGTTCAACTGGCGGCTGATTCCCGAAATGATGCGGATGAAGGAGCTTCTGCTGACCGCTATCGCAGAGCATCCGGAGCTGCCGGAGCAGGAAAAGGGAAACCTTCTGGGAGAATGTGACCTGATTCTCAGCTTCCTGATGTATAATGACATCAGTGCTATGAGCAGGCTCCACCGCAGCGCAAGCAAGCAGATGTCCCGTCCTGCCGTCAGCATACAGAACGTCGGCGGCTGGTCATTTGGCTCGCCCTCGGTTCTGATGATGTATCACAGAGAGCCCGGCGCACTCAAAAAGGAGCTTGCCGAAATGGAGGAATGTATGCCCCATTATTACAAAATCACGAATGGGCATGGACAGGGGGCAGAAAAAATCATGTCCGCCGAAGCCTATTTTCTACAGGGAAAATTTACAGACGCGCAGATTGCTTTGGAGCAGGCGTATGCCCAAATTGAAGGAAATGGACAGGAAAACATTGCCCTCTGCTGCGATTTTCTGGCAAGACGGCTTTCCCTCTGCATCGAAACAGAGGAACGAGCTTCCTTCGCGGCACGGCGTGCGTATCTTCTGAAGCAGCATAATATCGCATGGCTGAATATTTTCAATGCGACTGCCGCCTATTACTATGCCCTGCTGGGGGAAACAGAGGAAATCCCCGAAATTTTCCGCACGCACACGCTTTTCTCCGTCAATATTCTTGTTCCCGGCAAGCCCATGATAGAAATGGTTGAAAATCAGGTTTATCTGGCGCAGGGTGCTTATGCAAAGGTCATCGGGCGGAGCGAGGGATTGCTTGCCGCCTGTGCAGGGCTACAGTATGCCTTGGTGGCGCTGCATCTGCGGATACAGACCGCGGCGGCGTATGCCATGCTCGGAAAAACAGAGGAGGCGCAGGCGCTTCTTTTGCAGGCATTGCAGGAGGCAGAGCCCGATGAGTTTCTTCTGCCCTTCGTGGAAAATTACCGCTATATCAAAAAAACGCTTGAAAAGCTGCCGCAAACGCCCCTTCTTGCACGCATCCAACGGCTTGGAAAGGCATCCGAACAGCGGCAGAAGCAGCTTTCCACGCATCGTCCTGCATCCCTTGCCGCGCTGACGGAACGAGAATATGAAATCGTGAAGCTGATGGCAAGCCGCCTGCGAAATCGGGAAATTGCGGAAAAGCTGTTCCTTTCCGAGGGGAGCGTCAAGCAATATATCAATCAGATTTATTCCAAGCTACAAATTGAAGGGGATACCCATAGCAAGAGAAAACAGCTCTTTCAATTACTGGAAGAAAAAACCTAACTTTTGGTTAATAGCCTTTTGCCTTTTATCCATCGTACAATAACAGTACGGTGGATTTTTTATTTACTTTTTTTGAAGAAGGGAGGATATCCGAGGGGAAGAACTGTGATTGATTCAGCTAAAAAGGAGGAATACTATGATAAAACGAATATACAGCAGCCTGCTTGCGCTGGTTATGGTGGTAGGGCTGCTGCCGACGACAGCATGGGCGGATGAGCCCGATGCCGGTTCCGGCACGACAACCACAATCAGTCGATTTAATTGTCCTACAGACGGTTGTACCGTAACAACAACGGACGGTACATCATTCAGCCATAGTGATAGCAGTTGTCCATACGCAGAGGACAGCCGATACTGCTCGGAATGTGGCTATTTGACACATGATACAGAAACTGACACCTATACACACAAAGATGACTGCTCGCTCAAAGAGACTACCCAGCCACCTGCAACGTGTATCAGCTGCGGTAAAACAGAAGGTAACCATAAGGAAATTTGTCGTTTCACCTGCCCGACCACCGGCTGTACCGTAACGTATGACGGAACAGACTACACGCACAATGCTTCAAGTTGCCTCTATAAAGACCCCGAAGTATATTGTACAGAGTGTGGGTACATGACCTATTCCCAAGAGGACGATGATTATTACCATGCTGATGATTGCTCCATCGGCAAGGAAAATCAGGATAAACCCAGCATTGGGGGCGACGATGCCCCTGGGCCGATTGATCAGGAATATCTAGTCAATGGTGTTACCTATTTCGGCGTAGACAGCGACCATTTCGCAGACAGTACAAAGCTGTTTATTCAGGATATGCTTTCTGCAAGAAACAAAAAGCTTGACAATAAATCCACTGCGGCTTTATGGCAGTATCTGGCTTATTGTATTCAGGATGACCACGGCAGAGGTACCGGCACAGGCAAATTCAAGCGTCAGTTTGATGATGTACTGAAAGAGGGCTTAGCTTATGCCACAGGCAGCACAGGCACCTATGCTGTTAATCACCACAGCGGAGACAACAACTACAACGTTCGTTCCAGCGGACTGATTTATGCAAACTCTGTGGCAGCGGCAACAGTTGCTATGGAAAAAAATGTACACGAAGGTTATAAGGATGCCGGCGGCAAAAGAGGTAGCTCTGTTAAAGAGAACGAATCCCTTCGCAATGATACCGATCCGGATGATGTTTTCTGGATGGCAACCGGTGCATATAAAACCAGCGGCAAAAACAAAAAGGGGCATTATCAGGCATTGGGCGTATTGTTCAGTGATTTTACCATTACAACCATTCTGCCCGAGGATGATGGAAACTTCTATCAGACCACTACCAGCACCCCCAAGGCAAACAGCAATACCTATGCTTCCAATGTAAAGAACATGACGAATGTTCCTGTCAGCGCACAGCAGGAGATTTCCAATACAACCTCCACAACAGCAACAAGTACGATTAGCGGCAGTAAGTCCTATGGCTTTGAAGAAAGCCTGGAGGTCGGCTATGAAGTCGGTCTGCTGGGCGGCAAGGGTCACGCAAATCTCACCTTTACCGCTTCTCAGACCATCGAAAGCGGATGGTCGGAGGAAAAATCCAAATCCGATGAGCAGACAACAACCTATAACGTTGGCGTTGAGCTCCCTGCTTACACAAACATCATGATGAAGCAGAACGAAAGCGAAGCCACAACAACAACGAAATATAACTGCCCGGTTGCGCTGAACTTCAACGTAACAATCGTAGAATATACATTAGACCCCAGCTACAATAACGCAGACCCCCGCACACAGGTGCTTGCCACCTTCGGTGCAAATGCAAGAAAAAACCTGCGTCAGCGCGGCGTGGTTGAATTCACACTGACAGACCCCAACGGCATTACCTGGGAAAATCTGTACGATAATCATAACGGCTTGCGGAATATTGTAGAAACTCAGCTTACAGCAACCGCGCCGATGGCTTCCGCAGGTGCAACCTTTACCGTTGTGGATAAGGCAGTGACAAGCGAAATCAGCGGTCTTGCACCCATCTATTCGCTGAGACAGATTAAAACCACAAATGATGTGATGGAATATAATCTTTCCACCGGAGAATATCTGTATGTAGATACCATTGGACTGGAAGGTCTGAATGCCCAAAATGCTGTATATTACGGCTTCAATCCGGAAAAAGGTCACTGGATTCTGGTGGATGCAAAGGGTAAGGAACTGAACGATGTCTCCGATGACTACATTGCTAAACTGGATACCGATTCCGTAACAGGCTACACGAAGCTGATTGCAGGTAAGACAGAAGGCATCGTTTATCTGAAATATGTCATTGACGAGGATGTTTATGCAACGGCGGAAAAACCTAAGTCCTATGCTACGAATAATAGCCTGCATTCCACAGCTATGATTGCAGTCAATGTCTCCAGAGAAGCATTTAACGAAGGAACAATCACCATTGCAGGCGAATTAACAGGCATTGCCGGTGACCCTGCAAAGGCAATCGAAGGCAAGGATGGTCTGACGGTTGAAATCAGAGACCCCAGTATGAAAAAGCATAGCCGCCCTGTTGTATGGGATGCACAAGAGTTACCCACTGACGGCATTACAGTTAAAAATAACCAGATTTCCTTTACAAAAGAAGGCACCTTCCATGTACGCGCAAAAACAGGAGAGGTTTTCTCGGATTGGTATGAAGTAACCGCTCTTCCCGCAAGAAAACTGACAACGATTACAATTCCCGAAATGCTTACAGTTGACTATAAACTTGAGCATACAGTTAATCTTGCCGCACTTCAGGTTTCCTATAAAGACCAGTATGGCGCAGATTGGACACCGGTTCCCGCTCTGACATGGTCCTGTGCAGATGAAGGCGTATCTATTGATGAGAATGGCGTACTTACCATTCCTTCTGTTGGTACGTATACCGTAACAGCAGAGGGTGGCGGCATTGCCTCTAACACCATGACCATCACTGTAATCGACAGCACCACGAAAGTGACTGCTTTCACCCCCGAAGCAAGAACACTTTCCTCCTCCGGCGGTTCTGTGGAATTTACAATCACTGGCGTATACCTGCCGGATACCGGTATCTTGATTCAGGCAAATGATTCCATCAAAGCCATGACCACCGGTACGGCTACGGAACAGAAAGCTACATTGACTTTCCCTGCAAATGATACAGAAAATGATCAACCCTATACCGTTACAAATAGTCTGGACAGCAGAACTGCTGCTGTAACCGTAGCGAAGAAGTACTCCGGCGGCTCCTCCGGCGGTGGCGGCGGCGGTGGTGGCGGCGGCATAACAAAATATGCCGTAGCCGTTTCTCCCGCAGATAACGGCAAGGTTACACCCGATAAGACAAGAGCGGCAAAGGACAGTGTTGTAACTATTACAACAAAGGCAAACGATGGCTATGCGCTTGACACAATTAAGGCAACCGATAAGGCAGGCAAGGAAATCAAGCTGACCGATAAGGGCGATGGCAAATATACCTTTACCATGCCTGCATCTAAGGTGGAAGTAAAGGCTGCATTTAAGCAGACTGCATCCAAACCCGGCAAACCCGCTGAGGAAATGAAGACAGTCGTAGTGATGCAGGTTGGCAGCAAGACGATGTTCGTAAACGGTAAGGCTTACGAAAAGGACGCTGCACCTGTTATCATGAACGACAGAACTCTGGTTCCGATTCGATTTGTAACAGAATCTCTGGGCGGCACGGTTGCTTGGAATGCAGAAACAAAAGAAGTTACTCTCGTGATTGATGGTAAGGAAATTAAGATGACAATCGGCAAGACGATTGAAAAATACGGCGTTGCTCCCGTTATCATCGATAGCCGTACCTTCGTTCCTGTTCGCTTCGTGGCAGATGAGCTTGGCGCAACAACCGCTTGGAACGCTGAAACGAAAACAGTAACCATTACGAAAGCAGTAACCCCTGTGAAAACAGAAAAATAAATAGAAATAAAACGAATAACCAGTAGGTTGGGCGTTCATCGGAAACGGTGAACGCCTTTTTTGGTAATAAGCAAATAAAAAAGCCAGCAGTCGAAAATCAACTACTGACTTATTTCTACGGAGATGGTGGGATTTGAACCCACGCGCCCGCCTGCCGGTTTTCGAGTCGTTCTCCTTCTTCCAACTTTGTGAGAAGTTAGTGGAAGTCGGAAGAATTTAAAGGATGTTGAAAACTGCGAAATATCAATGATTTCTCCTTGTTTTATTGTAATGAAAAGCGAAAACTCCGATAATTTCGGGAAAGTTCGAATAGGGCGAATTTTTAACAAAATGTTACATTTATGAGAATTTTGGAGAGAACTGGGGGAGAATTGGAGAGAACTGGAGTAGCTTTTTTGCGGAAATACCTACCTGTACCTAATATAAAATAGGGGAGGATTTCTGCATGAAAAAAAGAAGAAAGGCTTATGATGAAATAAGAAAACAGTATCCCGAAACAATTTCTAAGGATCAATTTTATCGGATTGCTCACATCAGCAAAGCAACAGCACTTTATCTGCTGCAAAGCGGATTGGTGCCTTGTATTGATTCGGGAAAGAAAACGCGACGGTATACAATTCGGACAGAGGATGTAATCACTTACTTAATGGAACGGGAGATTCATCCGGAGGACTATCGTGCACCGGAGATGTGGTATGCAAAACGATCCGGTCGCACGAAACCTCGTAAAAAGCGTTGTAATAGATTGAAAAAACTGTCAGATACGGAGACAAAGCATTTTCGGACGTATATGGAGGCTAAGCTGGAGGATTATGATGATTTGCTGAAGGTAGCAGATGTAACCGAGGTGATTGGATATAGCAGTGCATCCATTCATCTCTGGTGTAAAAATAAAAAGCTGCAAGCATTTCGTGTTTCAGGGAAATTCCTTATCCCTAAAAGTTGCTTTTTGGAGTTTATGGTGTCGGAGAGTTGCTTTGACATCAAGCGTAAGACAAATGAACATATTTCTCTGGTTAGGTCTTTTCTTGAAAATAGTGCAGAGAAGTAAACTTAGAATACGAAGAGATGGTTGTGTTGAAAGATATAGCTTAAGCTATAGATATAAGATGAAGATGCATTTTTATAATAGGTTGAATATAAATTTTGAACATTTCAAATCTCGTTCGGTTTTTTAACGAACGAAATTTTTAGCATAACATAATAATTACTATAAATAATTTAATTAAACAAAAAATGTCCCAAGTATATAGACTTCTGTCCCATACTATATTATAATATAGTTGTATATGGAGGTATGATAGTATGAAAAAACAAAATGTTTTAAATTTAATAAAATACCATGTTGAGAAAAATGAAAGTGCTTTTAAAAATGAAGCAATAAATATTGCAAGATACTTTGATAGCATAGGAGATGATCAGATAGCTGAATATATAATGAGTTTAATTGCGGAGTCTAATTTATATACCCCTCAAAATAGTGATTTTGAAAGTAAATTTCTAAAACAGATAGATACAAGAGGGATGGAGCCATTGAACCTTCCCATAGCAATTACTGATGATATAAAAGGTATTATAAATGCGATAAACCATAATATAGGTATTAATAAATTTTTGTTTGAAGGTTCACCAGGCAGTGGAAAAACTGAGGCTGCTAAGCAAGTCACACGATTATTAAATAGAACATTATATTATGTTGATTTTGATAATTTAATTGATAGTAAACTTGGACAGACAAACAAAAATATAGCAAACCTATTTAATGAAATAAACTCAATTCCGAATTCAAACAATGTAGTTATTTTGTTTGACGAAATAGATGTAATTGCTTTAGATAGAGTAAGTTCCAATGATGTACGTGAAATGGGAAGAGTAACTTCTACAATTTTGAGGGAGCTTGATAGATTAACCGATTTGAATAAAGAAATTGTAATTATTGCAACAACAAATCTTTTTTCAAAATTTGACAAAGCTCTTACAAGAAGATTCGATGCGATAATAAATTTTGACCGTTATAGCAAAGAGGATTTAATTGAGGTTGGCGAGTTTTATTTTTCCTCTTATGTAAAAATTTTTAAGACTGTTGCAAAAGATACTCGATTATTTAGAAAAATATTAAATTTGTCGCCTCACCTTCCATACCCAGGAGAATTAAAGAATGTTATTAAAACATCCTTGGCGTTTAGTGATGTTAATTATGAACATGACTATTTAAAAAGGCTTTATAATAGTTTGATTGGAGATTTAAATAAGACAGATATTAGTCAATTATATAGTATGGGGTTTACAGTAAGGGAAATAGAAAAGCTCACTGGAGAATCTAAAAGTGCTGTATCAAGAAGATTGAGTAAGGAGGATTAATTAAATGAATAATGTGCTTGAGTTAAAAGGAAAAAGATTTGTTCAAGCATCTAAACAAGGAGGCGGCAATGGTATAGCTATGAATAGTAAAAAAATAGTTACAGTAGAGCAATTGTTTAGATTGATAGATAAACTATACCAGATAAAAGATTTTTGGGCACATGAAAGAAAACCATTTCAAGGTGTCCTAATTAGTGTTAATTATAATAAAATAGTTGCAAAAAGTAATCGTATCGCAGGATTATTGAAAGGAAAAGATTCTAATTTTGCTATTGTTGGAGCAAAGTTTAATTCAGAAAAAAATAAGCATATTATAACATATTTTGTTGATATGGAGGATTTAGAGAGCAGTATTAATCTGTTGTCAAAATCGTGTGAGGTAATGAAATCTGAATTTAAGGACGGGATAACACAGGTTATATTTAAAAAGGATAAGGAGATATTTAATAAAATTAAATTTAAAAAATTTGGATTGTCAAAAACTACTTTCAAGCAAGTAATTGCGGATGTTTCGTATATTGATGATTTTGAAGTAGAAATGCCTGCTCCACAAATCAAACAAAGTATTATTACTTTGTTTGATACAGGTATGGATACCAAAAGTTTGTTTAAAAATATAGGGATTGATATTTTATCGAGCAGAATATTGGATGACCAAACTGTCTTTTTAGATGAAAATCAATTGAAACTTTTGTTCGAAAAAGCACCTTACCTAGTCTCTATGGCAACAGTTGACTTAGCTGAACTGTCTCCCGAAGATTTTATCCAAGAGTATCGGCAAAGTACAATTGCTATTCCATCTCCAAGCATTGAGCCAACAATAGGTGTTATTGATACTTTATTTGATCGAAATGTATATTTTAGTGAGTGGGTAGACTATCATGATATGGTAGATAATAGTATTCCAAAGAATCAAAATGATTATCGACATGGGACTGCTGTTTCATCGATTATTGTAGATGGAGCTAGATTGAATCCGTGGTTAGATGATGGCTGTGGAAGATTTAAAGTGCGTCATTTTGGAGTTGCAGTAGGGTCTCAGTTTTCATCCTTTACTATTGTGAAACAAATAAAAAGTATTATTACAAACAATAGTGATATTAAAGTGTGGAATATTTCTCTCGGCAGTAATCAAGAGATTAATGATAACTTTATTTCAGCTGAAGCCGCTACATTAGATCAAATTCAATATGAGAATGATGTGATTTTTGTAGTAGCAGGAACCAATAAACCAAATGAAAATATTGTGAAAATTGGCTCACCTGCAGATTCAATAAATAGTATGGTAGTCAATGCAGTCACCAAGAGTGGACTTTCCACTAAATACACGAGAAAAGGGCTTGCACTTTCCTTCTTTGCCAAACCAGATGTTAGTTATTATGGGGGAAGTGAAGAACAGTATATACAAGTATGTGAACCGCTTGGAGCAGCTTATGTTGCCGGTACTTCATTTGCGGCTCCCTGGATAGCTCGTAAATTATCCTATTTAATAGATGTTTTGGGATTAGGTAGAGAGGTTGCGAAAGCTCTGATAATAGATGCTGCGCGCAGTTGGAACCAGAGTCCAACTCCTGAAGAAGTTTCCCTTTATGGGCATGGTGTAGTTCCGATTAGGATAGAAGATATTGTTCAAACCCAAGATGATGAAATTAAATTTTTGGTGTCGGATATAAGTGAAAAATGGAATACATATAACTATAATTTTCCTGTTCCACTTAAAGAAGATAAATATCCTTATGTCGCAAGAGCAACTATGTGTTATTTTCCAATATGCGATAGAACTCAAGGTGTAGATTATACAAATACTGAGTTAAATCTTCACTTTGGAAGAATTAAGGACGATGGCAAGTTGAATGAAATCAATAATGATAAACAAAACCAAGATGATGCGTTGAATACTGAAAAGAGCTATCTGTTAGAAGGTGATGCAAGAGAGAGATTTAGGAAGTGGGATAATGTTAAATATGTTACTGAAGTTCCTAAAGGTACCAACAAATCTAAAAAAGCATACAAAAATAAGAATTGGGGAATGGAAATTAAAACAAATAATAGACTAGACCCTAAAGATGGTGTCGGAATTCGTTTTGGTGTTGTTGTTACGTTGAAAGAGATTAATGGTGTTAATAGAATAGATGAGTTTGTTAAGAACTGTAATCTAAGTGGATGGCTTGTTAATACTATTGATATTAAAACTAGAATTGATATACATGAAAAGGTTAATGAAGAAATTGAGTTTCAATAAAAATTATATAACTATAGCAATTTGCTGAGAACAGCGGATGTAACTGAGGTGTTGAAATAAATTGAATGGAAAATAGTTTTATATGAACGTAAATAGGAGGCAGAAAATGAATTATGAATTAAGGCATTTTGATACAACACTGCTTCGTTTTTCTGCAACTGAGGACAGCAACACACCGGAAATTAAGATTTTATCAGTGGATGAAGATAAAAAACAATTATTACCGCTTGATTTAGATTGTTCTGCAGAAGGATTAGCGAAATGGTTAAAGCACAGAACAATACCTAAGAATCGTGCGTATGTGCATAACTTTTTAAGCAAGTGTGGATTGAATATCAATCGTCCGATGAATATCATTAAAGTTTCGAAAGGATTATCTTTGAATGACTGTTATTGGGTTGTAGAAGAAGGTTTTGAAGGTACATTTGATAAATATAATCTTTATGATAATCGCTTTAGCAGAGTGTTGGCACTGATTGCTTTTACCGGATATGGCAGCAGCATCAGAAATTCATTGGCATCCTGTCCTGAATTTACAACAAATGGGATGTTGCCAAAGTGTTGGCGCAGAAGCGGGAATGTTATTCGATTATATAAAGGCGGAACCAAAGGAGCCTCAAATACAGGGCGAGAGCCTTATTCTGAGTATTATGCAGCCCAGATTGCAAAGGCTTTAGGGATCAATGCAATCGAGTATAATCTGTCAAAATGGGAAGGCGAGTTATGCTCGACCTGTGCATTGTTTACAAGCAAAGAAAAATCTTTTTTGCCGGTAGGGAGATTAGTAACCTCCGGTGGTATGGAAGCTGTAATGGAGTATTATAAATCGTTAGGCAGTGAGTATGAAAAGGCTTTGTACGATATGTTTGTATTGGATGCGGTTATTTGTAATACAGACAGGCATTTCGGCAATTTTGGATTTTTTATAGACAGCAAAACGAATAGAATCATTGCTCCGGCACCGTTATTCGACCATGGAAATGCATTGTTCAATTATGCAGGCGAAGATGATTTTGTATCAGAGGAAACATTGTCAGCTTATGCAGAGACATTGCTACCCTGTGTATATGATGATTTTATAGGAACGGCAAAGGCGGTGCTTACGCCGGAACATAAAGAGGGACTAAGAAAGCTTTTGAATTTTAGATTCAAACGCCATTCCAGATATAATCTTCCTTCGAAACATTTGACTCTAATCGAAAAGCAGGTAAGAGAAAGAGCAAGAAGGTTACTGGAAAAATAAATATTTGCTTTGAAAAGGAAACAGAAATGATTCTGTTTCTTTTTTTATGTTTTTTTAAGGAGGTTTTGTAATGCAGACGATAGCGTTGGTAAATCAAAAAGGCGGTGTGGGCAAAAGCACAACGGCAGTCAATCTTGGAATCGGTCTTGCAAGGCAGGACAAGAAGGGGTTGCTTGTAGACACTGGCAGTCAATGGAATCTGACGGAAATGCTTGGTTGGAAGCAGATTAAAGGAATATTTCCCAAAATTGAAATATTTTTAAAAATGGGAAATAGAGAGATGTTCTATACTTATAAAAAATCTGTTGAAATTTTAATTTGAAAATAGAAGATTCAAAACATGAACCATCTCATAAAAAGAGGTGGTTTTTATGCTTATTTAAGGAGGTTTTGTAATGCAGACGATAGCGTTGGTAAA
>OHVM01000544.1_pt1 | contig 14772 bp, 11 predicted proteins | sample 1579431 | NCBI WGS metagenome assembly OHVM01 (sample SAMEA3882524, study PRJEB24775) | human gut metagenome | biome: human-associated habitat; feature: intestine environment; material: feces | place: Netherlands | collected 2009/2010 | reverse complement strand
CGCCACCTAAAAAGGTGGGAGTCTTCTCGACTGAAATAAAAAATTTGGCACACCCAACTCATCACTAAGTAGTGAGAATGCGGTGTGCCGTTTTTCAATATCACAGTTTTTCTCTATAAGCTTTTACATAATCCGTTTCACAACACCCATCAGGATGCTTCCAAGCATATTGTGGTCATACAGCCAGGTCAGCCAGATATTGCTTTCTATCTGGTTTAGGAAAAGTTCACCAATCGCCGTTGCCGAGAACAGTGTAATAAGCAGTGCTGCAATCCAGACGAAAAAGATCCCTTCCGCACCCCCCAGCACGGCACCTGCCAGACGGTTCAGTCCCGATATGATCGGCAGCCGGGAGACCACATTGAGCGATACGGACAGAACACGCAGTCCGCCGAACACGGCTGCAAACAGCAGAAAAAAACTTATAATATTGATCAGGCTGTTTGCCAGATAGCGGCTGACGTAGTGGGTAAAGCTGCTTACACCCAGTGCCTCGTAAACTTCGCTGTTATTATTCTCCAGAAGCGCATCCTTTAACTGTTCCGGAAGCTCCATTTCTTCAATAATACTGCGCTGTACGGATGGCGGCGCCGCGTCAGCTGCCTCATTTTCCGCCTCATCGTCCTTTTGGATAAATTTCGTCACGCTGTCCTCCACCGCCTGATAGACCACCTCATTGCTGCGAAGCAGATTCGCGACAGACGGCGCACCAAAATGAACCACCCCCAGCGACAGCACCAGGGAAACGGCCGAGACTGCCAGGCGGACGAATCCGCGGTAATGCCCGTACAGTACCATGGAAACCAGATAGACTGCCACCACCACGAACAGCCAGTTTTCTTTTATATAAGCACCCATCGTCTGATCGCCTCCGCTACGCCGTCTTCCCGGTTCGAAGCGGCAATCCGGTCTGCGCGTTCCTTTAAAAATGGGGCGCCATTTTCCATCGCCACGCCGATTCCTGCTGCCTCCAGCATGGGCCAGTCGTTTTCGCCGTCTCCAAATGCCATCGTCTCCTCCGCTTCAATTCCCAGATACTGACAGAGATTCCGCAGCCCGCTCCCCTTTGTGATGCCCGCCGCGTTGAGTTCCAGATTCCACGGAAGTGAGGAGGTCACCAGAACCTCCGGCATCGCTTCCAGCTGTGCCCGGACTGCCTGCTTGCTCTCCCGGTCCTTAAAATTTAAATTCATCTTCTGCACCGGGCATTTTTTCTCCCGCAGATACTCCACCATGTCAGTAACTGCCCGGCGCGTCGCCCGGATATAGGCGCATTCACGTTCCGGTATCCCGTATTCTTCCAGCTGTGCCAGCAATCGCGTCTCGCTGACGCCGCCCTCCGATACATACATATCGTAAATAACCGGATGCCGGCGCAGCACCTCAATCACCCGGATCGTCTCTTCCCAGCTCAGGCAGCTTTCCGACACCCAGGTATTTTTCCCGAAATCCCGGACGACCGCCCCATTTGTAAATATGCCATAGTGGACGCCCGGCAGGCTCAAAACCTCCTCTGGCACTGCCGGGAGCGCGCGCCCGGTCGCCGGAACAATCTCAATCCCCCGCTGCGCGCACAGTTCCATCACCTGTCTTGTTTTTTCCGACACGTGCATTTTTTCATTTAACAGTGTCCCATCTAAATCGAGGGCTATTAACCGTGTTCCCATCTTTCTCTCCCGTATCTCTTTTTACTGTCCACTACCAGAAAACGCTGCCGGGAAGCATTCCCCCGCAGCGCTCTCTTTTACTAATTAGTTTTAATTTTAAAATTTCTCAAATTGTTTTAATTAATCAAAGAAATGCTTCTCTTTCAGAATCAGAAGTCCATCCTTATCATATTTCGATGAGAACAGTCCACTGAAGGATTTCTTCTCCGCCTTATCTGCAGCTTCCTCGATCAAATCTTCGGCACTTGTCTTGGTAAGCGGTTCTCCGTCCTCCTCCATCATCTCAGCGCGCTCGTACAGAGCCAGCATGCTCTTTCCCGAAATACTGCAGTCGATCTCCGATGCATATTTGCAGGCATACTGAACAAACTCCTCAACATCCATATCGCCGGACTTTTTGGACGGTTTCTCTTCCGGCTCATCCTCTGGATAATTGGAATACTCGTCGTCCTCGCGTTCGTCTTTATAGCTGTCTTTGTAATCGTCCTTATAATCATCACGATAGCCGTCACGCGCATAATCATCCTCCGGCTCATACTCGTCCTTCTCGTAGTGATCTTCTTCGTCTTCATACTCCGGCTCGTCATCGCGTCTTGCCTCTTCCTGACGGCGCAGTTCTTCTCTCTGCCGCTCTGCCAGACGGCGGTCTTCCTCCGCTTTACGCGCTTCTTCTGCCTCTTTGGCTGCCAGTGCCTGTGCTTCTTCCTTGGCGCGCTCTTCTTCCTCACGGCGGGCTGCTGCTTCCTGCTGTCTGCGTTTTTCCTCTGCCTCTTTTTCTGCCTGACGACGGATCTCCGCTTCACGCTCTGCCTGGCGTTTTCTGGCTGCTTCTGCTTCCTGCTGCGCCTGCTGGCGTTTCAGCTCTTCCTCGCGCGCCTGTGCCAGCTTCGCTGCATCGTCTTTCTGGTTTTCACAGCCGATATACTGGAAACGCACTGCTAATGCCGGATATGCGCGGTGCATCTGCTCTAAACGTGCCTGCGTATCAATCAGAACAACGACCATACCGGTTTCATCCTGTGTCATCAGTTCTTCCAGCTCTTCCACCGTCAAATCGTCCAGATCGGCTGCATGCTCGACCACCAGATCCTTGCCTGCCAGGCGCTCCGCCACCGATGCGATGCCGCGATGGGAAAGGTTTGCGCCGCTGATCTTGGCAACCGGATGCTTGGTTCCCAGCTCGCGGTGAATCTTTTTCAGGGAATCAAGTGCCATCGCAAGACCGGCTGCCGGATCTTCCGCCTCGATCATCAGATGATTCGATTCCTTGATCTCCTCTTCTTCCTCTTCCGGTTCGAAATCCCAGTCTTCCACTATGGTTTCCTCTTCCTCTTCAAATTCATGAATCGGAGCTTCCTCGCTCTTTTCCTCTGCCTCTGCCGGCTCTAGGTCGCGGAGATTCCTGAAAACACGTGTCTCCCCTTCGGATGCGCCCTCTTCTTCATCGTAAGGCTTGATCTTGGACACTTCTTTTGCCAGCGCTTCCTCCGCCTGTGCTTCATGAAGGCTTGCTACTACATCCTCGTCCAGCGCAGCCTTTTCTACTTTCTCGTCCGCCGGTTTTGTCTCAGCTTTCGGTTTTCCAGCCTTCTCTTCTGGCTCTGCCTGCTCTGGCTGTCCCTCCGGCTCATTCTCCGGTTCGTCGTCCAGCTCTGCCTCCGGCTCATCCGTATCCAGATACTCTCCTTCCGGCTCTGGCTTGCGGTATGTACCGTTCTTGTACTCTTCTTCCACCGCACGCAGCTTCTCTTCGTACTTCTCGCGGTTTTCCACCAGATCCATCTGATATTTCGTCAGCGGCGCATACTGAAGTTTCAGTTCCATTGCCTTGTCCACATATTTGCCAAGACCGAACATCAGCATGATCTTGTCGCAGATCCGCACACAGTCGTCCGCCTGGTTCGCCTGATGATAAAGCTCTGCCAGGTGGTACAGCCATTTCTCATCCAGCTCTTCCTGACAATATCTCTCCAGCGAATTGATCTGCTGCTCTAACGGCGCATCCTTCGCCTCCAGAATCAGGAAACGAAGCAGGTACTGGCGCGGGTCATCGCCGGACAGCTCACAGAACTCCCGGTAATATGCCTCTGCCTCCTGAATATTATTTTCACGCAATGCAAGGTCAGTCAGCTTATATAAAAGCCCCTTTCCAAGCGGCGCTCTCTCATATGCCAGCAATAAAATATCCTTGGCATCCTGATACTCTGCATTTTTCTCATAAATCTGGGAAATCATCGTAAGCAGGCTGGTGCTGCGTACACGACGCCAGTCGATGGTATCGGCGATCTTCATCGCCGTCTCGAAATCTCCCTTGTTGACCAGTTTCTTAATCTGCTCTACCTTGATGTTAAACTCGTATTTATCCATCTTATGCATCTCCTAACTTCCTGCCGCGGCAGAAGTTTTATTGTTACTGTTCACGCATACGTGCCCAGTAACGTTTTATTTGCTCACCGGCTACAGCTCTGTACGCCCATCCAGCGCGCGCAGAAGCGTTACCTCATCAATATATTCCAAGTCGCCCCCGACCGGAACGCCGCTGGCGATTCGCGTCACCCGGATCCCTGTCGGCTTAATCAGCTTGCTCAAATACATCGCGGTCGTCTCGCCCTCCAGGCTTGAGTTGGTTGCGATAATGACCTCACGAACCTCCTCTTTCTGCAGGCGAGTCATCAGCTCCTTGAGCCGGATGTCGCCCGGCCCGATCCCCAGCATCGGGGAGATCGCCCCATGCAGCACATGATAGACCCCGTTGTATTTTCCTGTCTTTTCATATGCCGCCAGATCGCGCGTATTTTCCACCACCATGATCGTCTCATGATCTCGCCGGTCGCTGCTGCAGATCGGGCACAGTTCCTTATCCGTCAATGTGCAGCACTCCTTGCAGTAACGCACATTCTGCTTGGCTTCCAGAATCGCGCCGGACAAGTGCCTGACCTGTTCTTCCGGCATATTGATGATATGAAATGCAAGACGCTGCGCCGATTTACTTCCGATTCCGGGAAGTTTTGACAATTCTTCGATTAGCTTGCTAATCTGGCTGCTGTAATAATCCATCGCTTAAAACGGGAATCCGCCTCCCAGACCGCCAAGGCCACCGGTCAACTGGGTCATCATCTGGCTGCTGTCCTCTTCCGCCTGACGGAATGCCTCGTTGGTCGCCGCCACGATCAGATCCTCTAACATCTCGATATCATCCGGATCCACTACTTCCTCAGACAGTTTCACGGAAAGAACCTCTTTTTTACCAGATACGGTCACGGTTACAGCGCCGCCGCCTGCGGATGCGCTGTACTGCTTCTCCTCCAGCTCTTTCTGCTTCTCTTCCATCTGGCGCTGCATTCTCTGCGCCTGCTTCATTAAATTGTTCATATTGCCCGGCATACCGCCTGGGAAACCGCCACGTTTTGCCATGGTGTCATTCCTCTCTTTCACTTCTTTTTATTTATATTCAGACTGGCTGCCGATTGCAGCCGGTTCTATATATCATATAAACCCACTAATATCATTTATCTGCATTTAATCACAGCTTCTTGCATTACAAAACAAGGCTCATCTTTGGCAAGCTCCACTACACAGGATCATCCTCTTCGACAATCACATCGGTATGGATTGCGTTCTTTAAATCCTCATCACTGACATAAACCGTTCTTTGCGGCACAGCAGATGATTCTAAACGGACTTTAAATTGCAGAGTCTTTTTGTATTTTTCTTGCACTACTTCCTGCAAATTCTTAAGCTCAGGCTCCCGATTGATAATTCCAAACGTATTTTCATCTGTACACACAATGCAAAGGCAGCCTTCGCCCGCCGGTTCTACACTTGTCTTGGGAAGACTGAGTCTAATCGAACCCACAAGCTGGCTCAGGGACGCAATCCGTCCCCATTCTTTCCGCATCAGCATCAGATCCTCGTACTGTGCCGGCGGAAGGGATACCGTCTTCGGCTCAGGCGGCGTTTCCACCACAGCCGTTTTGGAGGATGCAGCCTGCCCCGCTGCCGGTGCAAGGGACGCCAGTTTCTGTAGATTGTCCGGCATTTCCTGCATTTTCTGCTCTAATAGCGTAATCCGCTGTAAAATGGAATCAAGATTCTGTTCCATCGACGGCGTCGTCAGCTTGATAAAGGCAATCTCCACCAGAATCCGCTTCTGCGACGCGTAGCGCAGCTGCCCGGAAAGCTCCGAGAAAATACGGATGTAACGCATCAGCGTTTCCGTATCAACGCCTGCCGCCTCTTCCTTTAAAACTGCCAGATTTTCCTCCGACATATCGAGCATATCGCCCGGTTCGTCGGTCGTCTTGGCAATCAGGAGATTTCGCATATACCAGACGAAATCGTTGACGAGCTGCGAAAGATCGCGCCCCTGGATGATCATTTCCTCAATCTCACGGATGCACGCCTTCGTATCACTTGCAAGCACCGCCTGAAACAGCTTGCTGAACACGCGGTTATCGACCGCGCCCAACACCTCGAGCACATTGTCATACGTCAGCTTTTCCCCGAAATGGAACGCCACGCACTGATCGAGAAGACTTAACGCATCTCGCATCGAGCCATCCGCCGCACGTGCCACATACCTAAGTGCCCGATCGTCTACATCGATCTGCTCCGCCTGCGTCAGCTCCGCCAGCCGTCCCGCGATGGTATCGATCGAGATCCGCTTGAAATCATATCTCTGGCACCGGGACAGGATCGTGATCGGGATCTTGTGGACCTCCGTCGTCGCCAAGATAAATATAACGTAGGACGGCGGTTCTTCCAGCGTCTTTAAGAGCGCATTGAACGCGCCAATCGAAAGCATATGAACCTCGTCAATGATGTAGACGCGGTAGCGCCCGTCCGTCGGCGGGTACTGCACCTGCTCCCGGATATCGCGGATATTTTCCACACCATTGTTGGATGCCGCATCGATCTCCACCACATTGAGGGAAGCTCCTTCCGCAATCTGGCGGCACATACTGCACTCGCCGCAGGGGCTGCCGTCCACCGGATGTTCACAGTTGACTGCCCGTGCAAAGATCTTGGCAATACTCGTCTTACCGGTTCCGCGCGTCCCGCAGAAGAGGTACGCGTGCCCGATCCGCCCGGAGTTGATCTGATTTTTCAAGGTCTTTACGATATGGTCCTGACCCCGGACCTCTTCAAAGGACGTCGGACGCCATTTTCTGTACAGTGCTGTATATGACATAAACTACTACTTCCTTACTATTCGTCGCCGAAGCTGATGCCTACATCCTTAGCTTCCCGGATAATATCGCTCTTCGGATCGACCATCTTTAATTTACCGGCAATGTCCGCGAGCGGAATTTTTTCAATCTTATTGTTGTTTAAAGCAACCATATAGCCGTATTCTTTGCGGCGGATCATCTCTGCTGCCTCCGCGCCGAGGCGCGTCGCAATCACGCGGTCATACGGACATGGCTCGCCTCCGCGCTGCATATGCCCCGGAACCGTCACACGGATCTCCTGCCCCGTCCGCTCGGAAATCTGGGCACCCAGCTCGTAAGCGACCGACGGATAAACCGGTCCATTTTTCTTCTTTTCTTTTAATTCTTTCTTGGTCAGGGCTGCATTTTCCTTGGAAATCGCGCCCTCTGCGACCGCCAGAATCGTGAAATTCTTGCCATTTTTAGTACGGCTGCGGATCGCATTTACCACCACATCAATATCATACGGGATCTCCGGCAGGAGAATGATGTCAGCTCCGCCCGCGATGCCTGCATAGAGCGCCAGCCATCCCACCTTGTGGCCCATGATCTCCACGATGAAGACTCTGCCATGAGACGCCGCCGTCGTATGAATACAGTCGATGGCATTGGTCGCCACATCAACCGCACTATGGAATCCAAACGTAAGATCGCTGCCCCAGAGATCGTTGTCTATGGTCTTCGGAAGAGAAACGATATTGAGTCCTTCCTCCCGCAACAGATTTGCCGTCTTCTGGCTGCCGTTGCCGCCTAAAATGACGAGGCATTCCAGTTTCAGCTTGTAATAGGTGTGTTTCATCGCTTCCACTTTATCCAGACCGTTCTCGTCCGGCGTCTGCATCAGCTTGAAAGGCTGTCTGGAAGTTCCCAGAATCGTACCTCCGCGTGTCAGAATCCCGGAAAAATCCGACTGTTTCATAATCCGGTAGTCTGCATACATAAGACCTTTATAGCCGTCTTCAAATCCAACTATCTCTATGTCATCAAACATCTTGTACAGCGATTTTGCCACGCCTCGCATCGTCGCATTTAAGCTCTGGCAGTCGCCGCCGCTGGTTAACATACCGATTCTTCTCATGAGCGCTTTCCCTTTCTTCATAACCGTCCAGTACCTTCACAGTTACCCTTATTCTAAGTTTCCAACAACCCCCATATCAGGATAAACTACACCCATTTTGTAATTATAATACAATCATATCCCGCGGGCAAGAAAAAATTCCTTACAAATATCATAGACATAAAAATACCGGGATACGCGCTTTTAATCTGCTCCGGCACGGTATTCCTACCCCTTGGCAAATCAAATTCCACATATCCCGGCTATATTCACACACCTGCAAAAATGCTTGTTTCTGTATCTATTATTTTCTATTTTTTATTTCATAGGAAGCAATTTCCTATGAAATAAAAAAATCCGCACGCCCGGCTTCGAACGTATGCCATGGACGTTACCCTGACAGTTAACTCGGTCCAGGCTGCCTTGCGGCACACAGAAGCTTCTGCTTAGTGCTGCTGCATTCCTGCCCTGACACGGTTCACAGATTTCTGTTGCGCAAGACCCAGACTTCAACGCCACTTTTCAGGGGCAGCCCCACAGTAAAAACGCCCTCGGTCGGACAACACCCCTGCTATAGCGGATTGCAGGTACAGGGCACCGCTAACTCCCCGGCTGTGCGGAAACTTTATGACTTGATCTTATATGACGGAATGACTTGCAGACCGTCAGCCTGTTTAGTATACATGGCAGCCGCCGTTTTGTCAAGCCGGAGCTTGACTAACAAGCATTGTATAAAAATACACAAGAATACATTTTATTGTTTTTTTATCATTTTTTATCCCAGAATCTTGCAACAGAAGAAAGAAATCATTATAATAGGTATAAATCTAGCGACTGCAAAAAGTCAAACAGTTACTAAATCATAAAATTCTGTAAGATTGGAGCAACGATTATGGAAAAGAAAAATATCGACTGGAGCAACATCGGTTTCGGCTATATGCCAACGGATTACCGCTATGTTTCCATGTATCAGAATGGTTCCTGGGACGAAGGCGCCCTTACCTCCGACCCGAATATTACCCTGAATGAATGTGCCTGTGTTCTGCAGTATGCACAGACTTGCTTCGAGGGTCTGAAAGCGTATACGACCGAGGACGGCCATATCGTTACGTTCCGTCCTGACTTAAACGGCGAGCGTATGGAGAATTCCGCAAAAGGTCTTGAAATGCCGCCATTCCCGAAGGAGCGCTTCGTAGACGCCATCACAAAAGTAGTAGAAGCCAACGCAGCATTCGTACCGCCGTATGGTTCCGGTGCAACCCTGTACATCCGCCCGTATATGTTCGGTTATGATTCCATCATCGGCGTAAAACCGGCAAACATCTATCAGTTCCGCGTATTCTGTACACCGGTTGGCCCGTACTTCAAGGGCGGCGCTAAACCGATCACCATCCGCGTCAGCGATTTCGACCGTGCAGCACCTCACGGAACCGGTCACATCAAAGCCGGATTAAACTACGCGATGAGCCTGCATGCGATCGTAGATGCTCACAAGAACGGTTTCGATGAGAACATCTACCTGGATCCGCAGACACGTACCAAGATCGAGGAGACCGGCGGCGCAAACGTTATCTTCATCACCAAAGACGGCAAGCTGGTAACTCCGAAGTCCAACAGCATCCTTCCGTCTATCACACGCCGTTCTATCCTGCAGGTTGCAAGAGATTACCTCGGCATGGAGACCGAAGAGCGTGAAATATACTTAGACGAGGTAAAGGATTTCGCAGAGTGCGGTCTGTGCGGTACCGCAGCTGTTATCTCCCCGGTTGGCAAGATCGTTGACCACGGCAAGGAAATCTGCTTCCCGGCAGGTATGGAGAAGATGGGTCCGGTTACCCAGAAACTCTACGAGACACTGACCGGCATCCAGATGGGTCACATCAAAGCTCCGGAGGGCTGGATCCACGTAATCAAATAAGGACTGTATTTTTCGGTTTGAATGGGAACTATGGAATGCAAAAAGCTGGTGGAAATCATTCACCAGCTTTTTCTTCTTTCTTCTTTTTTCTCTTTTCACGCAATTCTTTGAAAAATTCTTTCAACATCATCGAACATTCCTCGCCCAAAAGTCCTTCTTCTGTCTCCACCTGATGATTGAATCCTTTTTCATCCAGAAGATTCAGTACCGAACCGGCGCAGCCGGCTTTCGGGTTCATGGAACCGATGTAAACTTTTGGAATCCGCGCCTGCACGATCGCCCCTGCGCACATCGGGCACGGTTCCAGCGTCACGTACAGCTCACATTCTTCCAGGCGCCAGTCGCCCATGCGCTTGCACGCTTTTTTGATTGCCGCGATCTCCGCATGTGCCAGCGCGCTATGATCGACCATCCGGCGGTTGTAACCCCTGCCGATGATTTTGTCCTCATACACGATCACGCAGCCGATCGGCACTTCTCCAAGCGCCCAGGCTTTCTTCGCCTCGCGGATCGCCGCTTTCATATATTTCTCTTCCCGTGTCAATTTTGCTGCCACTGTTTTTTCCTCCGTTCAAATTCATCCGCTTCCAACAACAGACATCCTTATCCCAGGTTCCCGACAAGTTTGATCCGCTGCCAACCAAACACCTGAACGCATTTGACCTATATCCATCCTACCCAGAAAAGCTATCCTTTGTCAAGCGTTCTCTAAAAGGAGCGACCGGCTTTTATGTAAAATTCAAATCCGTATACCAATACCCGAACCGGCTGTCGCGCGGCGGCTGGCGGGTGGAACGGACAAAGCGGTCAAAGCCGAACATCGCCGCCATATATTTTTCATTGTTTCCATAATGTCCCGGCACGCCCAGAATGTAGCGCCCCCGTTCGCCGGGTTTCCCCAGTCTCGCCAGAATCAGATATCGGTAGTTGTAGTAACCGTGCAGAAGAAAGCTGTTATTTCCATACACCCAGTTTTCCCGCGGCAGAAGCCCGATATCCTGCGGTTTGATTACCAGAATCTCGCAGCCGTCGGCGCATTCGAAGGCGGTTACTTTGGGATAGGCAGCACGCAGACGGTTCCAGAGGGACTCGGCAGGATCTTCTTTCGAAAATTCCTTGGATGAATCTGGTTGCGGTTGTTTTTGATTTTGAGAGTCTGACTGAAATGCCTCTTGATGGTCTGGTGGAGAATCTGGAAGCGCCTCTTTCCGGACTTCCCGGGTGGATTCTTGAGAATCTTTCCGCCGTGCTTCTGTCTGTGCTTCCTGATAGGATTCCTGAGAACTTTCCTTCGGTGTCTCCGTTTGCACTTCCTGATTGGATTCCTGAAAACTTTCCTGCGGTGTTTCCGTTTGCGCTTCCTGAACAACTTCTGCCTCTTGATGATCGGATGTTTCTGAGATATCTGGAACCGCTTCCATGGTTTCCGTGTCCTCGAAAATCTCCAGGTTTGAATCCTCCAGCTTTTCTGGCTGGGGCTGGCTGATTCCGAAGTCCGTTTCGTTTATATTCACAGCTTCTTTCTTCTCTGTCTCCGTGGATGTGTCCTGACTCTCCATTTCTCCCGACCGGGTAAGTTCTGACGCCTCATCCAATTTTTCTTTCCCTACAGACGCGCTGTTCACTTCCCCAGATACATTCTCTGCCAGTTTCCGCGTTGCCTCTTCCTTCTCCGCTTCCTGCTCCCGCACTTTCTCAGCAGTCACATCCGCCAGTTCAACCTCTGCCGCATGCGCGACAGCATCTTCCCAGATCGTCGTATAGGCACGCCATGCGCTGTCCGTCTCATGAAGAGTCAGACCACAGCACTCTTCCATATTGCAGCCGCTTCCTTCAATATTTTCACAATTGACGACGGCACGGAACTCCCCATTTCCGCCACGGACAAACAGGGTGCCGATACGGATCTCTTCCTGCCCTGCCAGAAGGTATACGCCAATCGGGCTGCCGCCCGCAAAGACACGGCGGACGCTGACCTGAATCCGGCAGGAAGTTCCCCGCGTCTCCAATTTCGCAAATCCCGTATTTTTCCCTTTGATTCCGCCCTCGTATGCATAGATATATGATATTAACCGATGATATGCAGACATGTTTTCACTCCTTTGCTTTGTATTATATGCAAAAGAAGCGCCGATTTATGACAGGATTTCTATATCCTGATATAAACCAACGCTGCAAATACGTCCGTATAACGCAAAATCGGGAACAGTTAAAAACTGTTCCCGATACTGCCGGCGACCGGAATCGAACCGGTACGAAGTTTAACCCTCGCAGGATTTTAAGTCCTGTGCGTCTGCCAGTTCCGCCACGCCGGCATCATGATTACTCATGACTGGCACAAAGCCAAATGGATGGAGGTGGATTCGAACCACCGAAGCGAGACGCAACAGATTTACAGTCTGCCCCCTTTGGCCACTCGGGAACCCATCCAAAATTGCTCTGACAGTTGAAGATTATAACATGGCTGTCTCAAAAAAGCAAGTGTTTTTATATATTTTATTTAATATTTTTATTTCCATTTTTTCCTGCTTTTGATTCTTCTCGCTCAACTGCCAGAAATCATATATCTTGTCGAAGCCGCATTTCCTACAATGCCGTATCATTTCCCGTCAAAACGATACTTCCGACCGGTGGGATTTTCACCTCGATATAGCCATCCTTTACCTCATGTTCAACCTGTCCGGCGTTGTAACCGTCCTCATAGGTCATCATTTCCCGGCGCAGGACCGCCCCGTCGCGCGCCCCGATCTGCCAGACCGGAATCTTGAGCGTCAGCCAGTCATCACCTGTATTGACCGCCGTCACGCCGCAGCACGCGCCGCCAGCTCTCTGAGCACTCTGAAAACGTCCATAGGCAATATAGCCATCTCCTGCCGCCAGCGCTTTCAGGGAACCATTTCTAAATGCCGGACAGCGTTTCCGAATGCCGCTCATGTAGCGGTGGAACTCGATCAGCTCCAGGTTTTCCCCGCCCCACGGGTACGTCCGGCGGCTGTCCGGATCGGTCCATCCACAGACACCCGCTTCGTCACCGTAATAGATCGTCGGTGCGCCCGGCCAGGTCATCTGCATGACAACACCCTGGCGGAAAATACCATAGCTGATGCCTTCCTCCGCTGCTTTTGCACCTGCCGACGCAAGACGGCCCACCCGGCGGTTTGTCCGCGTCATAAAGCGGGAGTGATCGTGGTTGGACAGCTCGTTCATCGCACACTGCACGGAAGCCATCGGCATTTCACTCATATGGTAGCGCATCGCCTCAAAAAAGGCGCATCCATCCCCAAACAGCGCCGGATTTTCTTCGTCACTGTGCTTCTCCATCCCGGTCAGAAACCATGACAGCGGCTCCATAAACGCATCATAATTCATGACCGTATCCCACTGATCGCCCTTCAGCCAGTCATACGGGCTGCCGTAATGTTCCGCGATCATGACCGCCTCCGGATTTGCCTCCTTGACTGCCACGCGGAAATCACGCCAGAACTGATGGTTCATCCCGGCACTCCGCCCCAGATCTGCCGCCACATCCAGCCGCCAGCCATCTGCTCCAAACGGCGCCGACACCCATTTTTTCGCAATCCCCAGAATGTACTGGTACAATTCCGGCGATTCCTCGTAATTGAGCTTCGGAAGCGTCGCGTGTCCCCACCAGCCGTCGTAGCTGTCATTAAACGGCCAGGCATTTTCATTGTGAAACTGGAAAAAATAGCGATACGGGCTGTCCTCCGAGACATATGCCCCCTGCGGATAGCCGCCCGCGTGCTGGTACAGAAGTTCCGCATCCAGCCATTTATTGAAAGAACCACAATGGTTGAACACACCGTCCACCAGCACCCGGATTCCCCGCTTGTGCGCTTCCTCAATCAGGCGGGCAAAAAAGGCATCGCTCGCCTCCAGGTTCTGCTCATCCGCCGTCCGCGTCATATATTTATGTGCGCGGTCATTGTCCGTATCTTCCGGGCACACCAGCCCGTCTGCGTCCTCCAGAATCACTCCATAATGCGGATCGATATGGTCGTAGTCCTGACAGTCATACTTATGGTTCGACGGTGATACAAATACCGGATTTAAGTAGATTGCTTCTATCTTGAGACTCTTTAAATAATCAAGTTTATCTAAAACACCCTGCAGATCACCGCCGTAAAACCGTCCCACATCGAGTGTACTGATCGGTTCCTTCCAGTCCGTCACCCGGGTGACCGGCTTTTTCAGATAAATATATTCATTGGTTTCCGTATCGTTTGTAGGATCGCCGTTGCAGAACCGATCCACATAGATCTGATACATCAGCGCGCCCTTGCTCCACTCCGGCACATGAAATCCCGGAATCAGGCGGAACGGGTGCGCCGCCGCATCCTCTGTCAGCCCGATCCGGTTGTAAAGACAGACGTTCTCGCCCCAGGTTACCTGAAATACATACGAAAATGTTTTCGTTCCCAGAGTCAGCGCACAGCTGTAGTAATCAAAACGGCTGTCTGACTTGTCAGCCATACCGCTACCATCTATGCCTCGATTTGTATCTGCACCGTTCCCAACGCTGCCAGCACAGCACTCCCACGAAAGCCGTTTCATCTGCCACTCCTGCAAAAGCGCCCCGGTCTCCGGGTCATATTCCAGCAGTACAACCGCATCTGCTCCATTTTTCTCTGTTCTGAAATAAAATGTAACGACTTCACCCGCATCTGCCTCCGAAGGACAACGGTAATCCTCTGTCTCGTCGCAAAATAGCGCGTCGCGATTGATCTGCTCCATCTGTTTCCCTTTCCAGCGGTTTCACCGCTTTCACAATCATGTTATTTTCTGCCCATATTTTACAGGATTTCCCAAAATTACACAAGTTATTTTCACACCCCTAATTTTAGGTAATAAAAAAGAATGTGCCTTGGCACATTCGGGCGTCTCGCGCGGTCGCTTGCGACA
>OHVM01000530.1_pt1 | contig 15204 bp, 18 predicted proteins | sample 1579431 | NCBI WGS metagenome assembly OHVM01 (sample SAMEA3882524, study PRJEB24775) | human gut metagenome | biome: human-associated habitat; feature: intestine environment; material: feces | place: Netherlands | collected 2009/2010 | reverse complement strand
GGCAAGCAGAAGCGCAGTCATTTTTTTCATTTTTACAACCTCCCATAAATGGATTCCGGAAAGCATCAAACCGGAAAATGTCGTTTTTGAAAGGAACCGAAGGGCCTTCTTTGCCCAAACCGGAAGAAGGGATGCTTTTGTGTTCCTAAAAATATTACCATAAGATGTCCTTCGGCGCAAGAAACGGATATCTTGGGACTGGTAAAGTTCATTTTTTTTCAGTATAATAAAAGGGGAATTTGGTCGGTTTTTTGTAAACGACAGAGATGAAAAGGAAAAAAAAGGAGGAATTGCTTTTGGCTAAGGTAGATGAAATTTTTAAGGCAAACTGCAGACAGATTCTGGAGCATGGCTTTTCAACGGAAAATGAAAAGGTGCGCGCTGTCTGGGAGGACGGCACCCCTGCCCACACGATTAAGACCTTTGGCGTGGTGAATCGCTATAATTTGCAGGAGGAATTTCCGCTGATGACGCTGCGTTATACCAACTGGAAGGCGGCGATTGATGAAATTCTCTGGATCTGGCAGAAAAAATCCAATAATGTAAACGATTTGAACAGCCATATCTGGGATTCCTGGGCGGATGAAAGCGGCTCCATCGGCAAGGCGTATGGCTATCAGCTTGGCGTGAAGTATAAATTCCCTCATGGTGAAATGGATCAGGTGGATAACGTGCTGTGGCAGCTCAAAAATACACCTGCCTCCAGACGTATCATGACGAATATCTATAATTTTGCCGATTTGACGGAAATGGGTCTGGAGCCCTGCGCCTATAGCATGACCTTTAATGTAACGGGCAATCGTCTGAATGGGATTCTCAATCAGCGCTCGCAGGATACGCTGACCGCAAATAACTGGAACGTGGTACAGTATTCCGCACTGCTGATGATGTTCGCGCAGGTGAGCGGTCTGGAGGCAGGCGAGCTGGTGCATGTCATCAGCGATATGCACATTTATGACAGACATATTGATATGGTAAAGACCATGCTTGCCCGTGAGCCATTGCCTGCACCCAAGGTGCGCCTAAATCCGGAGGTAAAGAATTTCTATGATTTCACCGTGGACGATTTCATTGTGGAGGATTACGAGTACGGCAAATCCATGGGGCGTGTGCCTGTTGCGATTTGATTGCCGATAAGGAGGAAAAACATGGATATAATTGTTGCCGTTGATGCAGACTGGGGGATTGGCAAGGACGGAGACCTTTTGCAGCGCATTTCCGCAGACATGAAATATTTTCGTGAGAAAACGACGGGAAATGTGCTTGTGATGGGGCGGAAAACGCTGGAATCCTTTCCGAATAAAAAGCCCCTGCCGAATCGGGTGAATATCGTGCTGACGAAAAATAAGGACTATCAGGCGGAGGGCGTTGTGCTGTGCCATGATTTGGCAGAGCTGCCTGCCGTTCTGGAAAATTACGCCGGGAAGCAGGTTTTTGTTGCCGGCGGCGGCACGGTTTATGCACAGCTTTTGCCGCAGTGCGAACGTGCCTATGTCACGAAGATTTATCAGACCTATCCCGCGGATACTGCCTTCCCGAATCTGGATGAAAACCCCGATTGGGAGCTGGAGGAAAAGGGCGAAATGCAGGAGGAGAAGGGAGTAAGGTTTTCCTTCGATGTGTATAAAAAGAGATAAAGAAAAGGAGTCGAAAGACTCCTTTTTTGATGGGCGCAACTGTGCAAAGGAGAAAGGCGGCGCAAGCGCCGATTGGGCGCAGTCGCGCAAAGAATAGCAGTGCTTCGCACTGGTTGAGCGCATTTGCGCAAAATATTTCTTGGACAAGATTAGTTGTTCGCCCGTTTGGAACTTTCTCGGCGAAGCAGGGGTGTTCTTCCTTACTTTTTATGCTAAAAAGTAACAAAAACCCGGGACCCCTCCTCAATGGGTCCCGGACCCCCACAGGAGGTCCAAGAGGAACGAGGTTCCCCTTGGATATCCCCTCCCCACTAGCCCCTTCGGGCAGTATAAAGTGCCTTTCCGGCATAGCTTGCTTTCCGTCCTTCGGGCAGGCTATTTTGAATTTTTCAATCCTTTGTAGGCTGCAAATAAATCTTCCAGTAATTCTTGAAATTCCGTTTGAAATATAATCATCTGGTCACTGATGTATGCGGAACCTTCTGTGTATTGCTTATTCAGTACTTCCTCGTTCTGCCACAAAGCATCTTTTAACAAGCATACCAAGGCACAGATGGAATCATATCTATAGCACATTTGTTCTAATTTTCTCAGGTTACAATGCAATTCTTCCAAATCAGGCACCTCCGTTTTCTTTAAAAGCATAACAGAAAATGACTTGATTTTTCTGAAAAGCTACAATTTTGTTGCATAAAATATTTGCAGGCGCATCTGCGCCGCTTTTCTCTATACCCTTTCGGGTCTGTGGGGAAGGGTTTGGAAAGGGAAACCTTGTTGCCCTTTCCTCGGTTGCGGAGGTTTGGAACCCATAGCGAAACGGGTTCCAAGTTTTTGTTACTTTTTAGCATAAAAAGTAAGGGAGAACGCCTTGGTTTCGCCGAGAAAGTTCCAAACGGGCGAACGCACATCTTCGCCAGGCGAAATCTTGTCGCGACTGCGCTCAATCAGTGCGCAGCACTGCTGCTTTTCTCACTTGCCCATGTGGCTTTCATCAACCCAATCGGTGCTTGCACTGCTACTTTTCCCCACAAAAAAAAGACCCCTTTCGGGTCTTTTTCCATCAACCATACTTCACCGTCAGGTTCACATAAGAAATATGCTCCCGCATGGCAGTATACGCCGTCTGATAATCTCCGCTCTTAATCGCTTCAATAATCTTCCCATGCAGCTCAATCGTCACATCAATGACTCTGGGGTTCTGCGTCAGCGATTCACGCATTGCCAGACGAATCCCGTTTTCAAAGGAATCCTTTGAAGCCATCATGGTGCTCATCAAGAGCTTATTATGCGTTGCCACCGCCACCTGCATATGAAACATAGAGTCATAATCCACAAACTGATTCACGTCATGGCGAAATTCCTTCATTTTTTCATAATAATACTCCAGCTGGGCAATATCCTCCTGCGTTGCGCGCTTCGCGGCATAGCTCGCCGTTTCTCCCTCTAGCATATAGCGAAATTCCAGTAGGTCATTCAGGTCAGAATTTTCAACCGTAATACTGAAAGGCGCAATATTTACGATATTATCAATTTCATTTACAAAGGTGCCTGCCTTTGAACGGCGAATAAAACCAAACACCGCCAGTGCCGTATATGCCTCGCGCAGCGTACTTCTGCCGATGCCAAGCTGCTCGCTTACCACGTTTTCATTTGGCATCATATAGCCTGCCGGCAGCTGTCCGTTTGTAATCAGCTCCTTAAAACGCTGAAATAAATTCTGGGAGATATTATTTTTTCCCAAATCTTTTTTCAGATATGCGGCATTTTCTGCTAAATAGTCTCTTTCTTCCATTCAGGATGCGCCTCCCCTTTCTCATTTGTGTTTTGTATTTTTATACATACCTCATGGTATCATAAATATACTTGCATGACAAGAAATTTTTCATATTTTTTTATAAATATCTCTTATGTTTTCAAAAAAATTCCTAATACCCCTGTCTTTGCAAAACACTGTATTTACACGAAAAACAAAGCCTTCTGTTTGTATTTTTCCCTGTTGTCTGATAAAAAGAGGACTTCCTTCCATTTCTGTAATAAAAAAAGCCTTGGTATTCATTAGCCAAGGCTTATTATACAAAAATTTCAATTCTTTTCCATTTTTTTAAGCTCTTCCTCAATCAGTCCGTCCTTGTTATATTTTATGCCCTTCGCAATATTTTTTTCTCTTGTCTTTCTGGCAACGAAAAACGCAATCAAGCACATCGCAACAGGAATCAGCATAAAGACGAAGAAGCTGATATCGTGGAACATAACGCCGACAAAGACCGCCAACAGGAATACCAGAAAAATAAACACCAGACCCGGCTTTGCCGTTTCGGATTTTGCGGCAATCATGCCCTCAAAAATCACAAAGACCAGAAACAGAGAAATCATCTGCCCATAGGACAAAACAACCTCTAATATACCATCAACGGGAAATAAAAACATACCCAACACCTCAATTCTCCATTTTATCACTTAAAAGATATTGTAGCATTTCGTATACATAATGTCAAATCGTTTGGGTTTAAAACTTTCCGCCGCCACCACCGAAGCTTCTGCCGCCACTGGAAAAGGAGCCGCCGCCGCTGAAGCCGCCTGTGTGGTGGTGATTGTTGTCATCATCCCGTGGAATCGGCACCATCGTCGTATGCGTATTTGCAAAGGTATCCTGATTCGTCCGCAAATGACAGCCGTTTTCCTTCAGATACGCTCTGCCGTCCGTAAAGGGATGCACATTTTTGCAAGCCTTACGCATGCTCATAACCGAAACCCCTGCAATCACTGCGGAAAAAGCTGCCGCAAGCAGAATAATCATCGCAATGCCGCCACCACTCGAAACAGGACTTTCCGAGAAAAACGCATCCGATTTTGGTCTGCCTTCTGCGCCGTAGGTCTGATAATCCGCACAAAGGGAATCCACGTCCCACCAAAGCTGCTCCATGCCGCCATAATAATCTCCATTGGAAAAATAGCTGCTGATTTCGTCCCAGATGGCATCTGCATCCGCATCCGTAATCATTTCCATTGCTTCGCCGCAGGTCACAAGCTGCCCTTCTCGCTCGCCCATATCCAGAACGAAAATTGCGCCGCTGTAATCCTCCCCAACGCCCAGATTCTGTTCTATATAAAATTGTGCGCCGTATTCCCTTGTTGATAAGCCTTCGGTATCCTTCGTGGTGAGGTATGCAAAATCAATATCATATTCCTCCTTCGCATCCTCACAGAACTGCTGCAAATTCTGTTCCTCCTCCGCCGTCAGCAGGTCAGCATTGTCAAATACCCTCTGCTCCGCCGCAGAAGCAGGCAGAACGGAAAGCAGGAGAAACACCATCATCAGAAGCACAAATCCTTTTTTCTTCATCACAGCACACCTCCCATCGCCAGCAGAGCAAGCACAATCATAACAATCACAAAGGAAATGCAGAAAATAATCACAAACCATTTCGCGCTCCGGCTGTTGCTGACAGGCAGCTCCCCGACGATTTTCCCTGTCTGTCCGTTCATCGCAAAGAGATATTCCTTCCCATCATATTTGCTCATCAGCATCCAAACGGGCAGGAGCATATAGCTTTGCTGCTTAGAGGAAAAATCCGTATGACATTTCACGCCGTAAACACGCTGATAGCTTTTGCCGCCCTCCGCCGCCTTATGCTCCACGCCGGGGGTAATGCGTTTTGTCATGCGGTCATACAAATCCTTCGGCTCGTATGTATATTTTTCCGCCAGAAAGCCGCTCAGATAGCTCATGTCAAATGGTTTTTTCTTTTCCAGATGAAACGGTTCCAACGCATCCATCAGGTCATCCTGCATTTTTTCCGAAGCATCCAGAGGAATATTTTCAAATTCCATCGTTCCCGCGCGGTGGATGTGATACAAATCCGTTTTCGTATAAATAAAACGCGTATCCGACCATGTGATGACATTTTCGCCCGTCGCATGGTAATCAAAATCCGCCTTGCAGTCAAAGAGCCAGAACGGCACATATACGCCCGTAATCTTTTCCAGCCGCTGCTCAGAGGTATAGCCCTTCGGAAGCAGCCTTTTTCCCTTGCAAAGCTGCAAAAACGCCTTTCTTGCGTCCTCCTTATCCGTCTCAAACGGCAGAATCGCAGAGGGGCGGTATTCCCCCTCCAGCTGTGTCGGCAAAATCGTCGGGTTGCCGCAGAAAACACAGAAGGTTGCCGCCGTTACATCATCCGTCACAATCTCGCCGCCGCAGGAGGGGCAGTGATACGCGCGCAGATGGCTCATATCTTCGTCCGTCTCAGTAATATTTTCCTCATAATGATAGGAAATCTCCGCCGTATTTTCCGCAGCCTCGGCTCTGGGCTTGACTTCATAATCATCCTGCTTCGTCTCGGTCCCTCTCTGCTCCAGCTCCTCTCTGGTAAATTTGCCACCGCAGTAATCGCAGACCCATTTCTGCTCCTTCCCATCATAGCGCAGATACGCCATGCAGTCGGGGCAAAGGTAGGTCAATGCTGTCTGTTCCATTTTTTATTCACATCCCTTCGGATTCCCGTTATCGTTTATGCTTTGGTTTCAGCTCCGCCAGATAGCCTGCCGTAATAATGCCTGTCGGCAGAGCGAACACCGCAATTCCCACAAAAGAGGTCACAATGGCAATGATTTTGCCGATGCTCGTCGCAGGGCAAATATCCCCATAGCCGACCGTTGTCAGCGTGATGGTCGCCCAATAGACCGCATCCAGAAAGCTTGCGAAGGTATCCGGCTCAACCTGAAACAATATCAACGCCGACAGAAAGATATACCCAACTGCCAGAAGCCCTATCGTGAAAAGGTTATCCTTTTCCTTATGAATCACCTGCATCATCAGATGAAATCCCTTAGAATAGCGCAGAATCTTTAAGGGCTTCATGCACTTCGGCAGACGCAGGATACGCACCGCCTTCAGCGTCGAATACAGCGGTGTCAGCGAGGAAAGAATCGCAATCAAATCAACCACAGCAAAAAATGTAAACGGATAACGCAAAAAGGGCTTTTTCCCCTTCAGCTTAAAATCCGCCGTACCCCATCTGAGCAGATAATCTATGATGAAAATAAACACCGTTATGCGGTCAATCCGATAAAATACGGGATTTGTGCTGTTTTTCACACAAAGAGGCAGTACGCTTGCAATAATGCAGAAAATCATAAATCGGTCATAATACAGGCTGATTTTGTCCTCCTGCTCTCCCTTTTCAATCATTTCATAAATCCGCCGCCGCATGGGCTTTCCTCCTTTTTCTGCCGTTTCTTCTGTTCGTAAAAAAGGATATCGGCATACTTCACCGATATCCCTTTGTTTTTTTGCTTATTCTACTTCTGTTTTCTCTGTTTCTTCGGCTTCCTCCTCAATATCCTCCTCGGAAATCTTCGCAATGCCGACCACACTCACGCCGTCATCCAGATTCATCAGCTTCACGCCCTGCGAATCCCTGTTGTAGCTGGAAATTTCTCTGCCGCGCAGGCGGATGATAACCCCTTCGGAGGTAATCAGCATCAGCTCATCATTTTCGCCGACCATCAGCACGCCGGTCAGCTGTCCTGTTTTTTCCGTCAGCTGATGAACCTTCAAGCCCTTGCCGCCGCGGTGCTGCAAATTAAATTTATCCGTTGTGGTGCGCTTGCCGTAGCCGTTTTCGGTTACATTCAGAAGCTGCCCTTCGGGGTCAATCTTCACTGCGGAAACAACATAATCGTCCTCCTTCAGTGTAATCGCCTTCACCCCTGTTGCGGTTCTGCCCATCGGACGAACATCCTCCTCGGAGAACTTAATGCCCATACCGCTGCGTGTTGCCACGAAAATTTCATCCCTGCCGTCTGTTGTCATTACGGAAATCAGGTCATCCTCCTCGCGCAGATTCAGCGCAATCAGACCACTCTTGCGGATATTTGCAAAGCTGGTCATATCCGTTTTCTTGATTAAGCCTTGCTTTGTCACCATCACAAGATACTGATCCTCGCGGAATTCATTTGCAGGGATCACAGCCATGATTTTTTCATCCGCATCAATCTCCAGAAGGTTCACGATGGCAACCCCTCTTGCCGTTCTGCCGGCTTCGGGAATTTCGTAGCCCTTCATGCGATACACCTTGCCGCGGCTGGTGAAGAACAGCAGGGTATCATGTGTGGATGCAAGGAACAGGTCTTTTACAAAATCCTCCTCCCTTGTCTGCATCCCGATAATCCCTCTGCCGCCGCGGTTCTGGCTCTTATAGGTATCCAGAGGGGTACGCTTTACATAATTCAGATTCGACAGCGTAAATACGCAGGTTTCCTCCTCAATCAAATCCTCCACATCAATTTCGCCGGGATTCTGCATCAGCTTTGTGCGGCGTTCATCGGCATATTTCTCCTTAATCGCCGTAATTTCATCCTTGATTACACCAAGCAGCAGCTTTTCATCCGCCAGAATGGTCTTGTAATATGCAATCTTCTTTTGCAGCTCTGCATATTCCGCATCGATTTTTTCCTTTTCCAGACCCTGCAAACGGCGCAGCTGCATTTCCAGAATCGCCTGTGCCTGCAAATCAGACAGGCTGAAGCGTTCCATCAGTCGCTCCTTTGCATTATCATAGCTTGTGCGGATGATGCGAATCACCTCATCAATGTTGTCAATCGCAATCCGCAGACCCTCCAGAATATGCGCTCTTTTTTCCGCCTTATCCAGATCAAAGCGTGTTCTTCTGGTAACAACATTTTCCTGATGCTTCAGATATTCCGCAAGCATCTGCTGCAAATTCAAAACAACAGGCTTGCCATCCACCAGTGCAAGCATATTTGCACCGAAGGATTCCTGTAAGGATGTATATTTATACAGCTGGTTCAAAATAACATTTGCATTATAGTCCTTCTTGATATCAATGATAATCTTGATATCATCGCCGGCAGAGGCATCGTTCAGATCGCTGATGCCCTCCACACGCTTTTCCTTCGCCAGCTCGCCGATTTTTTCCAGCAGACGCAGCTTATTGACCATATACGGAATTTCAGTGATGACAATACGTTCTCTGCCGTTATGCGTTTCAATCTCCGCTGTGGAGCGCACAATAATCTTGCCGCGTCCGGTGCGGTACGCCGCACGAATCCCGCTTTTGCCAAGGATATTCGCGCCTGTGGGGAAATCGGGCCCTTTGATGTATTGCATCAATTCTTCCACATCGGTTTCTCTGCCCTCGATTTTATTCTCAATCATGCAGACTACGCCGTCAATGACTTCGCCGAGGTTATGCGGCGGGATATTCGTCGCCATACCAACCGCGATACCGCTTGAGCCGTTTACCAACAGGTTTGGAATACGCGCAGGCAGGACTGTGGGTTCTTTCTCGTTTTCGTCATAGTTCGGCACAAAATCAACGGTATCCTTCTCGATATCCGCCAGCATTTCCGCCGTAATCTTAGACATGCGCGCCTCGGTATAACGGCTGGCAGCTGCGCCATAGCCGTCAATAGAGCCGAAGTTCCCGTGTCCGTCTACCAGCATATAGCGCATGGAGAAATTCTGCGCCATACGCACCATTGCCTGATAAATGGAGCTGTCACCATGAGGGTGATATTTACCCATGGTATCCCCGACAATACGCGCGGATTTACGATAGCCCTTGTTCGGGTCCAAATTCATTTCATTCATAGAGTACAGGATACGCCGCTGTACAGGCTTTAAGCCGTCACGCACATCGGGTAATGCACGGGCAACAATAACGCTCATCGCATAGTCGATGTAGCATTTCTGCATCTCTTTATTGATGTCTATGGTTATGACCTTGTCTATCTCTTTATTTTCGTCACTCATACGTTCACCTCTTAAGACCGTGAGGCTCTGCCTCACCCTCCGCAAGCCTTTGAAAAGGCTTGACCTAAACTTTATACAAATCTTACATTTCTTTCAGAAATATAAGATTTAATTCTGATTTATCACGCCGCAGAAAGGTTTGGAAAACAAAGGGTTTTCCAACCGGAATCCGCAGGGGGGGCTTTGCCCACTCGAGGAAAACTGGAAGTTTCAAGGTATTTACACCGCCGGAACTTATCAGTTTAACCTCTGTTTCAACAAGAAAAAGGCTTGAAGCCGAAGGCTGAGCTTTTTTCTTACGAGCTATGCTCGTTAAAAATCCATCTCAGCGTATTGCGCATTTTCCTCAATGAAAATCTTTCTGGGTTCTACCTCATCCCCCATCAGCATACTGAAAACCTGATCCGCAAGCACTGCATCATCAATCGTCACCAATTTCAGAATTCTATGCTCCACCGCCATTGTCGTATCTCTCAGCTGGTCGAAGTCCATTTCCCCCAGACCCTTATACCGCTGTACGTCCTTAATCCCTGTTCTGCCGATTTCCTGATACAGCGCCTCAAGCTGCATATCGTCATACACATAATAATGCTGTTTATTCTTCTCCACGCGATACAGCGGCGGCTGTGCCACATATACCTTACCGCCCTCGATGAGCTGCGGCATATAGCGATAGAAGAATGTCAGCAGCAGGGTTCTGATGTGTGCGCCGTCTACGTCGGCATCGGTCATGATAACGATTTTATGATACCGCAGCTTAGACATATCAAAATCATCTGAAATCCCCGTACCGAAGGCGGTAATCATATTGCGGATTTCCTCGGAATTGAGAATTCTGTCCAGTCTTGCCTTTTCCACATTCAGAATCTTGCCGCGCAGGGGCAGAACCGCCTGTGTTCTGGGGTCTCTCGCCTTAATGGCAGAGCCGCCTGCGGAGTTCCCTTCGACGATATAAATTTCACATTCATAGGGGTCGCGGCTCGTGCAGTCTGTCAGCTTACCGGGCATACGCGTATTTTCCAGACCCGTTTTGCGGCGCACCAGCTCTCTTGCCTTTCTGGCAGCGTCTCTGGCTCTGGAGGCCATCATGCCCTTTTCGATGATGGTTTTGCCGATGTTCGGGTTTTCCTCCAGAAAATAGGTCAGATATTCGCTCAGAACGCTTTCCACCGCGCCCTTCGCTTGTGCCAAGTTTTGCCTTCGTCTGTCCTTCAAACTGCGGGTCCTCTACCTTAATGCTGACAACGGCGGTGATGCCCTCTCTGACATCCTCGCCGGAAAGCTTTTTATCTGCATCCTTTATGATGCCTGCCTTCTTGCCATAATCGTTCAGTGTCTTTGTCAGCCCCGATTTAAAGCCCACCAGATGCGTGCCGCCGTCAGGGGTATTGATATTATTCACGAAGGTGAAAATGCTTTCCGTATAGCCGTCATTATGCTGGAATGCAACCTCAACCAGAACGCCATCCTTCTTGCCGGAAGCATAGAAAATCGTATCATACAACGGCTGACGGCTATGATTCAGAAAATGTACGAATTCCTTGATGCCGCCCTCGTAGTGGAAGGAATGTTCCTGCTCCATGCCCTCGCGCAAATCGGCAAGGTTGATTTTCAGCCCCTTTGTCAGAAAAGCCGTTTCGCGGAACCGCTGCTTCAGCACATCATAATCAAAAACGGTTTCCTCAAAAATCGTATCATCCGGCAGAAAATGCACATACGTCCCTGTGATCTCGGTTTCGCCCACAACGGTCAGCGGCTCTGCAACATCCCCACGGGTATATTTCTGCTCATGAATTTTCCCATCCCGATGCACCTGCACCACAAGCCATTCGGACAACGCATTTACAACAGACGCACCAACGCCGTGCAGACCGCCGGAAACCTTATATCCGCCGCCGCCGAATTTACCGCCTGCATGCAAAATCGTAAATACCATCTGCAGCGCGCTCATGCCCTTCTGGTCATTGATATCAACGGGAATACCGCGCCCGTTATCCATAACGGAAATGGAATTATCGGGGTGGATTTTTACGGTAATCTCGTTACAGAACCCTGCAAGCGCTTCATCCACGGAGTTATCTACAATTTCATAAACCAAATGATGCAGACCCTTTGCGCTGGTGGAGCCGATATACATACCGGGGCGCTTTCGCACCGCCTCCAGCCCTTCCAGAACCTGAATTTGATTTGCATTATATTCAGAAGACATCAAATCCCTCTCTTTCGATTCATTTTTTCGCATAATTTTTTTGGCAAGAAAAAAAGAAAGAACAAAAATGACTTTCTCTTTCCATCAATTCCGCCTCAAAATAACATAGTGAAATTATAGCATTTTTTCATTGATTTTTCAATGTTTTGCGTGTATTTTTATACTATTTTTTTCAAAATTCCTACTTTATTATAGACGCTCTGCCGGAAAAAATTTCAGCCTGCTGTTTTTTTCCCGTTATGTCATTGTTTTTTCTGTTATAAAGCGTATCAGAAAAAACAAAAAACAGGCATTGAGATATTTTTTTCTCAGTGCCTGTTTTCCTTTTGCGGTATGATATTTCCGTTTTCGACATAAAATAAATTATCCCTGCTGATATATTTTCGGACAGAATCCTCAATCCCTGTGCAGGTCACAAACGCCTGCAAGCCGTCAATGCTTTCCAGAAGATATTTCTGGCGGCTTTCATCCAGCTCCGAAAACACATCATCCAGAAGCAGAACGGGTAATTCTCCCGTTTCCTCCCGAATCAGGTCAATCTCTGCCAGACGCGCCGCAAGGGCGGTTGTCCGCTGCTGCCCCTGAGAGCCGTAGACCTTCGCCTCCCTGCCGTTCACCAAAAAGCTGATGTCATCCTTATGCGGACCGCTCTGGGTTGCCCCGAAAAGAATATCGCGCTCCAGATTGCGGTGCAGCCGCTCGGCAAACGAGCCCTCCTCGCAGTTTGGTCTATAAAGCGTTTGCAGGCTGTCTCTGCCGCCTGTCAGCCGCGCAAGCTTTTCCGCCGCAATTTCATCCAGACGCACCAAAAAACGCCTTCTGGCGGCAATGATGCGCTCGCCGTATTCCACCATCTGTTCGTTCCAGACAAAAAGCGTTTCCTGCAGGGATGGCTTTTTCTGTATTTCCTTGAGCAGATTGTTCCGCTGCTTCAGAATCCGATAATACTGCTGCAAATCGTAATAATATACCCTGCTCAACTGGCAAAGCTCCATATCCAGAAAGCGGCGGCGCTCCGTCGGAGCATCCTTTACCAGAGATAAATCCTCCGGAGAAAAAATAACGGCATAAAGCGTGCCGAACAGCTCCCCCAGACGCTTGACGGGCAGACCATTAACGGCAATGCCTTTTTTTTCATTCTGCTTTAAATGCACATCAATTTTATCCCTGCGATTCTGCGTCTGCACCAGAAGGCGGATATGGCTTTCCTGTGCATCAAAGGCAATCAACTGCTGATCGCTTTTGCCGCGCATGGAGCGCCCCATCGCGCAGAAATACAGCGATTCCAGAAAATTCGTTTTCCCCTGTGCATTGCTGCCGTAAATCACATTGATTCCCTCAGAAGGCTCGATATGCAGTTGTGAAAGATTGCGGAATCCCTGTAGGAAGATCTCCGTGATATACATATTGCTTCACCTGTTTTTTATAAATATAAATTTATTTCGTATATTTTTGCAGTGCCGTCTCCAGCTCGGCAAGCAGCTCCCGCAGAAGCCTTTCTCTGTTCTGATAAATTTCCTGCGCTTCGGCTTCCTCCTCGGCGTAGGCGTACTCCTCAGAAAAGGCCACCCAATCCGGAAAATATTTTTCGATATCATTTTTTATTTCACGAATTAAATCCAGCTTAGAGCACTTAATATGGTATTCCTCCGTACCGAATTCACCCTCTGTGACGATTTTTGTTTCCTCGTTAGCTGTCAGTGTAAAGGCGGACCCCTCCTCGTCAAACCATAGTTTTAAGGGTGTCCGCTCCTGTACAGACTGGACACCCCTGTCCAATACCATAACAGGGATGTCCTGTATATAACTGCCCAGTCCCTCGAAGTCCTCCAGATGGATTTCCGTCCAGCCGTTTTTCGGTCTTGTAAACATCCCGATTCACTCCTAAAAATACATAATTAACGCATATTTATTCTTGACATAAATCAAGATTTTCTGCTTTTCAGGCTTCCAGCTCCACCTCAACAGAGCCGACACCTTTCAATTCCACAATATCCCCATGGCGGATTTTTTTACCGCGTTCCGTTGCAACCTCGCCGTTTACAAGCACCTTTCCCTGCGAAAGAAAATATTTCACATCGGAGCCCTGGTCAATCAGCCCTGCCAGCTTCAGTACCTGCTGCAGCTTGATAAATTCTGTATGAATATACACCTTGTTCATATTCTTCTCCTCCTTTTACATCCGTAGCGGCAAAATCAGATATTTAAAGGAATCCCCTTCCTCCGGCAAAATCGTACAAGGGCTGAGGGATGCCATGAAAATCATTTTTACGGTTTCCTCCTCAATGGAGCGCAGCGCTTCAATCAGATATCTGGGGTTAAAGGCGATTGCCAGATCGTCTCCTTCGACCTCTGCGGTTACGTTTTCATGCGCGGTCCCCATATCACTTCTTGCGGTGATATCCATGCCATTTGCGCGAATCATCAGACGGACAGGCGTTTTGCGGTTATCTCTGGAAACCAGAGAGGCACGTTCCAATGCCTGAATCAGCTCGCTTTTGTTGATAACCACCTTTGTTTTATAGTCCTCGGAGAAGGACTGTGCATAACGGATGAAATCCCCCTCAATCAGGCGGGAAACCATAACAGCCGTCCCTAAATCGAAAAGGATGTGCTTTTCTGTCAGATAGATGGAAAGAGTATCATCCTCCTCCTGAGAGAGGATTTTGTTCAGCTCGGCTAAGGTCTTGCCGGGTACGATAACATCTGTATCTCCGCTGCCGGTCAAAAGGCTGTTTTTGCGGAAAGAAATACGATATCCGTCCACAGAAACCACATGAACGGAATTGCTCCGCAGCTCAAATAATTCCCCGGTCAGTACAGGCTTGGAGCCATCCTGCGCAATGGAGAAAATCGTCTGCCGAATCATGTCGCGCAGCTTTGCCTGCTCCATAGAATACAGCCTTTCCTGTTCCACCTCCGGCAGGGTCGGGAAATCCTCGCCGCTCTGCCCCATAATTTTAAACTCAGAGGAACCGCTGACAATGGTTACGGCGTAGTCTTCATCTGTGGCAATCGTCACGGATTCCCCGTTTAAACGGCGGACAATTTCGTTGAAGATACGCGCTTCAATAGCAACCTCACCGGCTTCCTGAATTTCTGCTTCGATTGGTGCGGTACGGATGCCGATTTCCAAATCGTTGCCTGTCATGATAAAGCCTCTTTCGTTGGCGGTTAATAAAATACATTCCAGAATGGGTAATGTTGTGCGGTTGGAGACCGCTTTATTTACAATATTGATATACTGTAACAGTAAATCCTTGCTGCATGTTAATTTCATAGTTGTGTACAACTCCTTTGTTCACATGTGTAAGTAAGATATAAAAGATTTGATCCGTAGTCGTAGTAGTAGAGGCTGTGAAGTTGTGGAAAACTCCGCTTTAGCCCGAAACGACAGGGAAAACCATATTTGGAAAACCCTGTGGACAACTTAAAACAACAGCTTCGGCTATCCACGTTTTCCACAATGCGTTGATTTTTCGTTTATTTATCCACAGGTTATCCATAGTCGGCTAACAGTATGATTGTGGATGAATTTCTTTTCGGGGAAACTTTTTTCACTTGTGAAAAGTTTCCCTATG
>OHVM01000506.1_pt1 | contig 15991 bp, 11 predicted proteins | sample 1579431 | NCBI WGS metagenome assembly OHVM01 (sample SAMEA3882524, study PRJEB24775) | human gut metagenome | biome: human-associated habitat; feature: intestine environment; material: feces | place: Netherlands | collected 2009/2010 | reverse complement strand
CAGACGCTATTCCAATAGTATGGAGACGTATCGAAGTGGTCATAACGAGCTTGACTCGAAATCAGGTTGTCCTCCGGGGCACGAGGGTTCAAATCCCTCCCACTGCGCCAGAAAAAAGGTCTTTGTCCCATGGGACAAGGACCTTTTGATTTTCCCCCGGCGCCTTCCCCGCAGAAAGGCGACCGCTGCCGGAGTTTTTCTCCCCCCTCTGGAAAATCCTCCGCCGCTGTGATAGAATAGACCTCCCGGAGGGCTTTGGCCGCCGGAGACTATCACGGCAAGGAGAATGTACCATGCAATGTCCCGTATGCGGTAAGGAGATGAAAACCGGCGCCTCCACCTTCATGGGCTCCACCGGCCTGACCCCTATGGCCTGCGTGTTCACCGACAGCGAGGTCAAGCAAAAGGGCTTCTTCCGGCACAATGTCGTCTCCAAGGTCCTCCTGCAGGGCGACGACATAGAGACCTACTTCTGTGAGTCCTGCCAGCTGCTCCTGCCCCTGATCCGCTGACATCCCGGCACGCAAAAAGGTTCCCCGGCTCTCGCCGGGGACCCTTTCCTGTCTCTTACGGACGCTCACAGAGCGCTTACAGAATGTTGATGGACGTCTGCTTGGGCAGCTGCTTCTTGGCCGCCTTCGGCACGGAGATGATCAGGATGCCGTCCTCGAACTTGGCGGACACCTCCTCCGGCTCCACGTCCTCGCCTACGTAGAAGCTGCGGCTGCAGGCCCCGGCATAGCGCTCCTGACGGATGTACTTGCCCTTCTTGTCCTGCTCCTCCTTGTCCAGACCCTTGGCGGCCTGAATGGTCAGATAGCCGTTCTTCAGCTCCACATTGACCTCGTCCTTCTTGAAGCCCGGAAGATCAATCTCAAGTTCATATCCATCTTTCATTTCCTTGATATCTGTCTTCATCAGATTATTCGCATGATGTCCATAGAGCTTCTTTTCTGCTCTGTTCTCTGCTTTATCTGCATATCCGTAAAACGGAAATCCAAACCAATCATCATCAAATAAATTATTATTAAAAATACTAGGCATTAACATAAGTCCTGTCTCCTTTCAAACACTCATAATACGTTCGGAACACTCTCTGGCGAACCTTTCTTTTCGTTCCCCTTCCTTTGTTCTACCTGTACTATAGCACGCATTATTAGCACTGTCAAGATGTGAGTGCTAATTATTTGTGAAGATTTTGTGAAGCCTTGATTCTATGGGCTTCACAGAGGTTTTTCACTTGCTTTCGCACTCGATTTTCTTGATTTGACCACATTTTTACGACAAATTCTTGGAAAAATATATTCGTCTGATTTTCTTACCACATTTTACGACAACGACTTCTGGTTTATACCACAGCAGGTACGGTTTCTGGCAGATTCATTTTAGACATCTCGTTCTCCACATGAGACTTTTCTGCAATATGATTGTAGACATTCATTGTGATCTGTGCATCCGAATGGCCCATGACATACTGCATAACTTTAGGATTGACATTGTTCTCACCCAGTCTGGTACATCCCGTATGACGAAGGGTATGCGATGAAATAGGCGGCATCAGCTCCGGCTCTCGCTTCTCTTCTTCTGCCAGTTTGCTTTCTTTCTTATTATAGGCATTGACAATATTTTTCAGAAAGCTGTTCACTCCCGCCGGCATGATCGGACGCCCATGTTTTGTATTGAAGATGAATCCACTGCGTCCACCAATCTCTACATTACTCTGCAAACCAAGCATCAGGTTCAGCTCTCTCTGTTTACGGAACGCATCATATACCATCTGTGTCATAGGAATGTCTCTGATTCCTGCATCCGTTTTGGTTTCTGAATCATGGAAACAATATCCTTCATCACCTTCATAATATACAAGCTGTCCACCTACATGGATCTCCCGATTCTTCATATCCACATCCGACCAGGTTAAGCCGATGGTTTCACTCACTCTCAGGCAAGCCCCAAACATAACCTGCATCATTGGAAGATGAGGCTTATACACATTACTCTGTTCAACAAACTTCAGAAGTTTTTCCTGCTGTTCCAGTGTCAGTGCTTCTTTCTCCTTTGCTGGAGCCCCATAATCTCCAAGTGTTCCTGTTACCGGATTCTTGCGGATAATCCCATCATCCACTGCCAGTTCAAAACTGGGATTCAATAAGCCATAAAGACCTTTGATCGTACTGTGTGCCAGTCCTTCATCTGACAATGCGGAAAAGAACGTCCTTACGTGAGATGTCTTAAAATCCACAACACGAATGTTTCCCAAAGTATTTCGTATCCGGTAGTCCCACATACGGATATAATTCTTTTTCGTTCTTTCCTTGATATTCTTTGTTGCCATGTATCGCTCAAACAACGTATTTACAGTCAGCTTCTTGACTGATGCGTCTGTAATAAGCAGATCCTCCATATCCTTATTGATCTTCTTTTCCATTTCTCGCAGACTCGCCAGATCAGCTGCATAAACCGAATTACGCTTTCCGGTAATTTCATCCTTGTAGCGATACTCATAACGTCCATCCGGCCGCTGGTATTCACCTGTTTTTAAATTTCTGCCTTTATTATCTTTTCTTGCCATATCAATCATTCCTTTCACTTCATTTTTCGTTATTCGGAATGATTTTTGTCCTGTCGGTATCAGTCATATACTGTCTGATATCTGCTCACAGATTAACATAATATTTTATGATTTCCAAGGGTAAATTCCTGCAAAATGCTAATTTTTATTTGCCTGTTTTACAGGAATATTTTCCCTTTTTTACTTTTCATTCCGAAGGAAAGTTGTTGTATTTTATCCTTTTATCTTTCATTACACTGCCATTGCATCAAGATATTTTTTTATCTTATCCACGTTATAGAGAACACGTCTTCCAACAATCACTCTTGCTTCTGCATAATCTGCAATTTTCTTTGCAGTTACTTCTCCGCAGGATAACATTGCCATTAATCCTTCAATATCTACCGTCAGACGGTTCTCAGCCTTATACTCTGTTGTTTTTCTCATGATGCACATACCTCCTTTCCTCCGTATTCTTCTGCATCACCTCCCAGACAGCGGTTATGCCCGTTGTCAGTACATCTACTTTTTATTTGGACTTCTTACGATGATTTTCCATTCCGTTCGGCGTGTTGGCTTCCATTTGTATATGGCGGTGTCAACGTTACAATTGACCTCTATCAGAAATCTTTCTGAATACTGGCAGCTTCTTCTCAAGCATACCAGCCGTTGCCGGAGTATCTTCGGTTTCCACATACTACTCTCTGATACAGCGGTGGAATCCTGTGTTACCTTTAAGCCCGAAAGGCACCCATACAGCTCATTCAATTTTCAAGGTTCAACAATCAAAAGTTTTGTAGGTATACATTTTTGTACCTATTTGATTTAATGCCATTATATCCCCCGTTACTGCTAATGTCAATACCACTTCATGTGTTTTAGGTTCTTTTTTGTACTCTTTTTTATTGATTTTCTGCCAGCTTGTGTTATAATATGGACAAATAGTTATTCATTTCTTGATTTTACTATCTTCAATGGATGTTTATCAGGACTAATGCAGAGGTGACTTTATGAATTTTAATCTGAAATTAAAAAAAATCCGGACATTCCGGAAAATGACACAAAAAGAACTGTCAGAGAAGATCGGACTGACCGATCAGCATAGAATTGTACAATATGAAAAAGGCGTTCGTGTTCCAAAAAAAGATCTGGTCGATAAAATGGCTAAGGCTCTGGATGTCAATCCTTATACCCTCTATGATACCGCTGGACGTGACGCTTCCGAAATGATGGAACTGCTTTTCTGGCTGGATGAATTTAATCCATCTGCATTGCATCTGTTTCTCCCTAAGAAATTTCCCGGTGAAAAATGCAATGAAGTAGCAGACACTTCCGTTTACTATCACGACAATGATAGCTGGCCAGCTCATGCTCCTGTCTGTATGTGGTTTGACTATGGGGTTCTGAATGATTTTCTGAAAGAATGGGTAATTCGAATGGATGAACTAAAATCCGGTGAGATTACCAGAGATGAATATTTTGAATGGAAAATCAACTGGCCACAGACTTGTGATGGATGTGGAAAGTTTGAACCTAAGAAACAATGGCGCTCTACAAAATCAGAACTCAGTGAAACTTAGCAAAACTTAAATTCACTGCGTTTTTCCTCTTTGGCAAAAGAAAAAGCACTGTAAAACCAATAATCCAACGGTTTTCAGTGCTTTTTTCATGTTTTTTCTATTAAATTTTCCTTAGACACCTATATAAGTGAAACTTAGCGAAACTTAAATCATGCCAATACACAGTATTATTACTTATAACAACTAAATTACTTCTTGTCGTGTAATCTATTATTTATTCCAATACATCAGGTGTCCACTTTGTTCCAATATCGTTAGTTGGAAGTCGTTTTGTCTTGTATACAAAAGCCACACTATACCGTGCTCTCGTCACTGCAACATAAAACTTAGAAAGACTTTCATCCTTCATGTCTTTGGACTTTCCTGACAACCAATCCAGCATTGGTTTCGTCGGGTATATCAAGACTCTATTAAAAGTAAGTCCCTTGGACAATCCAAAATTCATCGTTTTTGGGATGGGATTTACCTTTGTTCTTTTATCATACCGCAACTGAACAGGATTATATATATCTACATATTTATCAATATCATTCTCGTGGACCCAAAATATTCCATCATGTCCCGTTTTTTCATTCATGGCAGAATCGCATGGCTTCATATCAGGATACATCTGATTTGCAAGATCACATATAATCTGATTATTTCTATAAGATGTCGATAATGTTGTGGTATCAATATTCATTCCGGCAATATTATCCTGCACAAAAATTACTATTTTCCCACCTGCATATTTTTTATATTTTGCTTCGTAATGAGTTCGATACGTCGTCTGACGAGGATCTCCTACTAAAGTCATGTTGCAACCAACCTCATGCAACTTTTTTATAACTTCTAAATCATATCCGACAAAATCTTGTATTTCATCTACAAAAACATAAGAAAAAATTTTTCGTATTCTGCGAAATACACATCCATTCGATAATTCGTCCAAAACACAGGGCAATTTTGAAATCATATTTGAATATACATTACCGGAAGCCGTGACATATTTTTTCTCATTTGTATCCTTTAGTCTCAACAAATTTTTATCTGCCTTATTCACTAATAACACACCGGATACCCTATTATTTATAAGATAGCTTTGGTAAGGTCGTATACCATGTTTGATTAGCAGCGAAAACCACGGCATAATAGTTACATTGGATGGAATACAACCATTTATTTCGTAAAATTTGTCTCTAATGCTTTGTTCATTAGCATCGGTATAAGTTGTTATCAAAACATTTTCAGAAATCTCTAATGCCTTCTTTACAAGAAATGTTGTTTTTCCTGCCCCTGCCGCCGCAATAATTAGACTACTCATTTTTTATCGCCCTCATTATATACTCAGGATATTTAATTTTCGTAGCCGATTCAAAAATTGCTATGGCACAATCCGTCTTATGAGCGTGCATATATTTGTGCATCTCATCATCCGTATCGTAGTTAGTTCCAAAAATATTGTTCATTGCTTCTCGTCCATTTTCTTTTAATATTTTCGGTTCTAAGGTATTATAATTAAAATCCTTACCTGACAGTTTCAAATCACCTGTATCCACTACCTCATCAACACATATATGAATACATTGTATTTCTTCATATTCTTTGTACTTTTTCTTAACAGCTTCAATATTTCCATCATTATCCGTAACAACAGCTGTTTCTTTGTTTAGTGTCTGTGCAATTTCAAGATACCGCTTAAATGTCACCCCACCTACGGTCATTACATCTATTCCATCTTGGATAGGAAGCCGCCCCTCATGAGTATCCATATATGCCCGCTGAACAACCAGCTCATCTGAATCGCCCTCTACTAAGATTGATTTTTTACAAAGAATCAATCGCAGTGTATCATAACCTGCCACTTTTTTGAAAAATTCAAAAGTTTCCGTTTTGAGCGATTGCATCGAGCAACAATTATCGCCTGAAAGCAAAATTAAATTTTCCAGTCCGAGTTTATTAGCGACAAAGCTACTATGCGTTGATGCTATAATTTGTCTACCAGATGCAGCCTTTTCAATAACTCCCATTAGTTCGCTTAATCGAGAAAAAGACAAATGACTTTCAGGTTCTTCAATCAAAATAATACTTGCTTTTTCTGCCTGTTTATGACTTAAAGCTAATTGTGTTTTTATGATACATTGTGCACCTTTTCCAGCATGAGCAAACGGGATTCCATCCACCTGCGTAACCAAACTTGACTCCCAAGAATTTTGAACTCCCTGATCGGCACTCAATGATAATTTCCCATTCATAACAGTAGACGCTGCACTAATTTTCTCATTGATTGACTGAATTGCTTCATTTTGTGCAAACTCATCTATCATATTTCTATGGGCTTGTGTTATTGCTGTTATGTCCTCTGGTTCAAGGAAATCCTTTACTACTCTGGAAATATATACATCAGACCCATTTTGGTATCTGTAATTTGACGAATCAATCATTACAGACTTTATTGGTATGAATCTGGGCATTTTTTCATCTCGGCTAAAAGAAAACCATTTAGCTTCATAAAATTCAATAGGCAAACTTGTAATTTTTTCTGTTTTCAGCAAACTTTCATATTCTGAATTAAATTTATCAGAAAAACTAATTGTGAATCTGATTCCCTCTATACCATCACTTTTTTCGGAATTACCATTTCCTTCATATTCAGGCAATGTTCCACTTTTGAAATATAACTCAATCATTATTTCTGGAGGTGCAATCGGTTGTCCATTTTCCACTGATGCCAGGTATTCCTCAACTGCTTCTCTATTAAATAAATATGTTGATAGCTGATTTCTAATATTTCGACCAGCATACATACCCGTTAAAGCCACATGAATGGCTTCAAGAATAGTAGATTTTCCAGATTCATTATCACCAACCAGAAGATTGATATTTTCATTAAATTTTACTTCAAACGGATTTTTAAACTTCTTAAAATTTTGAATGATTACCTTCTCAATAGCCATTCGTAGCCTCCTATCTTCGATTTTACTCTACCCCCAACGCCTTAAACACCGCATCTTCCGCACTCTGATACGGAATCAGCTGAAATGCACTCATCAGCTCAGCCGGAACGCTTGCAAAATCAACAAATGAGGTACTTGGAATCAGCACCTTCTTTGCGCCGCTATCCAGACACACCTGAAGTGTATTGGCAAGTTCATCCACCTTTATCATTGTGCCACTAATTGTTATATCTCCCAACACTGCCAAGTTGCTGACAACAGGCTTTCCAAGGGCAATCGAACAAAGTGCAATCAATGTTGGAAGTGCCAGTTTATCTGTCATGCCGATACCCTGCAAATCCTGATAATTGATGATGTAATCCTTAGTTGAGGTACTGATAGATCCACTGATCCGATTGCCGTTGGCTTTCAGATAATTAAATGCCGTGTTCACCGCTTCCTTGCATTTAGAATCACTGCCTAAGCCAGTCCGTTCAATTTTGCCATTGCCTGGAAGCATCTGACTTTCCAAACGGAATACACCAATCATGCCACTTTTTCCTCTGGATACGGTATAAACCTGCCCCGGATTACACATTCCATCCGGTATCAGCTTACCGCCACCCTGTTCTGGTACGGAAACATAATGTTCTGACATATCTTCTAGATCTATATAAGAGAAGTTTACATCATAAAATTCCATACCGCCCAGTTTCTTCAATTGCTCCTTGACACGGCGACGCATTTCCAATGCAATCTGAATAATTTCTTCCAGTTCTTCTTTGGTAAACTCACCATTTGGGTACATCAACTTCAGATAACCGTCTATCATACGACGAACCGCAATTGTATCACGCTGATTCAGATTTCTCCCCAAGCGGAAGTAGTGATCAAGCGCATCTCCATACTGCTCCTTGCGAAGCTCTCGGATGAACTCTGCCAAATAGTCACTGATAAAACCGTAATCATCGGTAAAATGCTCCGGTCTGAACTTCGGTATCTCCCATCCTGGAAGATAGCAGTGCATACGATCAAGAAATGCTGTATCTGTTCCCATTTCCTGCGGGAAAGGTGCAAACAGACTGGAGGTTTTCAACAGCACATCCACACTCTGATTGATATTTCCCACAAATACCATGGACGCAGTAGCAGCTTTTTCTTCTTTGCCACGGGCAAAAGAGCCGGATGCCATGTAATCCTTCATAATCTGAATGCCATCTTTATCTTTAAACTTGATACCTGCCACTTCATCAAAGGCTACACAGTCCCATAAGCCGACCAATCCGACCGTTTTGCGTCCCATATTGTAAAACAGGTTTGCAACCGTCGTCTGTCCACCGGAAATTAAAATACTGTTCGGTGAAATCTCTTTGTAAAGATGAGATTTACCGGTACTTCTCGGTCCCAACTCACAAAGATTAAAGTTATTTTCAACTAATGGAATCATACGGGTTAAAAGTAACCATTTCTCACGATATGTAAATTCATCTGGCTCCATGCCGATAGAACGAAGAAGAATATCCAGCCATTCATCTTTCGTAAAAGCCTTTCGTCCCTGCTTCAGTTCCTCAATATCAATGTGCGGCATCTGAATCGGTGTCAGCTTACGGATACTGATTGGTGAAATATCTTTCTGCTTTTTCTGTTTGGAACGAAGCGGATTTCCATCAATGTCCTCAATACCAAAATTATTGTCGCCTTCAACCTCATAATCCAGCTGAACAATACACCAGATACCGCCACAGAGCAGGCGATCAAATTTTTCTGGATATTCATCGGCAATCGGTACATTACCAACGCCCAAATTAGAAAACTCTGCAAAAAAGCAATCCTTTTTCATATCCAGTCGAACAGTCACCATATCAATGATCGTGTGACTACCTTTTTTACGCAACTGAGACAGAATCTTCTGTGATTCATCCGGGCGTACAAAGTTGTCAGCAAGAATACGCTTCACATTCTGTACGCCTTTCTCTATAACCGTCTCATCATCTGAACTGCAATACTGTCCCAACAAGAACTCAAGAACATACACTGGGACATTCGCCCCTTCTTTAATTTTCTTTGTCAGGTCTTTCCGAACAATCTTACCGTCAAAGTTCTGACGGAGCTTGTTCTTTATTTCTTCACGGGTACTTTCACTCTCTGCAAATTGCTCCATCTTTCTCTCCTCCTACGGCATTAACTAAAAAAATCAAACTCGTCCACCGCAAAGGCGATGTCAATCTGGAATGGCTCCCGCTGTGGCATCTGTAATCCCTGTTCATCTGCAATTACCAGATAATAAGTAGCTGTATTGCTGTATTTCAGAGATTTCAAATTAAACTGACAACGGAAAGTTCTTTCTGCACCGTTATCGCTGGTCTTATCTGCAATAATCTTCTGAATATCACTAATCTGTTTGCCGTCCTCATCTGTAAAATAAACTTGATAGGTTGCTGCTTCACGATTTGTACTGACCGCATCTTTTTGATAGAAGTTCAATGAAAAAATCATATTGCTGATTTTACGGTTTGCGGACAGTAAATTGACCGTTACCGGCTTGGTATCATATTTCTGCTTATTTCGCCTATATTCCATAGAATCATTGCGGAGATAATGATACTCAATCACCGGAACAATCATTTCCTGTAAACTGATACCACCATGCACAAAATTCATACCGCCGCCATTCATTTTGATACGAATACTTTCTCTCGGTGCAAATCCATCAAATTCTGTATTTCCACCCAAGAATTTTACAGGCATCAAGTAATCTGGTTGCACACCCTTCTGCATAATTGCATATCTTCTGCCATATTCCACACATCGCTTGATACTTTCTTTTTTTGTAATGTCAGAGTTTGTTACATCCACATCAAAAAAGCCTCTTTTATCTACTTTGTCCTCTTCCTTCAAAGGACTGTATGTATAAAGAAATCCATGGTCTGCCGTAATTAAAATATTCGTTCCACCAAATTCATTTACAATGATACGCACGAGGTTCTTCAATTCTGAAATCGCCTTGTCACACGCAGCAAAAACAGCAGTATCCGAAGTGTGGCTGGCTTCATCTATGGTATCGTGGTAAATATAGACCACATCCATACCTTTTACTAAAGCACTTCTTTCCGCTCGTTTCATAGCAATGATGTCATTATACTTTAAAGCCACGCTTGCCGAATCTTCTGTTTTCAGAACCTTATCCCTATAAGTACTTGCCGTAGACTGTCCATCTGCCAAAACTGTCAAAATATCGTTCCGAACCTCTACTGTCAGTTCTTTGTGCGGCAACAAAGCTGCCATACCAAACTTTGTAGTAGAAGGGAAGATACTCTGCATACTACTGATAGAAACCTTACTTTGCGTTTCTCGCTGAAGCTGATCTGCCATCGTAGCTGCCACTTCATAACGCATGGCATCTGAGATAATTACAAATACTTTCGTATCCGAGGTTTGGATACGGGAACGGTAAAAATCCTCCTGTTGCGGTACTTCCAGAACTTTACCGTAAGTTGCCAGTTCATCCGCACATACATCTGACCAGTTGTTGCCCAACTCACCTAAGAACCAATGATTATAGAGTCCTTCCACTTTATCGACAACGTGCTTGAATAGATCATCTAGCAGAATATTGGAAGTCTCCAAACTCTTTTGAAAACTAAGATGGAACAAACGGTAATAAGTATCCATCTGATAGTAACTCTCTGTATATTCTTTCCAGATACTTTTCGCTTCTGCGGTATGGAATCCGGCTGAATGTTCCTTAAAGAAACTTTGCATATTCGCCACTTGTAAGATACCGTCATAAAAATTTTCAAATGGCTCATACCATACACAAGTTCTACGTTTTTCAACGGTATTCGTAATGGTATCCACATCAATGATATGGTCACTGATCTCTGTCATTAGCTTTGTCAGAATCACTTCATTAATACACGGGAAGCATTCTGTTCCTACCAAATCCTCTACCGTCAGCTTTTCAAAGCGCTGATACAGACGGGCTTCATCCTCAACATAACGTGCCACATCATATAATTGCGGAATGTTGTCACTATGAAGCCATTCAGAAATAAAATCATAGCAATATGCCTGATGTGGCATGGAAATAAAGCCGTCCAGTCCGGCAAGATATTCCTGCCGCATGGTGCGGGTCGTTGCAGTTAAAAGCAGATGAATTGCTAACCGCCCAAGGTCTGGTTCTTCCTCCACAAATCCGCATCCCTGACGAACCATCGCCCAAAATGCTGCGTCTGCATGATATTTTACAAAATCCTGATAAACCGTATTATTATTCAAATCAAGTCCCGCCTGGAACACACTACGGAGAATCATATTAGGCTGTGCATCTTTCAATCCACAGATTGCCGCCATGACAGCCATGTGTAACTGTGCCGGTGTTTCCGGAACTTTATTCTGTGTACTAACTTTCAAACGACGGTCTTTCGCATTGAAGTAAGCACGATAATTTTTAACCTGTTTCCTCATTGCCGGATTTGATATAAGTCCCATCTCATCCATCCAGATAGAAATCAGATCTGCCCGAAACTCTTCACTGTAAAGCTCTACATCCAGAAGCCAGTTATCATCCGGGCGATTATAAACACACGGACTGTAAACCAGATAATTTGTGGTCAAATCATCTACTGAAAGCAGTTTTTTTACAGAAAACGCATTATTTCCTGTCAGCGCAATCACCTTTGCATTTTCCAAAACCACTTCATCCAGTTTATCCTCAAATTCCTTATCTTCATCGTACCAGAAAATGATACGACGCTGATAAAACTCATCCAGAGGTGCAGCAAATCTGCGATTTAAATCTTGTATTATTTTATCTGTATCCATGCTGTCCTCCTACCTTATAATTTTCCAATTTGCTTTTCGTTTTGTTCCGCCCTGTACCAATCTACCTTTTTCCTGTAAAGAAGCGAACATTCGAGAAACCGTTCTTTTCGATATACCCATTTTTTCCGCATAATATGCCTGTGTTGCAGACGGATTCTTCTCTATAATCTGCAACAATTTTTCTATCTGCGTCTGTTCCTTATTAAGCGGCACTTCAGCGCCATTAGTGCCATCATCAGCGCCACATTTAACGCCATTAGCGCCATTTTTAGTGTCATTGGCGTTAATTATGGCGTTATTGGTATCAACCTGACCTCGATAAATATTGATACGCAAATCAACTTCGCCACCAATAAACTCCGGCTCCTGCAGTCCGGCAGCTTTTACTTTATCAATAATTCTCGGAATGCCGCTTCCCCAATGCTCAATCAGGTTCATATAGGCAAACGCATGGGCAAGGGCTTCATTTCTGATTTTGGAATAGCCTTCTTTCATACGCTCCATCGTTTGTCCCATTGGCAGCTTTCCTGGAGAAGTAATTTCCAATCGGTTGTCATATACCGCTACCTGTATCGTACCATGATCCAGATAACTACGATGTACCATAGCATTGATAATCAACTCACGAATGGCATCCGGTGGAATCTCATAAACATCCTGGCGATAAATTCCCACAATTGTAGCACCCAGATGAATATTTCTCAAAACAAACTGAAATGCTTCGTCTATCTGTTCCCAAAGCGGACCGGTATATTCTCTACGGTCAACAAATACCGCTTTCGTTGTCCCTTTGAACACGCCACATTGCGTTGCAACATGAAGTCCACCGTTGCCTGTTAAAATAGCAAAAGCATTGGACGGATAATCTTTTCCATCACGCTCAATCAAAATCCCCCAGGAGCGCAACTGCTGTCTGCCTACATCTTTAATCGATGCTTTCTGTTCCTCTGTACGGGCATTTTTGACAGCCTGCTCTTTCATAGCTTTGCAAAGGGCATCAATATCTTCATCTGTAACATTTAACCCAGTACATAAAGCCTGATCGTAGTAACGATTACTGCCCTCAAACAACAATTCTTTTATCATATACTCGTCGGCAAGGCGGGTAGTTCCGGCAACACGGACATATACACCGCCATCTCTACCAAGGGCTTTGATATAATACGGGCGCTGTCTGCCCTCAGAAACCTCTACCACAATGACAGTCTTACCATCAACCGTCTGTAAAGTAATATCCGGGATGATTGCCGGTTCACAGCTGTCTGATACGGCATTGGCAATGGCATCCATTTTCTTGAACACATCTTCCTTGTCAAAGCCAATAACCTCTCTGGTTTTATCGGCAATTCCGAAAATGATTTTTCCTCCGGTTCCATTTGCAAAGGCAACCACAGACTTCATATATTTGATGCTTTTCTCCGGCAGGTTCTCTTTAAACTCTACATTTTTTGATTCCCCTGCAAGAATTTCTTCTATGGTCATCGTAACACCTCGCTCTCTTTAACAGTCCTAACCACCATATTTTTACTTGATTGATGAAGAAATTGAGCTCAGTGCTTTGCTTAAAGCATCTTCATCAGCCTTTTTTCTTCTCTCACTTTCCCACATACCGAGTATCTGATAAATACATTCTTTCACAACAGGAAAATATTTTTTGCATTCTTCTTCGCTTAATTCATGAATACCTTTGCTTAGGATTCCGTAAATAGTTGTATTTTTGATGAGTATCTCAGGCAAATATCCCTGTAACATCTTAATTCGTTCAGCCACCCTTGCCTGTTCAAATTCCTCATCATTAACTTTATCTCCCGCAGTTGCTTTTGCTTGATAAATAAGTCTTTCAAGAATTCGTCTCAAATAAACATATGAACCTGCACCAATACCACTTGCAAATAACCCTATGGCAGTTCCAAGCTCTTTTCGATCTTGTTTAGAAATCACATGCTTATAAGCATCTAATTCTGGAAATGTCATATCTGCAATAGATGGATACTGCCCGATTTTCATCATTGAATTGTCTGTTGTCAAAATAATATAATCCAGATGATGCTTCTCATCCATTGAACAAATATATTCCAATTTCATTAATCTCGTCGTATCAGCTATTTGCCAATTTATCCATTTCCATTCTTCAGCAGAACTCTTTTCTTGTCTGGCTTTGGTGCTAAATATCATATTTTGAAGTGATTCTATTTCCTCGCCAAGAGATGCACACCTAATTTCTTCATCCCCCTCTGGACCCGTTTCAAAATAATACTCAATAGGTTTCATGTGAAAAACTCGCTCTTGCTTGCACTCTTTACAATAAGCGCTAATTTTAACATTTCCCTTAAGTAACTCAATCAAGTCAGCAATATTATCTTCACAAATTTCTTTAGAATCATATAATCCCGCAGTTTGTAAAAACGTAGCAAATATATTTTCCATTTACGCAAGCCCTCCTTACTTTATTTTAGCCAAAACATCCTGGAAAATTGCATAATTCTTCTTTACACCATCGTCCAGATCAATGGAGATCATCTGGTCAGCAAGGTGATGAATCTTTTCCTCGTAGGTTCTGATTTCAGTATCCTGTGCCTGCAAGGTGGTCAGCTTTTTGTTCAGCTTCACACGCTCACCAGCGGAAGCATTGGCAATACGCTGTTCCAAATCGACAATAGCAGTGCGATAACGTGCCTGCTGTTCATGCACATAATCAGTACGAATACGGGCAATGGTGTCCGGCTGATAGCGGTGCATATAAATCAGAGCCTTAAAACCGTTCTTTTTACCGCTGTCAAACAGCCAGTAAATCGGGCGTTTCTGATAAATCTTGCAATGGTCAGAATAAAAGTCGCTCAGGAAGTAATTCCGAATCACATCTTTCGGCTGACCTTTGCCGCCCAGAGCATCCGCAATGAATTTCAGGTTTTCGTCCAGAGTATCTGCACCATAAACGGTTTTCACGAACTCCACGAACAGACCAACAATATCATCCTCGAAGTATTCATCGTCGCAAATCGGGATAATGTTATCCTTATCCGCAGCAAAGGAAGCATACTTGCTTGCATCCCATTCGCCACCTGCATAGGCAAGACCGTCCACATCCAGAGAGTAGCGACCAGACATACAGCCAACCGCATAGGAAATGAAAGAACGAATATCTCTGCCAAGGTCAGCCTTGCGGACAGTAACGTCCTTATCCTCAACCTCTGGTATTAACTCATCTTGTAAACCGTAAATATCAATAAAGATACGGTTGAGTTCTTCCTCGTTGGCTTTCAGCTGGTTGAAGCGGTCATCACATTCAGCCTGCCACTGGTCAAAGGCTTCAGCAATGGTAGGAACTTTGCGAAGTAACGGATGGTGCTGGAAATCCCATGAAGTTTCAAAAGAATCCCAATCCGTTTGTGATAATAAAATATTCCATTTTGTTAATTGATTTACCTCATCTTCATTTGAATATACAATTGGTATTCTATTTATCTGCTCAGGACCATAGTTAATTGTCGGTGCTAAATATCCTAATATTTCCATTGCAACTTTTGAATTTAAGAGTGCTAAATGATACATAAGTTTTTTATTAAAGAAAAAACTAACTGGTCCACCATTTCCAAACAAAATTCCTTTTGGAACATACCGACAGGTAAAAATGCTTGAAGAAATTTCTGTCCAAGTTATAGCTTCCAGCATATAATACTGTGAATCTCTCAAACGATAATTCTTAACATTTGCTTTTATATCCGCCCCATCATTCTCTAAATTTACAATCGTATCAAAATTGCCATACCACCGTCGCTTTTCTCCTCCAGATGTAACAGGAAACCATTTCATTGACGAATCTATCATTTCAGCATGAGAATACAATTCAAACCCAATCTTGCCAATATTCACTTCATGCCATAAACGAAGATATGTATTATTATCTCCAGTCAACACTCCCTTTTTTGTTTCACCTGCAAATTTATTTCCTGTCTGAAATGCTTCAAGCATTTTTGTACTTGCCCAATATGCCACAGGACTTCCTGGTATTATTGAAAAATTATCTGTATTCTGCTCGTAATAAAACCCACAATCGTGGTTTTTAATTGCTTCCAATGTTTTCTGTCTCTGAACTTCCATACCTCCACGGAAATCTACCA
>OHVM01000501.1_pt1 | contig 16058 bp, 11 predicted proteins | sample 1579431 | NCBI WGS metagenome assembly OHVM01 (sample SAMEA3882524, study PRJEB24775) | human gut metagenome | biome: human-associated habitat; feature: intestine environment; material: feces | place: Netherlands | collected 2009/2010 | reverse complement strand
TTGTAATAACAGGAATTCCTGCCGCTTCCCCAGCATAATATAATTCTAACGTCAGCCCAATCACATGATGTATATGAATAAGATCAATCCTAAACAGCTCCAGTATATGATCGTAAATTTTACGAAACTTCACACTGCGAAATGGCATATAATCAACTGCCAAGCCGATAAAGAAGCGTAATCTCACTTCTTTTTCATCTGAATAAAGCGTAACATTTAACCATTTTTCATCTCTGGCAGCAACAACAATATTATACTTATTCTGTAAACCTTCTGTCAGATCTTTGACATGAAGCTGTGTACCTCCTATTGCATCAAATGTACCTTCTCGGAAATCGGACTGAACCTGATATAAAATTGTTTTCCTTTGATTTTTTAAAATCTGTAATATTTGCAGCCTTAATTCAATATTATCCTGAATAATATGATTAGGATTTCCTTTGCAATAATTCTCCACATTTCTCATTTGAGACGGATAATTTGAAAACAGGTATTTATTATGTTCCTGGATCAATTTTTTCTTATCCTGACTAACAAAGGATGCTGTTCCTGCATGATAAATAAATGTATCATCACACATCACATGATGAAAGCCTAACTCCTCTGCCCGGAAACAAAAATCATTTTCTTCACCATATCCACGTTGAAAAACTTCTGCATTCAAATTACCAACTACATTTAATACTGATCTTTTTACATACATACAAAAACCGTGCGCCACCGGTATCGTTGGATACTGCTTCATACTGCAGCTTTCTACCAGTTCAGCCATATCATCAATAGATATTTCGGGAGGCAATACATTATCCTCACAAAATGATGGTACAGAACAAATTGTAGCAGAATTAGATAACGGGGTCACGGTTGCAATTGTTTCATCTGCGTAAGCGCAATTTTGTAATTTTTCAAGCCAATTACAAGTTACTACTGTATCTGAATTTAAGAAAACAACATCATTTTCAGACATCGATATACCCTTATTAATATTAGCTGAAAAACCAAGGTTCGATTCATTGTGTATCACTATAATATGATCTTGCTGTATTGTATTAAGATAATGCTTCACTCTCTCATCTGTACTGCAATCATTTAATAGTAAAATACGATTATATGTTAGATCCGTATATAAAATAAGGCTATCTACACATGCCTTCAAATATTCATATGCATTATAGATAGGAACAATAATATCAACATTTATATTAGAAAGACTCATTAAGTTTTTCTCTCTTTCTTCATTCAATTATAGAACATTTCAAGTATATCATTCGATACCTGAAAACGCAATGTTCTGAAAGGTGCAGGAAATAACAACCAAACCTATGTTAAATTATTTCTGTTTGACTGCTTCATACATTTTTTCCATAATTCCAACTACATTCTTCTTATCAAATTTCTCTGCCTTCCTTCGATTAAAATCCCCCATTTTTTCCCAGGATATTTTATTCTCAACCATCCACTCTAAAGCCTTCACATAATCTTCCACCTTATGTCCTTCTACCAGAACACCGCCCTTCTCATTCTCAAGAAGATCTCGATTGCCTCGAATATCAGAACAGATCACCGGAAGACCGCTTGCCATAGCTTCCATAAGAGCTACCGGCATTCCCTCTCTCAAAGATGGGAACACAAAAATATCTGCCATTTTATAAACTTCATAAATATCTTTATGATATCCTAAAAACTTTACCTCACTCTCAACACCTAGTTCTGCAACCAGTCCTCTCAGATGTTCTTCTTCTGTGCCTTTTCCGCAGAGTGCATAGCAGATTTTTTCACCCTTCTTCTTATATTCTGAAACTGTGCGAATGATCAATTCCTGGTTTTTATTTTTTGTCATTTCACCAACAGATAAAATGACTATAGCCTCTGTCGAAAGTCCCAGTTCTTCTCTTTTCTTCTTTACATCAACCGCCTGCGCTTCAATTTCTTTTGAATTAATACCAACTCCCGGAATCTGCACAACGTTCTTTGCATGAAACCTATTGACTGCTCTTTTATAATCTTCCCCATTGATACAGACTAAACAATCTGTCCAATAAGAAAGTCTCCATTCCACCGGATAATAGATCATCCAATTTATAAGCGGCGCTCCTTTAAAAAAATGGAAGCCATGAGCAGTGTAGATCACTGGACCTGTATGGGTACTGTGTGCTGCCAGACGGGCTAATGCCCCACCCATAGGGGTGTGGCAGTGCACCAGGTCAAATTCATGTTCTTCCATTAATTTTTTCAACTGCCTATACGCAGTTATATTCTTCCGTTTAAAAGGACTTCTCTCAAAGTCTATCTGATGACAGATGATTCCTGTTCCTTCCAGGCGACTATTATCATCACCATAAGAAGGATTATGGAAATTACTGGCATAATGCACCTCATATCCCATATTCTGAAGGATATGTACATTATTCATTTCAAATTGAGGCACAAACCCACTTACATGAGTTACCAGGAGAGCTTTTCTCATTTCTCCACTCCTTCTGTACTTTCTTTCAAAAACAGGATCTTCGGTGTCATAATAATAAGTTTCAGATCTAAAAGAACTGAATACTTACGAATATACATAAGATCAAATTTCAGCTTATCATACGGTGTAGTATTATATTTTCCATACACCTGGGCATAACCTGTCAGACCCGCTTTTACTTTCATTCTGTCCGGGAATTCTGGGATTTCATTAGTAAATTCTTCTACCAGTTCCGGACGCTCCGGACGAGGACCTACAATAGACATATCACCTTTTAAGATGTTAAGTACCTGTGGCAGTTCATCCAGACGGGTTGCGCGAAGTAAACGTCCTACAGGAAGAATACGCGGATCACCTTCTGCTGCCAGCCGTGGAACTCCGTCTTTTTCTGCATTCTGTATCATTGTACGAAACTTATAGATCTTAAACGGTCTTCCATCTTTGGTTAAACGTGTCTGGGTATAAAAAACTGGTCCATGGTCTGTCAGCTTAATACTCAGTCCGATGACAATAAAAAACGGAATTGTAATAATAATTCCTATCATAGATCCGATGATATCGATCACACGTTTCACAAACTGCTGCTCAATGCTTAATCCCATATTTCTTGACAATAATAATGGTGTATCAAACAAATTCAGTTCATCCGAACTGCGAAGCAGAATATCAGATATTTTGGGAACACTGTATGTCCTAATCGAATGATCAAAACAATACTTGATTATTACATTTCTTTCATGAGAAGGAATATCACCAACAATAATCGCATCATACTGATGGATTTTCTCAATCAGTGCCTCTTTACCCATATGATAATTGATCGTTTCACAGATCATATATTTATCATCTCTGGCATTGATCTTTTCTATTAAATGATAATCAGACCGTTCTCCTGAAATCAGCAGCATTCTCCTTGGCGGAAAGGCATTTGCATACAAAAGCTGAAACAACATCGTCCAGCACCATACGATCAACACGTCCGCTACTGTCATAACTAAAACCATCTTTGGTTCGAATAATTTCTTATCCAGAACAGACAGCTGAAAGTATGTAAAAATATTCGTAAATATCAAAGACAATGCCTGGGAATAAATCAGATTTCCTTTTCTCAGATATCCGATTTTAAAACCGCCATACGCATTCATAAAGAAGATCAGCATAGCAGCGTAAATTCCCGCCATCATCCACATACCTCTGCGGTAAAACGGATACAAAATGATCTTATTATAATAACGAACCCAAAACTGATGATATGTTACTGTAAGAAGCAGGATCATAACCACTGAAAAGAAGCATTTGATCAGTCGTTTGTATTTTTCATCTATCCTCATAAGTCTTTATTTCCTATCTATATTTCGCTTGTAATCTTATATTCCGCCTGATAAACCATTTTACAGTATATCATCTGACTGCTGAAAAGACAACGTTGAAGCAGTTTTTTCTTGATTCTTCTGCCGTATATAGCCATATAAAAGGATCATCCAGAAGAATGGCTGACGATAATTTACCAGCAAAAAGCTTTCTACTATTAAAGAACCGGCAATTATCCATTCTACAGCAGAAATTTTTCTCATTTTTTCCCAAAGCCACTTTAAAAGTAATACAGTTGGAATCACACCATAACTAAACCATATATTGAGAAAACTGCAATGGATCTCATTTTGTTGAGCGGCTTTCAGGAAACGATTAAAATTACCTTCTCCTGCTCCTAACAATAAATATCTAGGATACAATGCCACCCGGTCCATTCCCCGGTCGGAAAGCATGGTAGAATTGCCTCCATATAGTACTTTCCATATCTTTTCCTGTATTCTGGTAAGCATAGTATAATCCGTATTCTTAAGATTAAAATCCGGACCTGGGAAAATTTTTATCACTATTGCGATAGCTGCCAGTATAAGTACCACGCCCAACGTCATTTCTGTTTTTCTGGGAATGTTCCATTTACTCCTATATCTTACATAAAACCATATCGCCATTCCTACTGTATACAACATCAAACCTAAAAAAATGCCCGTGGATTTGGATATACTCATAAAAAACACACCCAGACAATAATAGATGGGGGCCGTACGGTCCCCATAATTGCATGCATACAAGCTGATTAATAAAATCATACAAAACAGATAAAATGCATACTGATTAGGATCATTAAAGGTACCCATATACCGGGTTGGTCCCCAATATTCTGTAAATACTCTTCCATAACCAAGCACCCATATAACTGCCTGCGTTAGAATATTGATCTTACATACCCCATTCAACTTTTTTAAAAAGTCTTTATCTGCCAATTCTAAGAAACACCATATGGCCGCCCCATTAAAAATCCAGTATAAGGTATATCGTTCATAATCCAGGCAGCGATCTTTAATAGTAAAAAACAGATTTATAATTACTACGCAGATCAGAAATGCAATTAAGAATTTTTCTCTTTTCAAGTCTGTCACCGAAGGCATTTTTCTCTTTCCGCGTACTATATCTAAAACAAGAAATATCACGCAAAAAGCCATACACAGATCAGCGATTCCAACACTGCCTGAACTTTTTATATAAAACTGTTTTAAAAATACAAATAATAAGAAAGCAGCCTGTGTCATTCCTCGTCCTCGCTCTGAGCTGTTCCAACGCTCATCAACATCCACATGATCGGCGCAACAATCGGCACGCATAAGTTAACAGTTGCCTGTACAGCATAGCATAACACTGCAAAGAAACAGCCTAACACATAAGGAGATTTTTCTTTTCTTCTGTTCATTTCTATGCAGGCGCAAATTAATATTCCCACATAAGAAAGCACTCCAATCGGTCCAATAGTTACAAAATACTGAAGATATTCATTATGTGCATTATCGTAAATTACAGTGGTTTTCGCAATGGTTTCATCATTATTCCACTGATGCGTCATAATACCAAACGTTTCCGGTCCATAACCAAAAACCTTTTCATTCCATGTAAATTCATTTTTATAATCATCCAGAGCCAGTCTCCAGACCATACCTCTTTGTGTTCCCCAGTCATCATCAAAATGAACATATCTCTGGACGCTTCCATACTTATCTGCATGTCCGCCTGCATTGGCATCATAAAGTACATATCCGACTGCCAATATAATAACTGCAGCCAATACAGTCCAGATATACACTGGAAGTTTTCCTAACTTATATATTCTTTCCTTTGCAGCTGCCTCTATTACATACAAAATAACTGTTAACAACCATAATCCCGCAACTGCAAACACCAGCAGACGAGAACGGATCACAACACTGAAAACACCTTCCAGTATCTCAACTCTGTTTCCCATATGATTATGGATCAGTCCGGCTATGTAGGTTATAGTTGCAAATGAAGATAACATAACAAAATATTTTTCTACACCTTTCCAGGTTCTAAATGCCCAGAAAGGCAGGAAACCAAACAGTGCAAGCAATGCCAGATATGCATTATCACTTCCACCTGTGATCAATGAATAAGACGCGATCAGATAGCAGATAAAATACCATATTTTTTCTTTCTTCGTTTCTGCATCAATAAATAATGCCCCGCAACAGCCAATCACTAAGGCTACATATGCATTATACGTATTAATATTCCCAAATGTAGATGTATAAACAGGCCAATCAGCAGCTACTAATTCATCCTTGAAATGAAAGAGATTTAATTTAAAATAGTCGGTAATTCCGAATATACACGCCAACATTCCTGCAACCAAAAACAAATTCAAATATCTTTTCTTTAATTTCAAAAATCTACTGATAAAAAGAAAAGTGATCACGTAAATAGCCAATAAAAACAGTCCCGTGTATCTTCCCTCATTTCCCCAAAATGATTCGTATAAATACTGTGACTGCAATGTAGATATAATGCATACGATCAGAAATATACTGGCAAAGCTATGAGATAAAGGCATTTTTTTAATAGAAAAGCTGCGAAACATTACCTTTACATTTTTCCCATCCTCATATCTGAAATCCTGAATAACATGAAAAACAAATATAATGAATGCTATAATGAGTACTGCTAACATTGTAATATAATAAAATTGATATTTTGCATTTAATATATCAAAATAAAAATCTCTTACATACAATGGAAAAATCAACAAAATAACCACTGCTGCAATTGCTGCCAGTTTTCCTAAAGCCTTTTCAAGTGACTGAAACCAGGCAGTTGTGTTTGTTTCTTTCATAAAGGATAGCCCTCACTTTTTCTTAATTTAATGCGTAATTTTGCATAAAGTATAACATTTCAAATAGTATAAATCAATGGTATCCCCTTCCACCTCGCAATACGGAAAAGTATTAAAAGGAGCAATTATTTTATTTCTTTCTTACCATACATCGCTTTTTGAAAAATGAAATCCCATAGCATAAAATCTCATCATAATCATCTTCGTATTCCTTAGCATACATTCGATCATTGATCTGTTGTAATGCAATATCACATTCATTTTCCAAATTATCCAGAACTTTCGTATATTTTGCTTCAAAAATAGCTACACGTGCATTGATAAAATCGTAAACGACCACATCACTCCGCCCTTCGCCATGTTCTTTATTAGAGTCCACCATATATCCGGCGCCTGTAAAGATACCTGCAAGAAAAGCATGGTAAAAATCCTCTTTATAATCATGGTAACTGATTGTACGCCGCAAAAGAGAATTCATTTCTTTTGTGATGCGCTCACTGTCACCATTCCAAACCGCATCAAACAAAGCATTTCTATTCCATTTTTTTGCACTGTCATCAAACCATTTAATAACGGTCGTTTCAAAAATTTCTTTTATTTCAGCGTTGGGGATGATTAGTGCCATTGTTCCTTCGAGCAATTCACCCTCATAATCATTTTCACGTAATTTAGTTAAATATCCAGTTAAATACAACATGCTCCAAAGATTGTCTTCAGAAGAATGTAAATAGTCGTACGTTAAATTTTCATCTATGCGTTGGATAATATATCCACCTGCCATCAGCACTTCCAATTTCTGTGTAATGGTACTGCCTGCATAGTCAATAAACGACCTGATAATTGCATTGTCACTGGTATTTTTCCAATAACTGACAGGTTTTGTTTTTGGATTGTGCTGAAGTTCAAAAAGATAGTTCATTACATCCCATGGGCAATAAATATCATAATCTCCAAAATGATAGCCATCGTACCATTTTTTTATATTTAGAGCATACTCCATTGCGTCTGCATCTTTAAGCATCTGATCAATCTCACTTTGTACAAAGCCAAAGTATTCATTTAACCGCGAATCTGTAATCGTATCAGAAACAAAGTTGTTCGTTCCTGTAAAAATGCTTTCCTTTGCAATTTTTAAACATCCTGTGATCACTGCAAAGCAAAGAGATGTATTGTCCTTTAATGCCAGCATTAAACCTTTCATAACATCAAGCATTTCTTTGTAATAGTCATGACTGCTTGCTTTAGCTACAGGAACATCGTATTCATCTATAAGAAGAACTGCCTTCTTTCCATAATATTGCTGCATTAATCTTGTTAAAAATAATAAGCTGCTTTTTATATCCTTTGCAGAAGCAACACCCTGTATTAATTGCCTGGCAAGCTCTTTATCGTATTCGCTTATTTTATCACTGTCTAGCAGATATAGATGTTCTTTGTACAATTCTGAAATGACCATTGTAAGCATGTCATAGGCTCCATTAAAGTTCAGTCCATCTACCTGTCGAAATGAAACAAAAATTGTTGGATACTGATTCATCCATTCGCTGCAAAGAGTTTGATGATCACAGATCTCCAATCCCTCAAATATTTCTTTACTGTTTTTTCTGATATCAAAGAAGTTCGCCAGCATACTCATGCCTAAGGTTTTACCAAAACGACGTGGACGAGTAATTAATGTTACTTCTGCTGTTCTTTTTAAAAGATCTTCAATCAAACCAGATTTATCAATATAGTAATATTCATTTTTTCGGATCTTTTCAAAATCTGAAACGCCAACAGGAATATTCAAATTCTTCATCGATGCAGTTCCCTTCTAATATTGTTATATAAGCCTGCTACCATTTAATAATAACATGAATTTTAAGGACGAACAAGAAATAAGCACCTATATATTATAGTCCGAATATGCGAAAACTGCAGGACCAAAATAATTATGATCCTGCAGTAAATATAAAACATCAAATATTTCAAATCAATTATTCAGCTGCTTCTTCGCTTTCACTTTCAGTTGCAGCGTCACCATCCCATACACCATTAGCATCTACATGGTAACCGTCTGGTGTGTTAGCATTTTTTAGCATCCAGCCATCTTCATTCAGGTAATACCACTTACCGTTGCTGTCCTGTCTCCAGGAATTGGTAAGGTAGGTTCCATCTTCCTGTTTGAACTTCCAGCCGGTATCTACTGGCTCCCAGCCCTTGTCTACGCCAGGTCCAAGATTTTTTTCTTCAGTAGTATTTTTTGTGGATGCATTTCCGTCCCAGGCACCATCAGCTCCTACATAATAACCATCTGGGGTAGTAGTATCTGCTTCCATAATAGCAGCCATATTAAAATAGTAGTATTTCTGTGTCGCAGGATCTTGAAGCCAGCCGTTTTGAGCATAGTATCCATTTTTTAGAATGTATCGCCAATTGTCACCGTCTTTAAACCAACCAGGCATATAAGAAGTTTTTTCACCATTTATATTTACATAATACCCATCCGGAGTAATTGTGTCGGTTAATTTTACACCATTTTCATCCATATAGTACTTCTTATCATCTAACTGCAGCCAGCCATTTGATACATAAGTGCCGTCAGGTTTCATATATTTAACGGTGCCATCTTCCAGGTCCTGCCAACCAGGAGTTATAGTGTCGGTGTAGGCGCCTGCATCGGAACCGTCTACATTAATCAGATATTTACGTACTTCAGATGGAAGAGTAGATGAGTCTATGTTGGAAGGAAGATGAACTACATTAACATAACGCTTATCAGTACTTAATGTTTTATAGTTTGTTTTCAAAACAATCTGCATTACTGGCTGACTATCCTGAGGCATAGAAGACCAGTTTTCAGGGATACCCCATTTCCCATCCACGTTTACCAGATCTGGAACCGTTCCCCAGGGACGTTGATAAGTCATAGGATCAAAAGTATAGGCATAATCATATCCACGGTTTAAAATCACGTTGCTTTCCTGAAGTGTATTTCCACCTACAAGAATAGCAAAATAATTACCGTTTCCACAATCAATAGGACGCCACTCAAATAAATAAGCACCGCAGTTTTCCATTGTGGTTGTTGTGGAAGTGGTGGATGTTGTTTCTGCAAAAATAGGTACAGAGCTGGTCGTTGCCAGCAATACAGCAAGTCCTACAGTTAATAAATGTTTTTTTAACATGGGATTACCTCCTTGGCAGTTTTTGATTATAAAAGAAAAGCGTTATAGCTAATATATAATTACATCAGCTATAACGCTTCCCCCTTAATTTTTAGTTATACTAGAGACTATGTATTTGATAATTAGTTCTCTACATATACATTGGTGATAACGCCCTTGCTATCGGTTACATAGTAGTAATCGTTACCATCTTTGTTCTTGCCCTTGCTGTCAATTACCTTACCAGAAGTATTTACAAGAACGTATTCATGCTTAACATCTTTATCAGACTGAGTAAAGCTGATCTTATAAGCTTCAGTCAGATCTTCAGCTTTCTTGTTGCTGTTGTTTCCGATGTTTACACGGGTATCAGCAGTAGTGTTTTCCAGCAGATTGGTTGCAACTACGTCATCCTGATCCATGAAGTCCTTAGCATCATCTAATTTGTCGTAGGTAACAACGGTCTTGCCATTAACAGTCTTGGTAGCCTTATCAACAACGATGTACTTGTCATCGGAGTCAGCCTTTAACAGCATACCGGACTGATACAGCTTGTCATCTTTCTCACCAGTTACACCAGCACCCTTCTTACCGCCAGACTTCTCGAAGTAGAAGCTTGTATTCTCACCATCATAGTTGATAGTGGTCTTTCCGGTTCTCATAGCACCGTCATCGTCGCCACCGAAGTAGTAGCACTTGTAACCGTTTGGCTCATAGAATTCAATTGCGTTGTCAAAGAAATCGTCTTCGTTATCGAATGGTCTGCTATCATCATCATCAGCCTTAACGTCAGCGAAGTCTTCATCGCCTTCTTTGATGAACTTAAGACCGGTTAACATACGGCCATCGTTACGGAATGCGTACTTCTTGCCTTTGATGGTCTTGAATTCACCTGCGTACAGGTTACCGGAACCATCTGCATAGTACCAGGACTCTTCGTCATCATCATATTTCTCTTTGTTCAGCATTTCAGCAGGAACAACCTTGAACCAGCCCTTGCTTACACGGGAACCGTCTTCTACGCTGTTGTAGTACTTCCATGCCTGAGTATACTTAGCATACTTGCCGTTGCCTTCCCAAGCTTCGGAGGTGCTTGCAGTAGAAGCTGCTTCCTGGGCTTCAGTATCAGAAGCCTTCTTCTCATCGTCTTCATCCAGAGACCACTCAGCTACCATTGCACCGTACTCATCGAATGCGTACTTCTTACCGTTGATAGTTTTATCTTTGGTTCTCTCACCGTTATCAGCATAGAGCTTCTTACCGTTGGACTTGAAGTAGAACCAACGAGTCTGATCATCATCATCATTGAATGTTGGAGCGGTGTACTTGTAATCATCATTAGTTGCTTCGTCGTAAGAAACGTCGATCAGTAACCAACCAGTAGTCATAGCACCGTCATCTTCACCACCGAAGTAGTAAACGCCATCTTTGAATGCGTCATCATCGGTATTGTCGATACGCTCAGCGTTATCGGAAGAAACCCAACCGTACAGCATCTTGCCTTCATCATCGAATGCGTACTTCTTACCATTTACAGTCTTTAAGGAAACGGTATCAGAGTCACCCTGCTTTAAAGCCTTGCCGTTAGCCTGGAAGTAGTACCAGTAATGCTCTGGCTCATCATCATCGCCAGCATCTTCGTTATCAATAGCTACCCACTGGTTAGCTGCCATAACGCCGTTTACGTCAACATAGTAGTAGTTGTCACCGTCTTCGATCAGCTGATCTACAGCCATCTCACCGTTGCTGTCTAAGTAATACCAGTTGTTACCGGACTTAGCCCACTTATCTGTTACTTTGTCACCGTTTCTATCATAGTATACCCATGTTCCATCTTCTTCTGCCCAGCCTGTAGCTGCGAAAGATGTCATAGATGCACCGATAGCAAGCAGTGCTGCTGTTGATAATACAGCAACTAATTTTGTCTGCTTCTTCATAATGAATGCACTCTCCTTTGATTTTTGAAATACTTTTTGAAATTCCTTATTGCATTACGAGTAGATTATACTTCTGATAAGGAAAATTATCAATAGTTTTTTTGCATTTTTTGCATTTTCTCCTTTTTCTGGAGAATATTGATAATTTGTCCCGGATGAATAACCTCTCCATCACAGTTCATAGTATATTATAATTTCCGAAAAAAAGCCATAACTTTTACCTGTGATTTTTCTTACGTAATTATTACAAAAGTACAGTTTTATGCTGTTTTTGTATTTATATCTGTACATGTAACGTGTTTTATCCTTAAAGGCTTCATCCTGGATCCGAACCTGTTTCTTCCTATTATAAATACGTATAACAAGAAAAAACACCCGATGCGCAACAGCGCCGGATGTTTTTTCCCGTATATAAAATACTCTCTTCCCCTAAAAAGACCCCAGGTAGAGGAGCTGCCTTATGATTAGTCGTTTGCTCCTTGGCCTGGGGTCTTTTTCCAATAGTATGTTGTACACTTTTATATTTATCTTTTTTACTTATCAGCTCATCGAGCCTCAACTAATATATACTATTTTTTCGAAATATGCAACCATATTATTGTACTTTTGGAAGTACTTACAAATATAAAAAGAATATAAGGTAAATGACATCACAAACAGCTATTTTGAAATAACTGTGTAAAAGAAAAAAAGAACCCACAGTCTGTTTTCACAGTACTGTGGGTTCTGAAAAGCGCTCATATCTAAATATAAGTCTGTACAGTAAGCTTTGATTACTTTAGGGTAACCTTTGCTCCTTCTGCCTCTAACTTTGCCTTGATATCGTTTGCTTCTTCCTTGGATGCGCCCTGCTTTAATACCTTTGGTGCGCCATCAACTACGTCCTTAGCTTCCTTCAGGCCTAAACCGGTAGCTTCACGAACAACCTTGATAACCTTAACCTTGTTTGGTCCAACTTCGGTCAGCTCAACGTCGAATTCGGTCTTCTCTTCAGCTGCTGCTGCGTCTCCGCCTGCTGCTGCTACTACAACGCCTGCTGCTGCAGATACGCCAAACTCTTCCTCACATGCCTTTACTAAATCGTTCAGTTCTAATACGGATAATTCCTTGATAGCTTCGATAAACTCAGCGGTTGTTAACTTTGCCATTTTAATTTCCTCCTGTTTAAAATTTATTTTTCGATAGGATCTGTGTTTCAGGCTGCTTTTTCCGGACTATGCGGATAAAAGAGCCACAAATTCATTTTGCAGATTAAGCCTCTGCTGCACCACCATTTTTCTCTGCGATCTGATTGAGTACGCGAGCCAGGTTGGTGATTGGGGACTGGATGCTTCCAAGCAGCTTTCCAAGAAGAACTTCTCTGGATGGAATGGTTGCGATAACCTGGGTTCCAGCCTGATCATAGTAGGTTCCTTCAACTACAGAAGCCTTCAGTTCCAGCTTAGGAGCGGTCTTAGCGAATTCAGCCAGAATTCTAGCTGGTGCTGTAGCATCATCCTTAGATACAGCTAATGCTGTAGGTCCTTCCAGATGTGGATCCAGAGCTGCGAACTCGGTTCCTTCTGCTGCACGCTTGATCAGAGTGTTCTTATATACCTTATAAGAAACTCCAGCTTCTCTTAACTGTTTACGCAGTTTTGTATCCTGCTCTACAGTCAGACCACGGTAATCAACAACAACTGCACCTACAGCGCCGTCCAGCATTGCCTTGATCTCGTCTACTACTGGCTGCTTTAATTCAACTTTTGCCATGAATGGTTTACCTCCTTATATTATTTCGTATTGAAAACCGTCATAGCAAGGAAACGATCTTATAAAAAAACCTCCCTGCCGCAATGACAGAGAGGTATGCAAAATCTCATTAGAGCTTTGTATGTTCCTCGGCAGGCGTTTTAAGCTTACACCTTACGGTACCTGCTGTCTCAGGGCATTCAACACGCATAATAAAATAACATATCTGTGCATGAATGTCAAGAGATTTTTGCAACAAATTGTATTTTTTTAACTTTTTTCATCTCCCGTCATGGACGGGAGAACACGAAAGCAAAAAGGCCACAGAGAACCAAAATTCTCTGCAGCCTCATTTTCTATTCAGGACACCTGATTAGTTTGCAAGCTTAGCTACGTTCAGCTTAACGCCTGGGCCCATGGTGGATGTAAGAGCTACGCTCTTGAAGTATGCGCCCTTAACGGTGCTTGGCTTAGCCTTTAAGATAGCGTCCATAAGCGTCTGGAAGTTGTCCGCTAACTGCTCCTCGGTGAAGGAAGCTTTTCCTACTGGCACGTGGATAATGTTTGTCTTGTCAAGTCTGTACTCAATCTTACCAGCTTTGATTTCCTTGATAGCCTTGGTTACGTCCATGGTTACGGTACCAGCCTTTGGGTTTGGCATTAAGCCCTTAGGTCCAAGTACACGACCCAGACGACCAACAACGCCCATCATGTCAGGAGTAGCAACAACAACGTCGAAATCCAGCCATCCTTCGTTCTGGATTCTTGGGATCAGTTCCTCAGCGCCTACGAAATCTGCGCCAGCTGCCTGTGCCTCGTCTGCCTTTGCACCCTTAGCGAATACTAAGATACGAACAGTCTTACCTGTTCCGTGAGGAAGAACAACAGCTCCACGGATCTGCTGATCAGCGTGACGTCCGTCACATCCTGTTCTGATATGAAGTTCTACAGTCTCGTCAAATTTTGCAGAAGCGTTCTTCTTAACGATAGAGATTGCATCTGCTACGTCGTAAAGTGCAGCACGGTCTACGTTCTTCATAGCCTCTGCATATCTTTTTCCTGTTTTCATTATAAAATAACCTCCTAGTGGTATTGACGGGGGAATCTCCCTCCCACGTTCATATATACGGTATTAATTACTCTTCGATGGTAACGCCCATACTTCTTGCAGTACCAGCTACCATGCTCATAGCAGCCTCAAGGCTAGCAGCGTTTAAGTCTGGCATCTTGGTCTCTGCGATCTTCTGCAGGTCAGCCTTCTTTAATACAGCTACCTTAGTCTTGTTAGGAACACCTGAACCGCTCTTTAAACCGCAAGCCTTCTTGATCAGAACTGCTGCTGGCGGGGTCTTGGTGATGAAGCTGAAGCTTCTGTCCGCATATACGGTAATAACTACAGGGATGATCATATCTCCCTGGTCTGCTGTTCTAGCGTTGAACTCTTTGGTAAACTGTACGATGTTTACACCGTGCTGACCAAGAGCTGGTCCAACTGGTGGTGCTGGTGTAGCCTTGCCTGCTGGAATCTGTAATTTGATATATCCTGTTACTTTCTTTGCCATCTTAGGCACCTCCTAAAATTATGTGGTATTGTCGGGAATGTCCCTCCCACCAGCCTTCGCACCCGCAAAAGCTGATCTTTTTGTCTGTTCCACAGATCTGCTTACATCTTCTTGACTTCAGCAAATCCCAGCTCGACCGGTGTCTCGCGGCCGAACATTTCTACATTGATGGTGATGGTCTGTTTACTGTCATTGACAGCCTTAATGGCGCCTACAGTATCCTTCCATGCACCGGAGATAACGGTTATCATATCTCCCACTTCAAAATCGACTAAGACATCTGTCTTTACGAAGCCCAGACTTGCCATCTCTTCTTCTGTCAGAATCACATCTGTTTTCCAGAAAGTTGTCGTTGGTGCAAGGAAATGCCCCAGATCCTGAACCGGATCACCATAAAGCGGCTTTTCCCAGTCAACCAGATAATTGTCTTTTCCTGCGCCATTCATCAGGAAATTTCCCGAATTCAGCTCTGTGTTAATACAGCATCTGTATCCACTATAATCCCGGATCTCATTGATCTTCTCCTGTCCCAGCTCCAGAAGACGCCGGATCTGTACTTTTTTCTTTTCTTCTCCCAGATCAGACTCGTAGTATGTCTGCACCATCTGATTACATTCATCCAGAATCGCCTGCAGTGGATTCGATGGCGATATCAGTCCATCCGTTTCTTTTACCGGAACACTGTGGATATCCGCAAGACATTCTGCCGCTTCCATCAGATTCTTCCGATAATCCAGTGCACTCCCTTCCAGAAACTCCATAACCATCACACCATACGGCAGTTCCTTCTTACTTCCATCTACAAAAACCGGCACTGGCGTCCGTCCTGAATCCGCCAGGAGCTCCAATGCATGATATTCGTATTCAATCTGATTTTCCAGATGCATCTGGCTTCCTGTATTGACACGAAGCACCAGTTTCTTTCCGGTCAAGATTACGTTCCCGATCTCAAAACCGCTAAAGACAATCTCTGTAGGCCATTCCTCCGCTACGACTTTAGAGGCAGGGACATCGCAATACACATTGAAT
>OHVM01000493.1_pt1 | contig 16209 bp, 14 predicted proteins | sample 1579431 | NCBI WGS metagenome assembly OHVM01 (sample SAMEA3882524, study PRJEB24775) | human gut metagenome | biome: human-associated habitat; feature: intestine environment; material: feces | place: Netherlands | collected 2009/2010 | reverse complement strand
ACCTTGGCTCCTCCATCCCCGGCACCGTTTCCAAGATTCTGGTGAAGGAGGGCGAGGAGGTCAAGAAGAACCAGCCTCTGCTGACGGTTGAAGCAATGAAGATGGAAACCTCCATTGTTGCAAATCAGGACGGCGTGATTGATAAGATTTATGTAAAAGAGGGCGAACAGGTAAATCAGGGCGATTTGCTGGTTTCCTTCGTACAGGAGGGCTGATATTTTTCAGTCGGTATAAAAATAACGAAGCTAAGGCACAATCCTTTATGGGTTGTGCCTTTTTCATGGGCTGATTTTTTATAGAAAAAAATTGTTCCGAGAAAAAAAGTATGCTATGATAAATTTATGATTTGACGAACCCTGATGAAGAAGAAAGGATGTAGCAGATGAATTGGAAAGACCGTTTTTCCGGCAGGCTTCTGTCTGCGGATGAGGCTGTGCGGCAGATTCGCTCTGGCGAGACCATCTCTATCGCGCACGTTGGCTCCGAGCCGTATGCGCTGGTGGATGCACTGGCACGCAATGCGGATGCCCTTACAGATGTGGATATGCACTTTATGCTTTCCCTCAGAAAGGAGGAGCCGCATATTGCGAAGGGGATGGAAAAGCATCTGCGCTTTTTCGGCTATTTTCTGGGCGGCAGTACAAGAGGGGCAGTTGCGGAGAGCAGAGCGGAATATCTGCCTTGCTTTTTCCATCTTTATCCCCGCATGCTCAGAGAACGTGGCGGTGTGGATGTGCTTCTGATTTCCGTTTCCGAGCCGGATGCGCATGGCTATTGCTCCATGGGGCCGGGGATTGACCATCTGCCTGCCTTTCGGGATTCCGCAAAGCTTGTAATTGCGCAGATGAACCGCAATCTACCGCGCGTGATGGGGGATTCCTTCATTCATTTGAGAGATATTGATATCATCGTAGAGGAGGACAGACCCATGCCGACCCTCGCACCGCCGACAATTACGGAGGTTGAGCAGAAAATAGGGGAATACTGTGCCTCTCTCGTGCAGGATGGGGATACGATTCAGCTTGGCATTGGCGGCATTCCCGATGCCGTTGTGACCTTTTTAAAGGATAAAAAGGATTTGGGTCTGCATACCGAAATGGCGGCGGATGGCATTATCGACCTGATTGAAGCAGGTGTCATCAATAATAAAAAGAAAACACTGCATCGCGGCAAAAGCATTGCGACCTTCGCGGCAGGCACGCAGAGATTGTATGATTTTCTGGATAATAACCCCTGCTTTGAGCTGCATGGGGTGGAGCATGTCAATAACCCCTATGTGATTGCACAGAATGATAACATGGTTTCCATCAATTCCGCCATTCAGGTTGATTTGATGGGGCAGGTCAATGCGGAGGTAGTGAAGGGGATGCAGTTCAGCGGTGTCGGCGGACAGGTGGACTTCATCCGCGGCGCAACGATGAGTAAGGGCGGCAGAGCCATCATTGCCTTGCCTTCCACGGCGGCAGGCGGAAAAATTTCCAAAATCGTGCCGTTTATCGACCATGGCGCAGTGGTAACAACCCCAAGAACAGAAATTGATTATGTGGTAACGGAATATGGCATAGCAAAGCTTTGGGGCAGAAGCCTCAAGGAGCGGGCAAGGGCGCTGATTTCGATTGCACACCCCGATTTCCGCCCGATGCTTGCAGAGGAATACGAAAGACGCTTCGGCAGACCCTTAGATTAAAAAAACGCATGAAAAAAAGCACATCATTTTCGATGTGCTTTAGATTATAGACAAAATTATTTTGATGCCGCGGAAGGGTTTGGGAAACGAAGCGTTTCCCAACTGAAATCCGCAGGCGGAATTCAGTTCCGCCGAGGAAAACAGCGGGTTTCAAGGCTTTTCAGCCGATGGAACTCGTCTGTTTATTCTTCTGTTTCAACAAGTCGAAAGCCTGCTTTCGACTTAATTTTTTATTTTCCGATGGATTTTCTGTATTCCTCTACTTCCTCGTCTGTCAGAGGCTCCAGCTCCTTGGGGTCCATCCATCTTACCCAGATGCGATCCTGCATTGCCTTGATATCCAGAGGGGTATCGAAGTTATCCTTATCAATGGGAATTACTGTATCATTATCCCCGTTGAACATGATTTCAAAGGGCTTGAATACACCATCCTCAAATACAAGCATATCGGAAGAATATACATTCAGTGCGCCTGCTTCGCTCAGAAGATGCTTTTCCAGTGCTTCCAGATTGGGGAAGGTAACAACCATCCAGTCGCCCTTCATATCGGAATAATCGAACAGCTGCAAGCCGTGGAAATCAATTTCCTCGTTGCCGCTTGCGCCCTTGTCATCATCCGCTTTGCCCTTCATGGCAACAGGTGTGCCGTTTTTGCCGTCCTTCAGAATTTCGGTTCCGGGGATGAAAGCATTCACGAATTTATTGATTTCATTGGTTCTAAACTGAGAACGAACCTGCGCAATGATACCGTAATCGCTGCTGTCATAGCAGATAGAAGCAACCTCATTCCAGAATTCACTTAATGTTTTGACCATTTCTATTACCTCCATATCAACTTTCATTACCTCATATCATACTAGCATTGTGTTCATTCTGTCAATAGATATTCATTCGGTCGGCTGATTTGAAAGTAATGCGCCGGCACCTTTCCGCTGAAAACCAGATCGGCAAGCATAATTTTTCTCTCTAATGTAATATCCTCCCGGTACAGCGGATTGACAATCCGAAGCTCTAAATGTACCGCAAGCCAGATTTTGTAGTTGATCTGATTGATGCCGACGGAGGAAAATGCCGTTTCATAATCCACCCTGACCGCACCCATAGGCAGAAGGGTGAAGGGGATTTTCGGCCCCTGATTGGCAAGAAGCCCCCAATGCGTTGCCGCGCCAAGCGGAATGGGAATAACCTCCTTCGGCAGTTCATTTAGCTGCTTTGTGATGTCGCGGCTCAGCAGGGCGCAGAATTGGTTTACGCATGTGGTGTTGGCGGTGTAGCTTTCGCCATCCGCCCCCTTCTGCAAAAGCGCGCTTGCATCTAATTCCATACGCGCAAGTGCATTTGCCGCCGCCTCGTCGATAATCCGATTCGCCGCCGCTTTGCACTGCATGTGCGAGATTTCCTTCAGGGGCGGCAGAAGGCTTTTTTCCAGAAGGAAAAAACAGAGAACCGTCAGCAGAGCAGGCAGGAGAAGGGGCAGAAATTTCTTTCTTTTTCGGTTTCGTTTTCTTTTTCGCATTGTCCGCTCCCTCCCTCTGCAATGATATGAGTGAGAAGGGCGAAGCATGCCTTTTCCTTGATTTCGGGGCATTTTTTGCAATGTTAAAGAAAAATTAAACAAAGGTTATAGTAGAAATAAGCATGTTTTTGTGAAAATGTCTTTCTTTTGCGGTGAAATTTTGGTATAATCAAAAAGTATAATCTTCACAAAATGGCGGAATATGGATTTTGTTCCATCCGTTTTGATTACACATGGAAATAAACAGGAGGCTTGAAATATGAGTGAATCTCAACACAGAAGGGGAGACGCGCAGGACAGAACGGGCGTAAGACAGACACGCCCTTCCGGCACAAGGCAGGCACGCCCCTCCGGCGCAAACGGCTCACGCCGACCATCCTCTTCCGGAAACCCGAAAAGACGCAGAAAGCGCAGAAAGAAACGCTCGGTCAACAGCAGAATCGGGAAGGTTTTGCTGATTGTTGCCATCGTGATTGCCTTTGCGGTTGCAGGCGCAATTCTGGGTACGGTGTTCGGTATTCTGCAAAGCACGGATATGCTGAATACCTCCGATGTTCTGCCCGATTCCTATACCTCTGTCATCTATGATGCGGATGATAATGAGGTGGATAAGCTGCATGGCGAGGAAAACCGAGAATATGTGAAGCTTTCCGCAATCACAACCAATATGCAGAATGCGGTCATCGCGATTGAGGATCAGCGTTTTTATGAGCATAATGGTATTGATATCCGAGGGATTATGCGTGCGATGGCTGAAAATATTAAAACCATGAGCTTTTCGCAGGGTGCGAGTACGCTGACGCAGCAGGTGCTGAAAAATGAGGTGCTTGAGCGCGAAAAGAGCCTTTCCAGAAAGATAAAGGAGCAGTATTTGGCTGTTTCTCTGGAAAATGCGCTGAAAAAACAGCTTGGCTCAAAGGATGCGGCGAAGAAATATATTCTGGAGCTGTATCTGAACACGATACCGCTGCATCATGGTCTGCGTGGCGTAGAGGCGGCTTCTCAATATTATTTTGGCAAGCATGCCAGTGAGCTGACGCTGGCAGAGGCGGCAAGCATTGCGGGCATCACGAAAACCCCCAGTCTGTATGCGCCGGATATGAATCAGGAGGCAAGCAAGGAACGCCAGATGACGGTTCTGAAAAAAATGCTGGATCTGAATATGATTACGCAGGCGGAATATGACGAAGCCGCGGCAGAGGATATCTATGCACATCTGGTCTGCAAGGAGACTGCGGAGGAGGAAAGCAACGCAAAGCATAACTGGTTTGTAGAGGCGGCAGTGCAGCAGATTAAGGCTGACCTGATGGAAAAGAAAAACATGACAGCCGCACAGGCATCCAATATGATTTACAGCGGCGGCTTGCAGATTCATACCACAATGGACGCTTCCATGCAGGAAACCGCAGAAGCTGCCATGAAGAATGATAATATGTTCCCGGCAGGGGATGGGAAGATGGATGTGACCTATCTGATTTCCGTTCTGGATACACAGAACCCCGATGAAAGCAGCAATCAGTCGCATTATGAAAAGAAAACAACCGTTACCTCGCAGGAGGAGGCAGATGCCTTTGTTGCATCCGTGAAGGAGGAGCTTCTGGATGAAACGCATACCTTAGTTCTGGATAAGCTGACGGTTTCTAAATCCCTGCAGGCGGCAATGGTCATCATGGATCAGAGCAACGGCGAAGTAAAGGCGATTGTCGGCGGACGCGGCGAAAAGCCCGGTGATTCCGTATTCAACCGTGCGACACAGGCACTGCGTCAGCAGGGCTCGACGATGAAGCCCTTGGCGGCGTATGCCCCCGCGATTGATACGGGACTGCTGATGCCCGGCTCCATCATCATTGATGAGCCTGTTACCTACGGCGGCTGGTCTCCTAAAAACTGGGACGGCAAATATATCGGGCCTACCACAGTGCGTCAGGGTATCTGGCATTCCATGAACGTGCTGGCGGTTAAGACCTTTATGATGGTCGGCGCGGATACGGCTTATCAGTATCTGCTGGACTTTGGCTTTACCACGATTGATGAACGGGATAAGGCGGCAACAACGGCACTCGGCGGTCTGACACAGGGCGTTTCCGTTCTGGAGCAGACGGCGGCCTATGCAACCATTGCCAACGGCGGCACCTATTATGAGCCGATGTTCTATAGCGTGGTGTATGACCATGACGGCAACGTGCTTCTGGATAATTCCGAACAGGAAACACATCGGGTGCTGAAGGAAACAACCGCCTTCCTGCTGACGGATATGATGCGTGATGTTATCACGAAGGGTACCGGTACGAAGGCAGCCATCAGCGGCATGAATGTTGCAGGTAAAACAGGTACCACCAATGATACCGTTGACCTGACCTTCTATGGCTATACGCCTTACTATACCGCCGGTATCTGGATGGGGTATGACAGTCAGAAGGAGATTATAAATGCAAATAACGCCCATCTGCGCATCTGGAGCTCGGTTATGAGCCAGATTCATTATGATAAGGGACTGAAGAATAAGGAGTTTAAAAAACCGGATGGCTTGACAACACGTTCTATCTGCTCTGCATCCGGCATGACACCTTCTTCTCTTTGCAACAGCGATTACTATGGCTATGGTGTAACGAGTGACTATGTTACAACGGATTTCAAGGGCAGCACAGGCGGCGGCACCTGCACGATGCACAAATCCTATACGATTTGCAGCGAAACAGGCAAGCTTGCGGGCGCAACCTGCCCGACCATGAATGTGGTTTTGGCGGTCAACAGTGACGGTACGATTAAGGGCAAGCCCTCTAAGGTTCCCGAAGGCAAGCTGGATATCAATATCAGCGCAACCTGCGATTCTGCGCATGTGAGCAGCGGTGATGATGATACCAACAGCACAGACCCCAGCACAACAGACCCCGGCAATGGACAGAACCCTGAGGATAACCTCTGGAATAATGAGGACTTCGGGATTCAATAAATAATAATTTACATTTAGGAGAATTCAAATGAGCGAACAGAATATTTTAGCAACAATTGACGGCGTAAACATTACAGATGCGGATTTGGACGCATATATCGCGAATCTGCCGAAGGAGCAGCAGGCGTATGCGGCATATCCCCAGTTCAGAGAGCACGCACTGAAGCAGCTTCTGGCATTCCATCTGTATGCAAAGATGGCAGAAGAAGAAAAAATGGATGAAACCGATGAATTTAAAGCCATGATGGAACGGGCAAGAAAGGATATCCTTGCCCAGCTTGCCATCAACAGCGTTTTGAAGGATATCACTGTAACAGATGAAGAAATGCAGGCGTTCTACAAAGAAAACCCCCAGCATTTTGAAAAGGGCGAAACCGTACATGCAAAGCATATCCTGGTGGATTCCGAAGAAAAAGCACAGGATATCATGAACAAAATCACCGCAGGGGATATCTATTTTGAGGATGCCGCGAAGGAATTTTCCTCCTGCCCCTCCAATGCGCAGGGCGGTGACCTTGGCGAATTCGGCAAGGGTCAGATGGTTCCGGAGTTCGATCAGGCGGTATTTGCGGCTGAGGTTGGCAAGGTAGTTGGCCCTGTAAGGTTGAGGATAAGAAGGACGCATCCGTAACCCCCTTCGATGAGGTGAAGGAACAGATTCGTGCAAATCTGCTGCAGCAGAAGCAGAATCAGGCTTATACCGAAAAGTATAAGGAGCTGCACGATAAATACATGAAATAAGCGCATAGCAAAAGCCCCTCTGAAAAGAGGGGCTTCATTTGTGTTCTATTTTTATTCCATTAGGCTTATTCCTTTAAGCCCTCCAATGCGTTTCTGGCATTGCCAATCTGATTGGAATCGGGGTAATCACTGATAATCTTGTTGTAATATTTCTTTGCGCTTGCCGTATCTTTTTCTCCCTCTGCAATCTGTCCCAGATAGTAATAGATGTCATCCACAAAGTTTTCGTTGCTTGCGTATTTCAAGGCTGTTTCCAAATCGGTCTTTGCCTCTGTCATGTTTTTGCTTAGGAAATCACTTTTTCCTTTGGTGTAGTAGGCATCTGCCGCCTTGGGGTAAAGCTCCGCCTTCAGGGAATTATATTTCGCCAAATCATCATCACTAAATCCAACCGTATCAATGGATTCAAAGGTGGTGATGCAGGCTTCATAATCGCCGTCTGTCATCTGCGATACTGCCGTTTCCAGCAATTCCAGATTCGCCTGCTTATTTTCCTCGCTGCGCAGCTGCTTGTTTTCCTTTTGCAGCTTTTGCAGTTCTGTCCGCATTTCCAGAACCTCCTCCGGTGTCATATTGGTTTCACCGGAATAATTTTCAACAGCGGTCTGCAATTCCTTGATTTTTGCATCCTTATCCTCATTTAGCGCAGGCACAATCAGCACCAGAATCACCAGAGCTGAAATCACAAGCCCGATTACAAAGGCAATCATGTTGTGCTTTTCCAGAACGCTGCTGCTTCTGTCCTTGCGCTTATAGCCGGGAAGGGGCGGATTGCTGTCTGTTTTTTTCACGCTGACTGCCGCAGAGGCTTTATTTTTGTCTCCCTTTTTCAGAGTGGGAGAGGGCACATTGCCAATCAGCTGTGCATAATGCAGGGCAAGGGGATTGCGAATATCCCGTTTCAGCACGATTTCATTAAAATGCAGTGCGCGCTTAAGATTTTTATCCTCAATGCAGCAAAGCGTCATCAGGTTATAGGCATCAATGAAATTCGGGTTATTGTCAATGGATTTTTTCAGCTGAATAATGGCTAAATCATCACTGCCCTGCTTCAGATAGGTAATCGCCTGATTATACATCCGCACCGCATCATTGCATTTTTCCATTTCTCTGGCGTTTTTCTGCAAATACGCCATATAGCCTGCGGCAGCATTTCCTTCGGGCAGAAGGGAGGAGCTGATAATCCAATGTCTGAGGGCATCCCCGATGCGCCCCGTTTCGCAATAAATCAGACCGAGAAGATTTCTCGCCTGTATGTTATTTTTATCAAAAAGAAGGCTCTGTTCCAGATTTGCCGCTGCACCGGAGAGATCGGTTTCTCCGGCTAAGGTAAGCGCTTCGTTATAAAGACGGATGGATGCATTGCGTGCCTTTCGGAACACATACACATCTACGCCGCAATCGGGACAGCGACAGCCCTCAGAAAAATTAAAACCACAATTCGGGCATTTCATGTCATTCTCTCCTTTTGCTTATTCCTGAGTGGGGGGCTGCTTTTTCTCCTTCGCAATATGCTGTAGGATATCCAGAAGATCCTGCATTTCGGATGTATGCAGGGATGCTTCGATCTGGTCGATTTCCAGAATGGGCTGATATCTGCTCAATTCTTCTTTAAAATTAAACACAGGACATTCCTCCGTTTCAAATACTTTTTCTATGTGCTTCAGTTTAGCTGTTTTTACGGTGCTTCAGATAGGTGCGCATGGCTCCGATCATATATAAGGAACCACAGCAAAGAATAATGCCGTCCTGAGGGGTGAGGGTGCGCGCCCTTTCATACGCCGCCTCAATTTCCTTTTCCATCTCCACCGTACCGCTGAAATCGGAAACAGAGCGGGCAAGAGAAAATACATCCAGCCTTCTCTCGCTGTGCGGCTCAGTCAGAATCACCGTCTCCGCAAAGGGAAGAATCTGCTCTGCCATCCTCCGATATTCCTTATCCCCCAGAATACCGAGAATAAGGGTAACCTTTTTTTCCTTGAAATAAACCGAAAGGGAATTTGCCAGCTGCCGAATCCCATCCGCATTATGCGCGCCATCCAGAATGACAAGCGGCGCTCTGCCGCAAAGCTCCATCCTGCCTGCCCAACGGGCATTTTTCAGTCCATTGCGAATTGCTCCTTCGGGAATCGAAAGACCGTTTTTGTTCAGCACAAGGCAGGCCTCCAGAACCGCAAGGCAATTTTCAAGCTGATAAGTGCCAAGCAGAGATAATTCCAGATTTTCCAAGGAAAAACATTTATTTTTGACAGAAAAAACAGTCCCTTCCAATGTTTGCGAAGCGACCCTGATTTTTGCGTCATTCAAACAATAGAATGGAGCATCCATCCGAGCTGCTGCATCCTTAATGATATTATATACTAATTCCGCTTGGGAATACAACACCACAGGACAATTTTTCTTAATAATGCCGGATTTTTCCATAGCAATTTTTTCAATCGTATCCCCCAAAAAATCCGTATGGTCAATGCTGATGGACATGATGAGCGAAAGCAGAGGGTGGGGAACGACATTCGTGGCATCAAATCTGCCGCCAAGCCCGACCTCCAGAATCAGAACATCCACCTGCTTTTCATAAAAATAATGAAACGCCGCACCGGTTGTAATTTCAAAAAGCGTCGGAACAGGCTTGCCTTCTGCCGCCAGCTTTCCGCAGAGCTGCCGCATCAGGGTGATTTCCTTTGCAAAATCATCATCCGAAATTTCCGCACCATTGAGGAGATAGCGTTCATTGTATCGCTCCAGATGGGGGGAGGTATATGCGCCGACGCGATAGCCCGCCTCCTTTAATATGGAAGAAAGCATTGCCACGGCAGAGCCCTTCCCGTTTGTGCCTGCAACATGAATCACAGGAAGCCTTTGCTCCGGATTTCCAAGCAGATCACAGAGGTATTGTATGCGTTCCAGCCCCGGTATAGAACTAAAGCCAACATCTTCTTCCAAATAATGAATACATTCCTGATAATTCACAGGCTCACCTCCTGAATTTTGTCTATCCTCCATTATAACAAAGCTATGAAATTCTGCAACAGACTTAATAAAATTGAAAAGATTGATAATAACTTTGAAAAGATTTCAAAAGAATAATGTATCCTGTCGGATACAGGAAGAAGCCGCTCCAAAACAACCTTCCTTTCTCGTATGTCGCATGAAATTCGTACGCCGATGAACGGGATTATCGGTATGCTGACGCTGGCAGAAAATAAGCTGGAGGCGAACAGTCCCGCTATGCAGTACCTTACAAAGGCGGATGAGCTGCGCATCAGTCAGGTGATTATCAATTTTCTTTCCAATGCAGTGAAATTCACCTCGGAGGGGGAAATTATCGTTACCTTCCGCCAGATGATGCTGCAAAACGGCGTGGCGGATTGGTGCTCTATGCGACAGCGATTGGGCTTGGTGTGCTTGGTGTACTGGTGCTGCTTGCAACACTTCTGCTTTGCCTGCTGGAGCTTTTGCGGATGGTTCTTTTGTGGCGCGAAAAGGAGCGCTATCGTAGCTTCACGCCGCAGGAACGCATTTTCTACAAAAAGGATAAGCTGTTCTGGCTGCTTGCGCTCTGGGGCATGGATGCGGCTCTGGGCTGGAAAACGGAGAAAACCGACCGCGCCTTAACCCTGCGTCTGCCTGCGGTTTCCGAAGGGGAATATCAGCGGATTTGCAGTCTGCTGGAAAAAACAGTATACGGCGGCATTATGCTTGAGCCGTTTGAGGAACGCGCCCTAGACCGCTTCCTTTATCATCTGACGGGGCAGGATATGAAAAAAAGCCTCGGCATGTGGCTGAAGCTGCACTATGCCTGCCTGAAAAAAAGAAAATAAAAATGGAAATGTCCTTAGAACTTCTCTGAGGGCATTTTTTATGCTCGCCTTCGCAGAATGTCGAAAAAGAAAAGGTTGTGCGCCGGGGAAGAAAACGGTATAATGATATGATGGAATAAGGAAAGGAGTATCATGTATGGATGATAGATTCGATAAAGAAAACATAGAAGCAGAAACCAGATATCCGCGCAGAGAAGCCGTAGATGGGCATACAAGATATCCTGTCAGAGAGGAACGCCGTCCTCTGCGCTTTTCTTCGGAGCATCATACAGAGCTGCCCGGACGGAAGATAGATGCGGAAAACGATATGACAGCATACGAACAGCGGACAGCCGCAAGAAGGGCAGAATTTTTGCAGAATTCCTATGAGAATTCCTACGAAAGAGAGGACACCTATCAGAGAACCTCTCATCAGAGAGGACAGACAAGAGGGCAGCAGAGAGGACAGACAGAGGTCCCCCGCAGCAGAGAGCGCGTTCCGCACGAGGAGCAGAGGGCGCGCAGAACGAGAGAAGCGGAAAGAACGACGCACAGCAGGAAAAATCGCCATAAAAAACGCCATTTGACACGTTTTTCCAAGGGGCTGCTTCTCATTGCGGTTGCGCTGATTATCGGGATTGGTTCCTTCATTTTCATGAACCACATGATGAACCCTCCTACAGAGGAAATGAACCTGACGGGGAAAACCGTCTCCGTTACCATTCCCGAAGGAGCAGGCACAGATGAAATCGCAAAAATTTTGAAGGAAAACAAGCTGATTCACAGCGTATTCGGCTTTAAGCTGACCAGCAGGCTGGAGGGCTATGACGGCACATATAAGCATGGGAAATATGATATTGATACAGGGCTGACGAAGCGGCAGATTATGGAGCTGCTGCAAAGCGGCAAAACCTCTGAGGATTTGAAGGTGACGATTCCGGAGGGCTATACCGTGAAGCAGATTGCGGCAAAGGTTGCGGAAACAGAGCTTTGCACCGCGGATGAATTTATTGAGGAATGTAACAAGGGTACATTTGATTATGATTTCCTTAAGGATTTGCCTGACAGAGAATATAAGCTGGAGGGGTATCTTTTCCCCGATACCTATCTTCTGCATGAGGGCATGACGGCACATGATATCATTGATATGATGCTTGCGCGCTTCGACCAGATGTATACTAAGGAATATCAGAAGGCAGTTGCGGACAGCGGGCATACGCTGGATGAAATTGTAACCGTTGCATCCATGATTGAAAAGGAAATTAAGGTGGATGCGGAACGTGCGACAGCGGCAGGGGTGATTTATAACCGCTTGAAGGAGAATATGTCCCTTGGCATTGATGCAACCGTACTTTATGCCGTAGGAAAGACCAGCGGCGAGCTGACAACAGCCGAGCTGGAAACAGATTCTCCCTATAATACCCGTAAGAATAAGGGGCTGCCCTTAGGGCCTATTTCAAACCCCGGAGAATCCTCGTTTAAGGCGGCACTGTATCCTGAGGATAATGACTATCTGTATTATGTTGTGGAGGCAGTGGGGAAGGATAACCATGTTTTCTGCAAGACCTATGATGAATTCCTGGCGGCGAAAAATGCATATAACGCCAGCGCACAGTAAAAATCAGGAGAGATGAAAAATGAATTATGTAACCGATGATACGATGAACGCCTATCTGCGCAGCGTACAGCCGATGTATGACGGCGTTCTGGGCGAGATTCAGAAGGAAGCGATTGCGGCAGAGGTACCAATCGTGCCGCCCGAGGTGGCGCGGCTTTTAAGTGTGCTTCTGACGATGCAGAAGCCGAAAAATATTCTGGAAATCGGCACAGCTGTAGCCTTTTCCGCAGGGCTGATGTGCCGCTATCTGCCTGAGGAGGGTACCGTTACCACGATTGACCGCTACGAGGTGATGCTGAAGGATGCCCGTGTGAACATTAAGCGCATGGGTCTGGAGGATAAAATCAAAATTCTGGAGGGGGATGCGGCGGATATTCTGCCGACACTGGAAGGCCCCTACGATGTGATTTTCATGGATGCGGCGAAGGGGCAGTATCAGGCGTTCCTGCCGCACTGCCTGCGGCTTCTGCCTGTGGGCGGTCTTCTGATTGTGGATGACGTGCTGCAGGGCGGCACGATTGCACAGACGCGCTTTAGCGTGCCGCGCAGACAGCGTACCATTCATAAGCGTCTGCGGAATTTCCTCTGGGAGATTACCCATCATGATGCACTGGAAACCTCTATCATCCCCATCGGGGACGGGGTAGCGCTGTGCTATAAGAAAAAGGAAATTATCCCCGAAACCAAAACAGAAGGAGAAACCAAAAATGCAGAATAAAAAGAAACTGGAGCTATTGGCACCTGCGGGCGATTTAGAAAAACTGAAAATTGCTGTACTTTATGGTGCGGATGCCGTTTATATCGGCGGCGAAGCGTATGGTCTGCGTGCCAAGGCAAAAAATTTTGATATAGATACCATGGCGGAGGGGGTAAAATTTGCCCATGACCATGGCGTAAAGGTTTATGTAACAGCAAATATTTTCGCACATAACCCCGATTTTGAAGGGATGGCGGACTATTTCAAGGCGGTGGAAGCCATCGGCGTAGATGCGCTGATTATTTCCGATTTGGGTGTATTTTCTGTTGCAAAGGAAGCTGTTCCCAATATGGAGATTCATGTTTCCACGCAGGCGAATAACACGAACTATAAATCCGCACAGATGTGGTATAAGCTGGGCGCACAGCGTGTTGTGGTGGCGCGTGAGCTTTCCATGAAGGAAATCCGCCAGATTCGCGACAGCATTCCTGAGGATATGGAAATCGAAGCCTTTGTGCATGGCGCAATGTGCATTTCCTATTCCGGCAGATGCCTGCTGAGCAATTATCTTGCAGGCAGAGATGCGAATAAGGGGGCGTGTGCGCATCCCTGTCGCTGGAAATATCATCTGGTGGAGGAAACCAGACCGGGCGAATATATGCCGATTGAGGAAAACGAAAGAGGAACGTATATTTATAATTCTAAGGATCTGTGCATGATTGAGCATATCCCCGATATTGCAAAGGCAGGGATTTACAGCCTGAAAATCGAAGGGCGCATGAAAACGCCGTTTTATGTCGGCACGGTGGTGAAGGCATACAGACAGGCGATCGATGATTATTTCGCTGATCCGAAGCTCTATGAAAAGCGTCTGCCGTATTATCTGGCAGAGGTTTCCAAGGCGAGCCACAGAGATTACACCACAGCCTTCTATTATGGCAAGCCTGACGGCAATCAGCAGGTTTACACTAATAATTCCTATATCCGCGAGTACGATTTTATCGGCATGGTGCAGGAGGATTGGAACGAGGAAACCGGCTTCGCATGGGTGGAGCAGAGAAATAAATTTTCTGTCGGCGAGGAAATTGAGGTCATGCCCGCACAGGGGGATTCCTATGCCATGAAGGTAACGGAAATCCGCAATCAGAATGGAGAGACTGTTGCATCCGCGCCGCATCCGCAGGAGCTTTTGCAGGTGAAATTTGAAAAGCCTGTGAAAAAATTTGATATGCTGCGCAAGCGTCCCTCTGATGTAAAATAATTCGTTTGGATGCAAAATAACTCTTGATTTTTTGTCGAAAAAAAGCTACCATAATAATTAGTATTCTAAAGGAAAGAACGGTAAATTTTATGGAACTTACACAATGTATCAATTACTTATTAACAACTTCACAGCATACGGTTTTTCAGTTTCTCAGCGGCAAGCTTTCGGAATATGACCTGACACCTTCCCAGTATGGGGTGTTAAGCTGTCTGTGGCAGAGAGAATTTGCAACGCCGAAGCAGATTTCTGAGATTCTCTGTCTGGAAACCTCGACGATTTCCGGTGTGTTGGATCGTATGCAGAAAAAAGGTCTGATTGACCGTGTCATCAATCGGGAGGACAGACGAGAGGTTCGCGTTGTGCCGACAGAAAAGGGGAAGCAGCTGCAGGAGCCGATTACGGAAATCATTGATGAAGTAAACGAAGAGGTTTTGAAATGCTTTACGGAAGAGGAAGTAACCGCATTGAAAAACGCACTGCGTATTATCGCAGACGGCAGCCATTTTAAATAAGAGAAAAATAAGGAAAAGCAGTTTCTGAAAGGGAGCTGCTTTTTTGATTGCAAAAGGAGAGGCTTCTTTGCGTTGATAAGCGGTTGAACTTCTGTTACACTATCCATAAGAAGAAGCGGATGCTGCGAAGGAGGGATTGGATGGATAAGGTAGTCGGAGATTTTTCGTATGAAGGTGTGGATGCTATCCCAATCGGGGAAGATACGCGTGAATGGAAGGTCTATTTTGACAATAATTTCTGGGGACAGCCGAAAGGGGAGCGTGCCGGAACGGAAATTCGGCTCGACAGGGAATTTGACTGGGCGGGATATCATTGGGTGATTCCTGCGGTATATGCCTGTGAAAAGGGGATTGTCATGGAGTTTTGCAGGCGCGTTGAGGTTGAGGATATTCGCGACTTTATGAAAAAATGGAACCTGAGCGCGGAAAATGATTCCTGCACACATATCAGCCAAGAGCAGCGGATGCAGCTGGATTTGGATAATCCGCTTTGCCTGCATTTCAATCCCCGAGTGGAGCTGAATGGGGAAACCATGCAGATGACACATGGGAGTGGGGTGTGCTTCAATCCCTGCGTACCGGAGGGGCTGCTTCATGAACCGGAAGCGGAACGGGCATTGAAACACTATGGCTTGGATTTGTCCTACGGATGGGCGGTTTACAGGTATGCATTTCCGTGGGCAAATGAGACCGAAATAAAAACGCTTTCCCTTACGATGGAGCAGCAGGCATGCGATGTGCCGGGACCGCATTTCAAGCTGCATGCGCTGGGAGATTCGTTTTCCTTTGTTCATCCGATGAACGGAACAGAATATACCTTGACGGTGCAGGCGTTGATCTCCTCGCTCTCGTCCAGCTCGGGGAGCAGGCCCCGCTTTTTCAGCGCCTTGGTGCCGATGGTGGCGATGTCCATCAGGGTCTGGGGCCGCTTGGCGGCCTTCTCCTCCCCATAGACCTCCACCCGGGCGTCCAGATACCGCTGATAGGCGGCCTTGACCGCGGGGGCGCCGATGTCCACCGCGTCCAGATGGGTGGAGAAGGTGGTGTGGCGGCAGTGGTCAGACCAGTAAGTATCCAGAACACGGATCTCTGTCATAGATGGATCTCTGTGTTCCTCTCCTTTGAAATAATTCTGGATGTGCTGGAAATCCTTGAATGTCATAGCAAGTCCAAGAGAACTGTATAACTCTTTCAGTTCCGCTTCCGGCATATCTTTGAATCCGTCAAAAATCTTTACATCTGCAGGTTCCTCGAATTTCGTAACCAGTGTCTCCGGTTTTTCAAGTCCTGTCTCTCTGGAATCCACCGGGTTGATGCAGAAGGCCTTAACGGCGTCCAGCTCTTCCTTTGTAAGACTTCCGGAGATCACATAAGTGGTGGCAGTCTTAATGACCGGCTCCTCTGTCTCTTTTAACAGCTTC
>OHVM01000441.1_pt1 | contig 17782 bp, 12 predicted proteins | sample 1579431 | NCBI WGS metagenome assembly OHVM01 (sample SAMEA3882524, study PRJEB24775) | human gut metagenome | biome: human-associated habitat; feature: intestine environment; material: feces | place: Netherlands | collected 2009/2010 | reverse complement strand
AAAACGTAACAAATAAAGATAAGCCCGAAAGGGCTTTGTAGGTAAATGATGTTGCGCTTGGCGAACCTATTTCGATGAGTCTTTAGACTCCGGCACAGGAATAGCTCTGAAGGAGGTTTTGCAATGGAATATACAACTTTAGGAAATACGGATATTCAAATCTCCAAGCTGTGTGTCGGCTGCATGAGTTTCGGCAAGGCAGGGACCATGCACGACTGGACGCTGGATGAAACAGAGAAAGTGGTCAAACACGCACTTGAAACCCTATCTTCCTCACCGCGTTGTGGGAGGCATTGACCAGAATCCCGCGGATGGCAGCCGGAAATGCAGTGCCGTCCCAATCAGCGGCTTTTCTGTTTCCGGTATTCCGTTGGGGTTAATTGGTAGCGTTTTTTGAATAATCTGCAAAAATAGTCAACGTTATGAAATCCTGTCTCAGAAGAAATGAGACTGACTTTTTTCTCGGTTTTTGAAAGCAACTGACCGGCCTGTTTTAAACGGTAGTTAATGAGATAGTTAACCGGCGTTATATGTAAATATTTCCGAAACAGATTCAAAGCGGTACTTTTACTGACCATTGCCTGTTCTGCAATGTCATCCAATGAGATACTCCGTGAGTAATTTAGATGGATAAATTGCAGCATGAGCTGTAACCGGGCTTGAGAAGCGGTTGAATGATCCTTGTGTTCTTCCTGGTATGAAATGTCTGTGTTTTCAAATATTTCCAGCCAGAGATTCTGAAGGAGAGAACTGGTAAGGAGTTCTTTGGATAAAACGGAATCCTGTGCAGAAATAATTTGCCGCATGATAGATAAAACCTTTGCTTGCCAGCATACTTTTTTATGAAATACGAGAAATGGCAATGAGGAAGAAATGATCGGCAGAATATATTTCTGATAAATCAGGCTGTCGCAAGGGGCAATAAAAGAAGGCATAAATACAAAATTGGGAATGAGGGCTTTTGAGGGAGAATAAAGGCGATGGAGTACCTTTGTATTAATGAATATGCCATTTCCTTCGGTTAAATGAAATTGGTCTTCTCCAATCCACAAAGTAACGGTTCCGGATTCAATATAAATAAACTCCAATTCAGTATGCCAGTGCCATTCGATACAGTTGAAATCAAAAACGGACAGATCTTCATAATAAAACTGGAAAGGATAGAGAGTGCTTCCGTGCTGAGCTGTCTCCATCAAATCTTCACCTGTAATGATTTTGGTATAGGTTGTATTTATATTCATAGAAACCCCACTCTTTGAAACATACTTTACGATATTATACAATAAATTTCGGAAATAAATCAATGAAAATAAAGATGTTATGTTATATAATTCAATAAAAAACGAGGAGTGATGACCATGCCAAATTACCGGAAAACAAAAGTAGCCTGTTATATGGGATTTATTACACAGGCAATTGCAGCTAATTTTGCCCCATTGTTATTTTTAAAATTTCATAATGATTATCAGATTGCACTTGGAAAAGTCGCATTGATTTCTACCTGCTTTTTCCTTACACAGTTGTTGGTAGACCTGTTTTGTGCAAAGTTTGTGGACAAAATAGGGTATCGCATCTGTATTGTTACTTCTGAGGTATGTTCCGCAGCAGGATTGGTTGGTCTGGCTTTTTTGCCGGAGGTTTTTCCGGAACCGCTTGTTGGAATTATCCTGAGTGTGATTGTATATGCAGTCGGAAGTGGTCTGATTGAAGTGCTTTGCAGCCCGATCGTGGAGGCGTGTCCATTTGATAACAAAGAGGCAACGATGAGTCTGCTTCACTCTTTTTATTGTTGGGGAGCAGTGGGAACGATTGTGATCTCTACACTGTTTTTTGCGGTGTTTGGCATGGACAGCTGGAAATGGCTGGCTGTCTTATGGGCGCTTGTTCCGGCCATAAATATCTATAATTTTGCAACCTGTCCGATCGAGCATTTGGTAGATGAGGGGAAAGGAATGGGAATAAAAGAACTGTTTCGAAAACCTCTTTTCTGGCTTTCCATATGTTTGATGATTTGCTCCGGTGCATCAGAACTGGCTATGGCACAATGGGCATCTGCTTATGCGGAAGCTGCTCTGGGGCTGTCAAAGACAGTTGGTGACCTGGCCGGTCCCTGCATGTTTGCTGTTACAATGGGGATCAGTCGTATAATTTTCGGAAAATATGGTGATAAAATGGATCTGATGAAATTTATGATCGGATCTGGAATTTTATGTGTGATATGCTACCTGCTTGCTTCTGTATCGTTGAATCCGATATCAGGTTTGATTGGATGTATTATCTGTGGCTTTTCTGTTGGGATTATGTGGCCCGGCACAATCAGTATTTCATCAGAAAGATTTCCGGCAGGTGGAACGGCTATGTTTGCTTTGCTTGCTATGGCGGGGGACCTGGGTGGAAGCATAGGTCCGGGGATTGTTGGACGTGTTACACAAAGTGCAGGAGACAATATTCGTGCAGGTATGGGAGTTGGGCTATTGTTCCCGGTTATTTTATTAATCGTGCTTTTTATTTTTACAAGGCAAAAAAATAATAAATGAAAGCTTTTTTACAATTCATTACATAGAAGTAATAAGTCAGAAAACTGCCCAAAGAGTGATGGACTCAATTACAAAATATATTGAATCTAAGCTACTTCTAAAAGTAAATCGTAAGAAAAGTAAAATAGGAAGACCAATAGAGATAAAATACTTGGGATCCACATTTTACAATCAATTCAAAGCCAAGAAGTATAAAGCCAAAGCTCATGAAAAGTCAGTACAAAAGGTAGTAAGAAAATGGAATGACCAAAGGCAAACGGGAAGTGCCAGAAGATGATGCCCTTGACTTTTCTCCAAAAAAGTTTTACTATCAAACTAGTATTAGATAGTATTAAAAACTAGATATCGGGGTAATGTAAAAAAGAAGTGGTTTGAAAGTTGAAGAAAGGCAGGGGCGATCAGGACATGAATAAGAAAGCATGGAAAGCGGGTGCGGTATCGGCACTGGCAGTTGGAGCGGGGCTGGCGGCAGCGGCGTCGAAGCGGAAAAAGGCAGGAAAAGTGGTTAAGTCGGCTTCGGATTACCGGAATACGGAACGCGGTAGCCAGGAGAAAAACAGCAAGGGAATTTATTATTCGAAGGGAAATTATGAGGCGTTTGCGCGTCCGGAGAAACCGGCGGGAATCGAGGGCAAATCGGCTTATATCGTCGGAAGTGGATTGGCTTCTCTGGCGGCGGCGTGTTTTCTTGTGAGAGACGCACAGATGCCGGGAGAAAATATCCATATTCTGGAGGCGATGGAGGTAGCAGGTGGTGCATGTGACGGTATTCAGGATCCGACCCGTGGATATGTGATGCGCGGCGGCCGCGAGATGGAGGATCATTTTGAGTGCCTGTGGGATCTGTTCCGCAGCATCCCGTCCCTGGAGGTGCCGGGGGCATCAGTTCTCGATGAATATTACTGGCTGAATAAACACGATCCGAACTACTCGCTCTGTCGTGCGACGGTCAACCGAGGCGAGGACGCACACACGGACGGCAAATTCCGCTTGAGCCAGAAAGGCAGCATGGAAATCATGAAGCTGTTCTTCACGAAGGATGAGGATCTGTATGACAAATCCATTGAGGATGTGTTTGATAATGAGGTGTTTGATTCGGATTTCTGGCTGTACTGGAGAACAATGTTTGCGTTTGAAAATTGGCACAGTGCATTAGAGATGAAACGCTATTTTCAGCGTTTTATCCACCACATCGGCGGACTTCCGGATTTCTCGGCACTCAAATTTACGCGTTACAACCAGTATGAGTCGCTGATTCTGCCGATGCAGAAATATCTGGAGGCGGCAGGAGTCCAGATCCAGTTTGGCACTGAGGTTACGAATGTGCGGTTTGACATCCAGGGTGAGAAAAAGGTTGCGAAGGCGATCGAGTACGTGAAGGGCGGCGAGAAGAAGGAAATCGCGTTGACTGAGGATGATTTTGTCTTTATTACGAACGGAAGCTGTACTGAGGGAACGATCTACGGCGACCAGAATCAGGCACCGGTAGAAGGTGCGGAAGTGCGTACCAGCGGCTGCTGGAGTCTGTGGCGTCAGATTGCTGCACAGGATCCGGCATTTGGACATCCGGAGAAATTCTGCTCGGATATCCAGAAGACGAACTGGGAGTCTGCGACGGTCACGACTTCGGATGAGACAATCATTTCCCAGATCCGCAAGATTTGCCGCAGGGATCCGAGAAGTGGACGCGTCGTAACAGGCGGTATCGTGAGCTGCCGTGATTCAAGCTGGCTGCTCAGCTGGACGATCAACCGTCAGGGACAGTTCAAAGCGCAGGATAAGGACGAGATCTGCGTCTGGGTATACAGTTTATTTACGGATGTACCGGGCGATTATGTGAAGAAGCCGATGCGCGCCTGCACGGGCAAGGAGATCACCGAAGAATGGCTGTACCATCTCGGAATCCCGGAGGATCAGATCGAGGAACTGGCTGAGAACCATGCGAACTGTACGCCGACGATGATGCCGTATATTACAGCATTCTTTATGCCGCGGCGTGCCGGAGACCGCCCGGACGTTATCCCGGATGGATGTGTCAATGCGGCATTTCTGGGGCAGTTTGCGGAGACCCCGCGTGATACTATTTTCACGACCGAGTATTCCGTCCGCACCGCGATGGAAGCGGTGTATGGCTTGTGCGGCGTAGACCGCGGCGTACCGGAGGTATGGGGAAGTGTCTACGATATCCGCGAGCTTCTGGACAGCACGGTCAAGCTGATGGACGGCAGATCGCCGCTGGAAATGAAGCTGCCGATGCCGCTTGAAGCACTCAAAAAGCCGATTCTCCGGAAGATTGACAAGACGGTGGTTGGAAAGCTGATGCGCGATCACGGCGTGCTGAAAGACTGGATGGTGTAAGAGACTGAGGAACGCAGGTGTTACTGGACACGTATGCGTGAACAGTAACACGCAGGTAAATATGGCTGCGTTAGATAAAGGAAGACAGGCTGTCACAAACAGAAGGCCCCGGACGGAAAACGTTCGTTTGGCATTCGTTTGGCAGCCTTTTTTGTGTAACAGGAAATTGTCGTGAGGCACATTCTTTTTCACTTGCCCGTTTTTCTCTGACATGATACAATAAAGATTGGCGTAAATGTAGAAAATTTGAGAAGAAAACGATTTTGAAAAGGATTGTTTGATAGATGTGAGGGAAAATAGATGGATTATTTACTTTGTATCCCGGCTCGGGAGACAAATACGAGAGAGAATTGTGAGAAGATACATAATGTTCTGGCGCGCATGTCCGATACCTACAAACTGCGGATTGTACCGGAACCGGTTAAGAATAAGCAGTTTCCATGTCCGCCGTATTACAAGAAATACCGGATCTACAAGCCGGTAAAGGAACGCGATACGAACGGAGAGGCATATCTGGAAAAAGAAGAGGAAGAGATGCTCTTGAGTTCCTGCAAGACGGAGGAAGAGCAGGAACTGATGAAAAGCTGTATCTATGCGTACCAGTATTCGGCGGCGATCGTACTTAAAAGCTTCCGGGAGAAGGAAAAGAAAAATAAGATGCAGGTTCGACCTCTTTCGGAGCGGACACAGGCGCCAAGAGGCGTAAGCAGTCCGAATAGGGGAACACGTCTGGAAACACCGGAAAAAGCCGAAAAGCCGGAACAGGAGCGCAGCGCACAAGAACGTCCGTCTGGCAGTGACAGACCGGAACGATCGGAGAGAAGCTATCGGAACCGTGCAGCGGATCGTGCTGCAGAGGGGAATACCGAGCGCACGCAGGGCAGAGAGAAAGCTTGCTCAGAGAGAGAGAGGGCAACTCGTGTTTCGGGAGCCGAGAGAGCATTGGACAGACGTAGCGGAAACCGTGCGGTGCCGGAAAATGAGAAAAGGGAAGACCGCCCGGCTTCTGGAAGGCGGGAGCGGTTTGAGCGTCGCCCACCGCGCAGAGGAGAACGGCCAGAAGTGGAGAAAAATGAGGCTGTGAAAGACCCAGTGCAGGGCGAACTTCCGTTCCGCGCTTACATGGAGACAGGCAGCCTCCCGGCGTTCCGGGATACGGCAGCAACGGTGACTGTACAGCCGATACAGCGGAAGAAAGAAGGTTATATGCCGATGGAGCGAAAACCGGTCGCGCAGACGCAGGAGCCGGAACCACAGGTGTAAGGTATGTGACAGAAACAGAACGATAAAATTAAATCATAGAATTTATAGAATGGCATCGAAACAATAAGAGTTCCGATGCCATTTGAGCATCAAACAGGACTATGCTTTCCATTTCTTTATTCCAACCATTCAGTTCTAATCCCCCCTATTTTCCGCATATGAATAAATGCAGTCTGTGAAAAGTACAGAACAGGGACAGAAAAAGGGGGAAATGCGCATGTATGAGAACCGGACGGTGGAAGAGGTGTGCAGGGAGTTTTCGGTCGATTTGCGGACAGGCTTATCGGCAGCGGAAGTGGAGGTGCGGCAGCGCCATTATGGGGAAAATGAGCTGCGGGAAGCACCACCGCGGAGTCTGATTGTGCGCATCGGGGCACAGCTTTGCGACTCCCTGATTTTTGTGTTGTTTGCGGCAGCCGGGATCTCCCTGCTTTTGGGCGAGTACGGCGATGCGGGGGTAATTCTGGCGGTTGTCGTATTAAATGCCACGGTGGGCGTGATTCAGGAGGGGAAGGCGGAGAAAGCGCTCGAATCCTTAAAACGGATGACGCAGCTGGAGGCGGTTGTGATCCGGGAAGGAAAAGAGCGGGAGATTGCCGCGCGGGAGCTGGTGCCGGGGGATCTGGTCGTGCTCGATGCCGGGCGGCAGGTTCCAGCCGACCTGCGTCTTACCGAGACAGCTGAAATGCGGGCAGAAGAATCAGCGCTGACCGGCGAATCGCGGGCGGTTGAGAAAAACAGCCATTTTTTAGCCGCCGGTGCGCTTCCGGTGGCAGAGCGTAAAAATGAGACATTTATGACTTCTTACGTGACGGCAGGGCGGGGAAAGGGAATTGTCATCGCCACCGGCATGAATACGGAGGTAGGGCGGATTGCCTCTCTGATCCGCGAGGCTCCGGAGGAGGAGACACCGTTGCAAAAAAGGCTGTCGGATCTGGGGAAACTATTGAGTATTCTTACGATCGGGCTGTGCGTTTTATTATTTGCCCTCGCCGTCTGGCAGAAGCGCGACGTGATGGAAATGCTGCTCACCGCGATTTCCCTGGCGGTAGCTGCCGTGCCGGAGGGGCTTCCGACGACGGTGACGATTGTGCTGGCGCTGGGAGTGACGAAAATGGCGCGGGCTGGCACGATCGTGCGCCGTCTTCCGTCCGTGGAAACACTGGGGGCAGTCAGCGTGGTCTGCTCAGATAAAACGGGGACGCTGACGAAAAATGAGATGACGGTGACGACATGTTATGTAAATCGACAGGAGTATACGGAACAGGAATTGGCGCGCTCTAAGGAAAGAGAAGTGGGAAAACGGCTTCTGGAGGTATTTGCGCTGTGCAGCGATGCCGGGGAGACGGTGGGGGATGCCACCGAGCGGGCGCTGTACGGATTTTGTGAAAACTGTGGTGTTTCTCCGGAGCATCTGCGTCGGAGATATCCGCGGAAAGGGGAGATTCCCTTTGATTCGGATCGGAAGAGAATGACGACGGTGCATGAGCAGGGAGAAAACTGGATTTCTTGTGTAAAAGGGGCGCCGGATGTGGTTCTTAAAAGGTGTCGTTATGAGATGGAAGAGGACAAAATTGTGCCGCTGACCAGGGAGAGGCGGACAGAGATTGAGGCGGAGATCACGCGTATGTCCGCGCGTGCCCTGCGAGTACTCGCGGGGGCGTATAGGGAGCTTCAAACAGGAAAAATGCCGGATGGAAAGCGGGAGAAACAGGTGGGACAGCTGGAGCAGAACCTGATATTTCTGGGTCTGGCAGGCATGATGGATCCGCCGAGGGAGGCAGCAGCCGGGGCAGTTGAGGCATTTCGCAGGGCATCTGTACGGACGGTCATGATCACTGGAGATCATGCAGACACGGCGCTTGCGATCGCCAGGCAGCTGGGGATTGCCAAACGGCGGGAAGAATGCATGACGGGGGCGCAGCTGGAAACGCTGGATGAGGGAGCTCTGGAGGAACGAATCGGTTCTGTATCAGTCTTTGCACGAGTGTCGCCGGAACATAAAGTCCGGATTGTGCGGGCTTTAAAACGCGCCGGGTGCGTGACGGCGATGACCGGGGACGGCGTAAATGATGCGCCGGCGCTTAAATCAGCCGATATCGGGATCGCGATGGGAAAAGGCGGCACCGATGTGGCGCGGCAGGCGGCGGATATGATTTTGACGGATGATAATTTTGCGACGATCGAGAGGGCAATTGAGGAAGGGCGCGGCATCTATGAAAATATACGAAAATCTATACTGTTTCTGCTTTCCTCCAATCTGGGGGAGATTTTAACCATGTTTGCCGCCGTTGCTATCGGAATACCGGCGCCGCTGGGAGCCGGGCACATCCTTTGGATCAATCTGATTACGGACTCGCTTCCGGCGCTGGCACTCGGCATGGATGGAAACGACCGGGAGAACTTGATGCGTCAGCCGCCGCGCCGGACGGGCGAGTCGCTGTTTGCCGGAGGCGGGTGGTTCTGCATGGTATTTTACGGGTCTCTGATTGCAGCAGTCACGCTGGGGGCATTTTTCAGCAGACAGGAGCTTTTGCGAGCACAGACATATGCATTTACCGTTCTGGGGCTGTCGGAGCTCTTTCATGCGGTCGGCATGCGCTCGCTTACGGGCTCGGCATTTTCACGCAGTCTTGGGAAAAATCCGCTGATGCTTGCGGCAGTCCTTGTGGGGATTCTGATGCAGGTTGCGGTGACGGAGATTCCTTTTTTGATGAAACTCCTTCACACGGTGTGGCTGCGCCCGGCAGAGTGGCTGGCGCTTCTCCTGTTATCCGCCACACCGCTGTTAGTGCATGAACTTCTAGCATTTCTTCTTCGGAAACGGCGTTGATACAGCGAAAATGCAGTTTACAGATAGGTATTTTTGAAGCCGCGGCAAATTCCGTTACTGGGCACATATGCGCGAACAGTAACACGCGGCAGGAGATTGAGCAGATTTCGAAAACAGGCTTGTTCTTTTGGACAAAAAAACTTATAATAAAATAGAGTCCAAGCTGATTTTGTCAGAAAAGTATAAAAAGTTGCTGTCCGCAGACAGGCATTTTTGAAGTCTAAGGTGCCGCATGAAAATAGAATGGAAGCAACCATAGATACATAGGAAGATGAGGGAAGAGATGAGGGAGAAACAGACGAGAGAGGACGCCTCCGGCGTTCGAAAGAAGCCGGCAGCTTCATCCGCACGATCTTCGGGCAGGCGGGGCACCGCAAAGAAAGGCGGGAAAATCGATGTCGGCAAGCAAAAGAAAGCGGGCAAAAATAACAGCCGGAGCGGTGGGCAGATCGTGTTCCATGCGATGGCAAGGATTTTTGGAACCATGTTCAAGACGCTTCTGGTGTGTCTGGTACTGCTGGTGATTGGCGGTGCCGGATTTGGCGCATATAAGCTGATTCCGCTCTATGAGGACTATAAAAGCCAGATAGAGGGAGTGGTGGAAAACAGTACGCCGGATACGTTCCGTTTGCAGGAGGCAAGTTATATTTATGATTCCAACGGTAATGTGCTGGCGAAGCTGACGGGAGACGAGGATTCCAGTTATTTGACGTATGACCAGATACCGCAGAATGCAGTCAACGCATTTGTGGCGATCGAGGATCGGACGTTCTGGGAAAATCCAGGCATTGATATAAAAGGTATTTTCCGTGTCGCAGTCAATTACTTTTTGACTGAGGGAGCAGAAAAGCACGGCGCGAGTACGATCACCCAGCAGTTAGCGAGAAACCGTTTTCTGACCCGCGAGGTGTCGATGGAGCGGAAGATCAAGGAGATGCTGATTTCCTTAGATTTGACGAAGAAATACACCAAAGAGCAGATTATGGAGTTCTATATCAATGATATCAGCTTCGCGAACACGTACTACGGGCTTCAGGCGGCTGCAAGAGGTTATTTTGGCAAGGATGCGGATGAACTGTCCTTGAGCCAGACGGCATATTTGTGTGCGATTCCGAACTCGCCGACGTATTACAACCCGTACCGTCATCCGGAAAATGCGCTGACACGCCGCGATAAGATTCTGGAAGATATGCTGAGTATGGGATTTATTACGGAGAAAGCGTGCAAAGAGGCAAAGGCGGAGGAGATCACGGTCAACCGCCAGAGAGTGCCGCTGCACAACTATGAGACGACGTATGCGATCGACTGTGCGATTCGCTATCTGATGCGCCGTGACGGCTTTGAATTCCAGTATGGATTCCGCAGCGACGAGGCTTACAAAGAGTACAATGCCAATTACAACGAGGTGTACAATCAGGAGCGCGATGCGCTCTACACGGGCGGCTATAACCTTTATACCTCGTTGGATCCGGACAAGCAGACGATCCTGCAGGATGCATTAGATGGAGTTTTGTCCTTTGATGGCAATACATCCGAAAACGGCGTTTACAAGCTGCAAGGCGCGTCCACCGTTATTGACAACAAGACGAATCGCGTCGTGGCGATTGTGGGTGGACGTAGTCAGGAGACGGATACCTACACATTAAACCGTGCGTTCCAGAGCCCGAGACAGCCGGGAAGTTCTATCAAACCGTTGATCGTGTATACACCGGCACTGGAAAATGGTTACACATCGGAAACAAAGATTCCGAATATCGATATTGACGCGGCGAAGCAGAAGGGCGTGGATGTGAAGTCTCTTTCCGGCGAGAGGCTGGAGCTTCGAAATGCGGTCGAGCGAAGTAAAAATGGTGTGGCATGGTATATCTATGATGATATCACACCGGATGTCGGCATGGCATATTTAACCCAGATGCGCTTCGCGAGCGTGCAGGCGGCGGACTATTATCCGGCGACCTCCCTGGGCGGCTTTACCACCGGTATGACGACCGAGGAGATGGCGGGCGCTTATGCGGCGCTGTCAGACCGGGGACAGTACCGCGAACCGACCTGTATTATCAAGATGATCAATAACCAGGGCGAAGATATTTTTGAAGATTATGAATCGGTTCAGGTTTACCAGGAGAGCAGCGCCGTGCTGATGACCGATATTTTAAAGGGAGTTGTCACAAAAGGTACGGCGGCGTCGATGGGTTGGAGCGGCAATATAGAGGCGGCCGGAAAGACCGGTACGACCAACGGCAGCCGTGACGGCTGGTTCTGCGGCATGACGCCATATTATACGATGACGGTCTGGGTTGGCTACGACCAGCAGAAGACACTTTCCAGCCTGTACGGCGGCACGTATCCGGCGAAGATCTGGAAAAATGCGATGGAAAAGATGGTAGAGGGGCTTCCGGCGGCGTCCTTTGATACCCCGGAGACGGACAATGGACGCGGAGAAGGAACCTATTTGGCAGGTCATCCGGATGCATTTGAAATCACAACCAGCGGATATACCGCGGCGAATTTCAGAAGGGATCATTTGCTCTCGGATGAGGTGGCGAAGCTTCTGGAGTCTGCAAAGAGCGGCGATTCCGGCCGTAGCAGCAAGGAGTTAAAAGAAGACGCCAGCGCTAAGATCGAGCAGATCAAGAGCGAATCCATCAAAGAGCGGATGCAGCGGATCTTCAAGACGGGCACGGCAGGAAAGCACTATTCAGCCCCGGCGGTGGTGCCGGAAACAGCTGCCGAGACAGTTGAAGATCCGGCAGAATCTAGCACGACGATCGTGCCGGCAGGACCGGGCAGCGACATCGGACCAGGACACGGTCCGGCGCAGGAACCGGCAGTGGGTCCGGCGGCGGAGATTGGGCAGTAAAGAATTGAAAATGAGAAGAGTCATTTGATGCAGAGACATTAAATGGCTCTTTTTTGTTTTGTAGAAAAGAATTGTTCTATGAAATCTGTTCAAGATTTATGTGGAATCAATGGTGGAAGAATATTTGAATGAGAATAAAATTGACCGATTGTTTATGCAATAAGGGAAATATGGGGGAAAATGGAATGGAAATGTACAATACAATGAAATAAAACATGATAAAAGATCAATATGATTTAAAGTTCGTCAAATAAAATCAGAAAACGACTTGAAAATAAAAAAATAAAGTGCTAATATATCAGTAAGATATCTAAGATATATTAAAGAGATAACAAAGTGCATGTACTAATAAAAGATTAAAAAAGAAAGGAAGGAAAAAGAGTATGGGCGACAAAATCAGATTTGGTATTATCGGCGGCGGTATGGCAGGTCCGTTAAATGCAGGAGCACTTCGGGATATCCCGGAAGCAGAGGTTGTTGCATTCTGTGACGTGAAAGAGGATGTGGCAAAGGAATTCAGCAAAGAGTACAATATTCCGTCTTATTACACGGATTATAAAGAGATGCTGAAACGAGATGATATCGATGCTGTCTGTGTAGTAACACCTCCATTCCTGCATGAGCAGATGGTTGTGGACTGCGCGAAGGCTGGCAAACACGTAATGTGTGAGAAACCAATTTCTGTCGATTGTAATGCAGCTGACAGGATGATTGCAGCATGTAAAGAAGCGGGCGTTAAATTTGGTGTTATCTTTATGTACCGTTTCATGGATCAGGCTCAGCTGATCAAGAAAGCGCTGGATGAAGGCAAGCTTGGTAAACTTCTTTCGGTTGATTGTTCTGGAAAATGCTTCCGAAGCGATGAATACTATGCTTCCGGTGCATGGAGAGGTACATGGAAAGGTGAGGGCGGCGGTTCCCTGATTAGCCAGACCGTTCATTTTATTGACTTAATGCTTTATTTAGTCGGCGATGTAGAGAGACTGACTGGTAATTATATGACAACCCTGCATCCGGATATTGAAGTTGATGACGTAGCCAACGCAATATTCAAATTTAAGAATGGGGCGTTGGGAAGCCTGGTAAGTAGTAGTGCAGTCCGTCCGGGTTATCCGCGTCACATCGAAATTCATGGTGAAAAAGGTACGATCAAGATTGTGGAAGAAGAGATCGTAGAATGGAAAGTAGAAGGCATGAACGAGGATGATTACCTGACCAAGGTAAAAGTTGACTCTGGTGATACAGCAACGGGTGCTGGCTATGTGGCAACCGAAAATCACAGAAGACAGCTTACTGATTTCATCCATGCGATCAAAGAAGATCGTGAGCCGATGGTAGACGGCGTAGAGGGAAGAAGAACACTTGAATTTATCCGTGCGATTTATCAGTCGAGCGACCTTGGTAAAGAAGTGCATTTCCCGATCCAGGAAGATGAAAAATACGGAAAGAAGACAGCTTGGTAATAAGGAGGTATAGATTATGGAAAAGAAGATGTATACAGAGACGTTGGAAAAGGTTCGCAATGATTATGCGGTTCGCAATATTGATAAATTAGAGGCAGCGATCAAAGCCGGTGATATGGAAAAAGCGCTGGAGCTGCACAAATTAAATGTAGAGAAAAAGACAGGATTTCACCATTTCGCAGTCCGCTGGGTAAATCAGACATTACGCAATTTCAAGAAATGGGCACCGGATGAGGCGATCTTTGAATGTATGGAAGACTATGCATTATGGTGCTATCCGCCATGTCTGCAGGACTGGATGGAGAAATATAAAGCGGGTCAGGCTACATATAAAGATTTCCCAATGGAAGATTTCCTGGAGAACCGTGCAGTATTATGGTCTGCTCTTCATGATAACGGCGATCAGATTTGGGAAGAGGATGAGGAGAAGATTACCTTTACACTTCCGCGTTGTAACAGCGGCGGCTGGCTGGTAACCGAATGTCCAGACAAGGTACAGACTTTAGATAAACCGGATCCAAGAGCTTATAATAAGGAAGGATTCCAGTGCTACTGCCTGAACTGTACAACCATGTGGGAGTTTGGTTGGTACAAATGGTTTGGATGGCCATTATTCATTATGGATGTGCCGACTATCGGCAGTGACGGTAAGTGCGTGATGGTTATGTACAAAGATCCGAAAGATATCCCGGATTCTTACTATGAGAAACGCGGCTTAGAGAGAAAGATCTAATAAAAAACCGGCGGCAGTTTCACTGGCTGCCGCCTTTGTAAAAACTATCCAGGAAAGGGGGATACATTATGAAAGAAAAGGGGAACCCACTTCTCCAGATAATTCGAAATGTAAATGATGCGGTAGTAGTTGTTCTTTTCCTTGCGATGACAATTACAGTTATTATTCAGGTTTTTTTTCGTTTTGTAATACAGAGTCCTCTTAGATGGACCGAAGAATTAGCGAGATATCTGATGATATGGCTGGTATTGATGGCATCGGCGATTGCGATGAGAAATCGTTCTCACCTTCAGGTAGATGTTCTGACATCTGCACTTCCGCAAAAGCCGAAACGCATTTTGACCGCGATTGTAGATCTTTTAACGATTGTTTTCTTATGTATTATGACATATTTCGGGTTCAAAGTAGTACAGTCTACGACGGCTCAGACGTCTCCGGCGATGCAGATTCCGATGGCTTTGATTTACGCGGCATTCCCAACCGGTGGAGCTTTGATGATTATGGAACAGCTCCTTACCTTTATCGAACGCTTAAAAAACAAGAATGCACCGGAAGAACCGAGAGAATTTATAGATTAGTAAAGGAGGCTGCGATATGTTAGGATTTTTATTTATCTGTATTTTGTGTCTGTTTCTAATCGGAGCCCCTATTTTTGTTGCACTCGGAATGGGAACGACACTTTCGATTATGCTTGAGGGAAATTTCCCATTGGTTCTGGTACCGCAGAGAATGTTTGCGGGTCTTGACAGCTGGCCGATCATGGCGATTCCGATGTTCATGCTGGCAGGAAATCTGATGGATCAGGGCGGTATGTCCAAACGGATTGTAGATTTTGCAAGTGCGTCGATCGGCTTTGTAAAAGGAAGTCTGGCGATGGTAGCCGTACTGGCATCCATGATTTTCGCGGCAATTTCCGGTTCAGCAACGGCTGGAACAGCAGCAATCGGTTCGATCATGACGCCTGCATTTAAAGAAAAAGGCTATAACATGAGTTTCGTAACAGTTCTGCTCTCAGCAGCAGGAAGTATCGGACCGATTATTCCGCCAAGTATCTTAATGGTTCTGATTGGATATTCCACAGGTGCATCTGTTGGTCAGTTATTCCTCGGAGGCGCTATTCCTGGAGTTATGATTGGTGTGGCACTGATGGTCTACTCCTATATTCACGCTTCCAGGGGCGGAGATGCATATATCCAGACAACCAAGTTTGATCCGAAAGAAGTACGGAGAACGATGTTTTCTGCACTTCCTGGTTTAGGACTTCCGATTATCATTATCGGTGGTATCATCAGCGGTATCTTTTCTGCAACTGAAGCAGCGGCTGTGGCGGTTGTCTATGGCTTCCTGGTAGGTATGTTTATTTACAAAGAAATCACATTGAAAGATTTACCTGGTATTTTTGTTAAGTCCGCGCAGACAGCGGCTGGCATCATGATTATCACAGGCTGCGCTTATATCTTTGCATGGTTTATCACAGCAAAACAGCTGCCGCAGCTCTTAATCCAGGTTATGAATACATTCATCACAAGTAAGACTGCATTCCTTATTTTCTTAAATATTGCGCTGTTCTTAGTTGGAATGTTTATGGAAAGTTTCTCTGCAATTATCGTTTTAATGCCGATCTTATTCCCGGTAGCAACCGCTTATGGAATCGACCCGATTCACTTTGGTGTTATTGTCTGCATCAACCTGGCGATTGGATACGTAACACCGCCTTATGGAGCAACTTTATTCGTTGCCTGTGGATTGACCGGCAAGAGTGTAAGAGAGGTATTCCCGTTTGTAATTCCTACGATTCTTGCAATGTTAGTTGTACTGATTATTGTTACATATTTCCCGCAGACCTATTTATGGCTGCCGCAGTTAATGGGATAAAAAGATGAAATGAAAGGAGGATTTATTGTTATGAAGAAAAATGTGAAACGGTTTGTAAGCATGACGATGGCGATGCTGGTGGCAGCTGGTTCTCTGGCAGGATGTGGAGGAGGCGGCAGCGCTTCCACAGGAGAGTCCGCAAAGGCAGCGGCTAATACAGGCGGTTCATCCGGTGGTGCGGTGACCGTAAAGGTTTCCTTATCACAGGCAGCAACCGAACCTCCGGTAAAAGCAGCGGAGTATTTTAAAGAGATTGTGGAAGAGCGCTCCAATGGCGAAATTAAAGTAGAAGTATATCCGGATAACCAGCTTGGCAACGAGCGAGATGTCATTGAGGGTATGCAGCTTGGCACTGTAGAGATGGCGATGACGTCGGTAGCGCCGTTCTCCAGCTTTGTTCCATCTGTTAATATATTCTGCCTTCCGTTCCTCTGGAGAGATAAGGAACATATGTATTCCGTTCTGGACTCTGACGAGATTGGAATGTCCTATAGCGGTGACTGTGAGGAGAAAGGCTTCCATCTGATGGGCTTCCTGGATTTGGGAACCAGACATATCATGACAACGCAGAAGACGATCAACAGCATCGAAGATTTAAAGAACCTCAAGATCCGTACCATGGAAAATCAGGTACAGCTGGATTCCTTTACCGCATTCGGCGCAAGCCCGCTGCCGATGGCATACGGCGAATTATACACAGCGCTGCAGCAGAACATCATTGACGGTGCAGAAGCGGCCAATACAAACTATTATTCCAAGAAGTTTTATGAGGCAGCGCCGCACTGGGCAATGGTTGGATGGACCAACGACTTAGGTATCTGCGTAGTTGCTAAGAATTTCTATGATTCTCTTTCGGACGAGCACAAACAGATTATCGATGAGTGCACCAAAGAAATGATCGATAAAGAGAGAGAACTTTATACAGCATCTGAGGATGAGTGCTTGGAACTGTTAAAGGGAGAGGGCATCGAAATCACAGAGCCGGATCGCGAACCATTTATCGAGGCAGCACAGAGTGTATATGATCAGTGGGGCGATAAAGTAGGCGGAAGAGATAAAATTGATGCAATCGTTAATTTTGGAAAATAAAATGTGTTCAGTGACAGAGAAAGGCAAAGGTGTATATGGGATTTGATTATCAAAGTTTTTTGAATGACAAGATTTTTGAAGAATTAAACAAGATAAAAGCCTTTTCTCCGGAGGTTGTTGAGCAGGAAGCGGCGGCGCGAAAAAAACCGGGATTTCCGCATGATAAGCTGGTATTTGCGGCAGCGGATCACAATGCCAGAATGATCAATGAGTACAAAGGAAATCCGATTGGTTTAAGTAATAGGCGGGAGTATTTATCCCGCCTGGTGCGGATGCTGCAGAGTGATCAGATTGATGGAATCGAGGCGACACCGGATATTATTGAAGATTTATTTATCCTCAATAAGTTGCAGCGGGAACGTGGAGAAAAGTCGTTTCTGGATGGAAAGATGCTGGTTGGCACTGTGAACCGGGGCGGTTTGAAAAATACGGTATGGGAGATGGACGATATGCCGTCCTGTTATACAGTCGATCGCCTAGTGAAACTTCGGATGGACGGTGTAAAGTTTATGATCCGTCTGAATCCGATGGATGAGCGAAGCAAATATACGGTTCGGTACTGTGCAGAAGCTGTCAATGCAGCAGAGTCAGCTGGTCTTCCAATTTTTATCGAGGCGCTGTATGTAGAAACGACGGAAACGGGGTTTACGATGAAGACGGATTCAGAGAGTCTGTGTAAGGTAGTCGGCGTGGTAGGCGCTCTTGGCTGCCGTGCATCCGGCAAATGGATTGAAGTTCCGCTGAATCATGAATATGCAGTTCCGACGGCGG
>OHVM01000388.1_pt1 | contig 19457 bp, 16 predicted proteins | sample 1579431 | NCBI WGS metagenome assembly OHVM01 (sample SAMEA3882524, study PRJEB24775) | human gut metagenome | biome: human-associated habitat; feature: intestine environment; material: feces | place: Netherlands | collected 2009/2010 | reverse complement strand
CCGGGAGAAGTCAGTTATGAGGAAGCTCACCGCTGTGATAAGGTATTTCATCCATTCCTCACGATTTTTGACAACCTCGGCTGCTGTCTCTTTTTCCAGAGCCGATATAAAATCATATTTTCTCACGCAGTTCTCCTTCCTGTCATAGATACGACAAAAAGGCAGCCACATACACTACATGACTGCCTTTCCTTTATTTCCCGTTACATTCCTATTCTGTTGTACCAAAGCTGAAAGTCTTACTCTCAGCCGTTTTCTTAGGCGTAAACCTTGCCTTAATTTCCGCAACCCTCCCCTCTAATGCCTGAAACATAGCGTCCACCTGTTCCTGTGTATATTCATAGGAACTGCGGTTCGCAAGATTTTCCAGTCTGCCAATGGCATCCACCGCCTTATTCATGCGGTACTCGCCAATACGGATAAACTTCTCCGCCTTTGTCTCATTTTCCTTTGCTGCAGGTTCGCCCTGCATTTCCTCTGCTGTCATTGTTACATTTGTTTCTTCCATGTGATTTTCCTCCATTTTTGATAAAAAAAAGAGCGTACAGGTTTTCCCATACGCTCTGACGCTGTGTTGTTAAATTTTATTCATTACAGATAACTATCATATTCTGTCCGATATTATTTTTGATTCACTCATAACAATATTTCTCGATTCTGAGATAATCTTCCGATTTATAACCTTCACATCACTTGATGTAATTTCATAAAATTTTCCACTTCTATTTCCTGCCAACTTATTTCCTATAAATCTAATACAATATTGCGGAGTTACCGGGAAAATCATTTCAGCTTTAAATGTTCCTTCCATTTTCATTACTACACATGGTTTTGTCGATGTTATAAATGAAATTCCTTCTTCAGCCTTTAATAAATCAATAACATAATTTTGTTTAATTGAATCCATATGCTTCTGGAGTCTTTTTTTGTCACCTCGTGCAGCATCTAACAATGCCCCATAAAAATATGATTCAGGTGCTAATAGTCCCTCATTTTTCATTTTATCTAATTCAGAATCTTCATATCCCATAGATGAAAACACATCCCTAAAAATCCCCAGCGTCGGCTTAATATATTCTTCTATAACCCCCTCTAGCCTAAGATATTGGACAATAAAAAACTCTAACAAATCATCTTGATGTACTAAAGCAAAATCATCACCCGAATTTCTTTGAATTTCAATTTCCGACTTTATTACATTCCACTTAGGTTCTAATTCATTTGCAAAGTAGTTTTCTTCAATAATTTTTCCTACTTTACCAAACAAATATGTACCTAAATCATTTTTGAAAGCATCAACTGTAACATTGTTTCCATCAGAATCCTTAATTATCCATGAATCCATGCGTTCACGACAATACATAAATTTGCTATAATCTTTTATTTCAATAACTGGATAATTAGGGGCACTATCTTCAGCATAAGTATCCTCGCACTTAATACTATATGGACTATTAGATAAAAATTCTTCAATTTCATTTTGAAGCTTATATGCCAACCCTGGCATATTTTCAATATCTAAATAGTAAAAATTTTCTTCCATGAAAAATGAATGTTCCTGAGTTATCTTGTCAACGTCCTTGTAACTCTTGCTTTGTCCTTCACTATACAATTTATCTTTATAAAAGACGTAAAAACTATGTTTCGTTCCCGGAATCTTCCATGAAGCATAGTATGTCGCCGGTACTTTATGCGCTTTCATCAAATCACTCCTATACAATTTTTCATCTATACATTGCTTTATAAATTATACCATAGCAATAACCTCTTTCCTACCCCTGCTTTCCCTTCGTCGGTGGAAATTCCATCTTAAATTTATACTGTAATCCCTTGATTTCTTTACCGTCCTTCGTGTAGGAAAACTCCTCTATACTCTCTGGAATCAAATAAGCATCATAGCTGCCTTTCTTGCCCTTCAGACCTTTTACAAGTATCTTTTTCCCTTGAAGCAGGCTCTTGACCTGTGTATCGGAAAGTGTTACCCCAAGTGCCTTGCCAACATTCATGCCACATTTCCCGGTACAATACGCTCCGAATTTTCCCTTGACTACATCAGCACCACACTTCGGGCATTTGCCTAGCACTTCTTGTCCACCCTTGCCTGTGCCAAACATGGCTTTATGTTCATCACTAACGCTGTGATAGGTCTTTACAAGATCAGTTACCATTGCTTCAATACCTGACATAAACTGTTCTGCAGCAACTTCTCCTTTGGATACAAGAGTAAGCTCATTCTCCCAGTCAGCGGTCAGTTTCGGAGATTTTACTACATCTGGAAGTATCGTGATCAGCTTCATTCCGTCCTCTGTCGGGATCATCTGCTTTTTCTCACGTTTCACAAATCCGTCTTTTACCAACTTTTCTATGATATCGGCTCTGGTGGCAGGTGTGCCAAGTCCTTTTCTCTCCACCTCATCACCCATATCCTCTGCTCCGGCTCGCTCCATTGCTGACAAAAGGGAATCTTCTGAAAGCTTTTGTCAAGGGGGTGCGTGGATATTTTTCATATTACTTACGCAGATTCTCTCTCTGCTTCTGCCTGAATAATGCGTTTCAACCTGTCCTCCGCAGTCAAACCGCTACTATGGTCAAAAAACACTTTGACTTTATAATTTGTTTTGCCTTGCTTAATCACAAAAACTCCATCCGGTTTGTTTTTCTCCGAATGGTTATTTTGGGTGGGTAGTGTACTGTTCACAATATTTGTCATACGATATTCCTCCTTAAATGAAAAAAGCCCGACAAGGAAAGGTCTGACAACGAAGTTCCGACAACGGACATCAGAAAACCTTTTTTCTTTATCGGGCGATACTATCTTTTTACTATTTCCTTTTTCTTTATAATATTGGTTGTCATGGTTGTCAGAGAGGGAAAAGTGCCGCAATATCAAGGCTTTCGGGATTTTTGCCCGACAACCAGACCGACAACCGGCTCGACAACCGAAGCGACAATTGGCTTTTATTTTTGCTTCAACCATTCTTCCGGAAGTCCTAACTGTTCCATTTCCTCTGTCGGGATTTCTTGAAAACCATCCATGCTGTTGTCAGGCTCGTTGTCGTTCCTGATACGCTCCCAGCCTTTTTGTCTGCGGTAAGGCTCTGGAAAATACCTAGGATTGCTGAACGCCCTCCAGCCTGTGACAGCGTTATTCATAATGTCGTTGATCTCTCGCAGCTCCCATTGTTTCGGTTCGTCATAATCATGCCCCAGTGCTTCCTTGTAAAGCTGCTTAGAGCAGACTATGCTGCCGGAATAGCGTTCCAAATAGTCTAAAATCTGTCCTGCCTTTGTGTCCTCCGGCATAAAGTCCTTTTGGTGGGCTTTCAGATAAGCGTTCATAGCCGGACTGAATCTCAGACGGAAATTGCCGCTTCTGTAAATCTCCATAGCTTCTGCCCACATCTGATTGATATACTCTCTGGAAGCCTGTTCATCCGCCAAAATATGAACCTCAGCCCTTTCAGGATAGACCATAACCGGAACGAAGCGGCGGTTGCCTGTTCGGTCAAGGGGAAGAAAGTCAAGGGTATTAGAAGAACCTCCAAACACACATTGTCGTTTTCTGTCTGCCGGATGTGTTTCATAGGGTATCTTATAGGTTTCCTTTTGTCGGCTCAGAAAGGACTTGATTTCTTCAATGCTCTTAGCGTTGGCGGTTGCAATCATTTCCGACATTTCAATAATCCAATGCCCCTGCATTTTGCGGTACACATTTTCATCATCCAGCTTTTTCAAGTCATCAGAGAACCAATCATCATTGACCGCAAGCAAACGGAAGAAAGAGGACTTTCCGGCTCCCTGACCGCCTACAAGACAGAGCATTACCTCAAATTTACACCCCGGCTTAAAGGCTCGTGAGATAGCACCCAGCAGAAACAACTTCAATGCTTCATAGGTGTAATCATCTGTATCAGAACCGAGAAAGCGGTGCAGACAGAAGCGTATGCGTTCTGTTCCGTCCCATTGCAGGGCATTGAGAAAATCACAGACAGGGTGGTAACGGTTTTCATTGGCAATAACCGCAACTGCGTCTATGATTTTCTTCTCTACGGTCAATCCATAGTTTTCTTCAAAATATAGGAGCAGATATTTCACATCCACATCCGTCAATGTCGGGCTGTCACGATACCAACCGAGGGGCTTCACAATGTCGATTCTTTCGGTCAGAAGATTTTTTCGGATAGCCCCTTTCAAAAGTGGGTCATATTGCAGAACACGCTTATAATTTGCGGCAGTATTATAAACCTTACCTTTCTCGCTCTGCTCTAAGCTGTTTCGGATTTCTTCTACTGTGCATGGTTCTGTCTGCTGACAGTTCTGCAATTCGCTGTTCAAGTTTTAACACCTCCTTTCTCTGTTCTGCCACAAGTGCTTTTCGTTCCTCCAATGAACCATACAGAAGAATATCAAGCAGATATTCGATATAGTTCTTCTTATGCAGTGCTTCTGCAAACAGGGGATTCCATTCCTCATCCGGCTGTTTAGGAGCGTATTTCTTTTCCCATTCTCTAAGAAGATGAAAATAATCCGTCAGCACCTTGTAGCAATGATTTTCTCCTTTTTGATACTTCTGTTCCGGTGTCGGCTCACGAATACGAGGGCGGACACTGGGCTTTTGTCGGCTGTCATAGTTAAGACCAAAATCTTCAGCAAGTTTGACAGCAGCTTCCCTCAGCCCGATACCGAATAGCTTCGCTGTCAGATCAACAGCGTCTCCGGTTGCTCCGCAGCCAAAACAGTAATAGCGTTCATCCAGCTTCATACTGGGGGACTTATCTGAGTGAAACGGACAGCACGCCATACCTGTGCGACCCACTTTCAAGCCATAGGCTTCTGCGGCTTGTCGGGCAGTAACATTTTCTTTTACAACTTCAAATACATTCATGTGACTCCTTTCCTGAAACGAAAAAAGCACCTGTCATTTTCAAAGTGAAAACAGCAAGTGCTTTAGAGTTCCATATTCAATTTGGGGTGCAAAAAAGCAGGAGACCTTTTCGGATCTCCTGCTTAGTAAAGCTGTGAAGATTTAATTGTAGTCAGTTTTTCTTATACCATCCGAAATTTATACTTTAATGTTCTCTCATAACAAAAATCAATTTTGTCCTCCAACAAAAATACCGTTTGGGGGATTATCCCATATAAAATTATCCTCAGCCACTTCGCTCTCCAATGCAATTTCAATTTTATATATCCCCACATTTTGGGCATTTTCATCATCCTGACTATACATATAAAAATTCATACAATACCTTTCCTTCTCTGTCAATATGAGATACATACCATCCAATTCCGTTTTCCTTTTACCATAGTTGCTTTCACTTGATGATGCACAATCGCCCTCAAAACTTTGGATACTGCCCTCAATATAATCGAAAAAAGCAGAGATTTCAGTGTCTAAATTCTCAATGTTCTTTTTGCTTTCTTCGGAAAATAGAGATTTTAGTTTCTCTGAATCCTGTTGCTTACATGCCTCGATAATTTGTTGACACATCTTATCCGTTTCATTTTGTTCAGAGCTAAACCAGTCATTGAAATACTTGTTAGAGCAGCCTGTTAAACCGAGTATAATAATCACACTGGAAAGCAACAATACTTTTTTCATATAATTACATCCTTTACTGAATAATTGCAAAATCACTTATTGGATTAAGGTCATTACAAAAAATTTCTTACTATCATTATACTTCATCAACCTAAAGAATGGAAGATATTTTCCTGCTCCCTAAAGCAAAAGCACCTGTCATTTTCAAAACGAAAATAGCAAGTGCCTTAAAGTTCCATATCCTGTTTTTTGCTTTTCGCCGGAAGTGTCCGGCTGACTTCACGCTCTGCTATTTCTTTCTTTTTGCGGCTCAACTGCTCTATAATGGAACTTTTAGCTTTCTTCTTGATTTGCTCCGTTCCGGCTTTTTTGACCTCCGGTTTCATCAGCGTGGTTTGGATTTTCTGAATGGTTGATTTCATAGCGTTTGTGATTCTGGCAATCACGCCATCCAATCGTTTCACTGCATACTCAACTTCTTTCTTTGAAGCCTTACGCTCAGGGGAGAGAACCCATGCCTTAGACTGCTCCACCAGCTTAATATCCTCCTTGTGCGTTTCCAGTTTTACAGTATCAGCAACGACCTCAACCGCCTTGTCATAGGCAATATCGGCAACCTCGTCCACCAGAGCTTCCACATCTTCAATCTTCATCGTGAGTTCTTCCAACTTTTGCTCCTGTGCTGCCAGTTGCTCCTTTTGCTTGAAAAGAATATAGTCCTGTTTTTCCAGATAAGCACGACCACCATATTCGGGTTCTTCTTCCAGTTGTAAGCCATGCTTTTTCGCCACATCAAACAACAGCACTCGGCAGGCTGAATCGAAAGTCATCTTGCGGTTATTTTTTCTTCCGACAGGCTTCTCCGGTTCCGGCAGTTCAAACCCCAGTGCTTCCAAAGCCTTTTCCTGTTGTGGGGCAATCTCCCCATATTGATTTTCACAGTCGAACACATGACGCTCGTGAATATGAGGGGTGCTTTCATCCAAGTGCAGCGCCCAATTCAGGATATGGACATGAGAGCCGAAACGCTCATTTACGATTTCCATAAATTCTGTGACGATCTCAATGAGCAGTTCCGGTGGAACATGATTATCAAGTGTTCCAATCTGATAGACCGTTTCCTCTGGACAGGTCTTTTTGCTTTTGAGCAAATCACCGGTTTCCTTATTCCTTTCAGGGTGTCGGTTCTTCACATTTCTTTCGTTCTGTCCGGTTACAAAATCACGATACCGCTGACGATAAAAAAGCTGTTCCACATCTTCAAAAGTGGCAGACAGCTCATTTTCCTTTTCGGGATTTTTGAAATTGCGGAAGCCATTGTAACAGTCCCAATAGAGATTTTGTTTGGCTCGTTCTTCGTCAATGTGTTCGCTGTTGGCAATGTCAAAACTGCGGTCATTGTGCTTCGGATTATAAACGCCATTCTTTCCAGCTCGTCCATTGTGCCTTGTTAATTTCACATGAGTTCCTCCTTTTCTTTTTGATTTCCCCGACAGGGGAGAAGGGCAGCGAAGCTGATTCCTTGCGGCTTTCTGCGTCAAGTAATACCCACTACTAAGTGGCGAAACGCCACTTAACTGGGCAAGGCTGCCGCCCTTGACCTGCACAGGGGTATTGCATTCCCTGTACCCATGCACAAAGGGTTGCACCCTCTGTACTCCCGCCCGAACAAACTGACTTCGCCCCGTCCCAAGCTCTGTCAGTTCCTTCGGTTTTACAAAACAGTCCACCGGACTATTTTGCAAAAAGAAAAACCGACGCATGATCGCTTTACGCTCAATACATCGGTTTCTTCATCTGACCTTAACGGTCATATTCAGTTGTCTAACATCGTACTGTTATAAAATCTATGTCATTTACGATTTTTCTTATGCTGATTTGCCCAGTAAGATTTTACAGGGATTCTTCTTCTCTCTATATCCTCCATAAATTCTTCTTTGTCAATATTACTATCAATGGTAAATAATTTTTCTCCATTTACATATACACGCATAGAACCTTTCTTTCTCTCGCAATAGGTAATGTCTTCAAAGTGAAAAGTTCTCTTTCTGCCAAAAGTTGAACGCCATGTGATTTCATCTCCGTTCACTTCCAGTTTCCACATTACCATATTGACTATTCCGCTTATGCCTACTAAAAAAAATATTCCAAATATACAAATGACAAACATATCTTCTTTTTCCCTAAGACTCATAGCCGTACAACAAGCAAAAAATATTGTACCTACGATAAATGCCACGACAAGGAATTTCTCTGTTTTTATTGTATAATGCGTTCTAATTATTCCCTTTTTCTGTTCTTCCTCTCGTTCTTTAGCTCTCTTTTGTTGAAGATTTACAAGATATTTCAAAAGAAGAAGTACAACTAAATAGGGACCTATTTGTGTAATTATATTAAAACACATTCGTAAAAAATCATTCATTTTGCCCTCCATAGTCCCAGATATATAAAAATGATTGTTTGAAATCGAGCATTAAAAACCTCAATTTTTCATATTTTATTATACTTCATCAACTTAAAGAATGGAAGAAAAAATTTTGTGTGCAGAGTTCCTGTTCAAGCCTTGTAACGCACATTTCTGCAAAATCCATAGTCCCCGATACTTTCCTTGCAGACGATAGGCAACGGTCAAAACATCAGGTCTGCACCTGACATTTTAACCGCATATCAGCCCTGATTATCACATTGTCCCTGCTGGCTGTTCAGCCCATGCTTTTTCGCATATTCACTGGCTTTCTGTCTGCGTTCCTCACTGTAAGGCGGCAGGAAACGGATAGACAGACGGGACTTTGCCAGCTCATAAGAAACACCGCCTTGAACATTGGATTTTTCCAGTCTGCAAAGGTCAGGGTACTTCTTAGCAAAAGCAGCCAACCTCTTTTTCAATCCGGCGTTGTGGGTGTAGATATTTGCCTTGTCCTCGCCCTCATTAAAGAGAACGATTGTTTCTTTCTCAATCTTCGTCAGTCTCGCCATAGCAGCCCTCCCTATGGTTTTTCAACACACGCAGCTTGCAGTAAAAGCAGCGATACCACCTTTCAACACCCTCAGCACTCAGCTTGACGGAAAGCATATAAAACAGCTTCTTCGCCACTGGATCGGGTGCAAGGGCAGCTACCATACGCAAACGCTCGACAGTTGCTTTCAGGTTCGGACAGCCAAAGGCATAAAGGGCTTCCATTTCATTCCGGTTCATCTTCATTGTGTTTTCCTCCTTAAAGTTTGATAAATGAAAAGCGACAGACACTTCATAAGGAAATACCTGTCGCTTCGTTTACGATATAAATTTGTTGGTTTTGGACTTGATAAAATCAGCAGTAAATCATTTCCTGTCTGATGATTTCTTCGGCTCGGTTACGGATAGAGTTCATGGACTGTACCCACAATATCTGATTGTCTGCTTTCATGGTTTCGGTCACGCCCTCGGCTTGTTTCATCTGCTCAATGATAAGGCTGCACCTTTCCGTTGCCTGTTCGTTCAGGTCAGCAAGGTAAGTATGCAGTTCGCCGGATAAACAGAGGGCAGAGAACCTTGCAGGGCGGTACTGCTCCAAATATGTCCTGTGCAGTCTGCCCCACATACCGATAGGGCGGTGTTCCTCCGGTAGCTTCAAGTCCGGCACATAGTAATCGCCCACAAGAACATAGTCCAGACCGTTGCTTTTGTCATGGATTCTTGATTTCAATTCTGTCATGCTATTTTTTCTCCTTTCACTTTTTGCCGATTTGATTTGCTTGTGGCGTTCTGTTCAACACACACATTGCTATCAGAACTTTTTTCTTCTGCTATACGCTCATGCTCCGCAAATTCTTTTGATTTCTCACGAATCTTTTTCATATACTTACGATTGGATTCTCGTTTTCTGCGAAGTCGTTCCGCCTCTTTTTCAGCAGCAATCCTTTCTTCCTCTGTTGGTTCATGCTGCTCCACAGGTACTTGAAATTGCCCGACATAGTTAAGATATATCTCCACCTCTGTGGTGCGGTCTGCACCTTTTCCTTGTGGCTCGTGAACCAGAATTTTGTCGATAAATTCATTTATCATGGCAGGAGTAAGTTCTGTAATGTTCTCATACTTTTTAACCAGCTTTAGAAAACGCTCCACATTATTTTGACCGCCTATAATCCGTTGCATATCAGCGGTGTCAGTCTCAATAATCTTGTTCAGCTCGTTCTGCTCATTTTCATAATCAGTAAGCATACTCTGAAAAAGTCTGTCCGGCAATCTTCCAATCACATTATCTTCATAGATTTTCCTGATAAGCATATCCAGTTCGTGAACTCGCTTCTGATTTCTTTCAATGCGGTTTTTTACAGTTTCAGAAACAGCAATATCTTTCATCGCCGATTCTTCTTGCAGAGAATAAACAAACTCCCGCTCATTCAAAGAAACATAATGGCAAGTCTCCTGTATGGTTTTCAGAATGATGCTTTTAAGTGCTTTTGTTGAAATATGGTGGCAAGTACAATGTCGGTCATACTTCTGATAAGCAAGATTATATGTGGAACATTCATAACAATCTGCCGGATTTGAATGGCTTATCCGCTTTTCGCCTTTGGTAGTATAGTATATTCTTTCACGCCCTTTTCGTTGCCTGTGATTATACATCGGCGCACCACAATCAGCACAGTAAATCTTTCCGGTCAGAACATTAGGCTCGCCCATAGGATCTGCTTTTCTTACATTCTGTCTTAGCTTTTGAGCAAGCATCCATGTTTCTTCATCGACAATAGGCTCTTGTGTATCATCAAAAACCACCCAATCTTCCTTATCTGCCCTTTTCGTCTTTTTGTCCTTATAGGAATTTTTGAATGTCCTGAAGTTGACAGTCTTTCCGATATACTCTGGTCGGGCAATCAGAGTAGTAACCTGATTTCCTCGCCACATATACGGATTTTCTTTGTCATAGTTGCTTGCATGATTTCCAAGTCCCTTTTTGCCAAGATAATAAGATGGTCTTTCAATTTTTTCTTCTGAAAGTTCTCTTGCTATCTGATAAGGTCCTTTTCCCTCAATAGTCATGCGATAAATTCTGCGGACTACTTCAGCAGCTTCTTCATCAATAATCCAATGGTCGGGGTTTTCGGGGTCTTTCAAATAGCCGTATGGTGGGATATTACTTGTATGAGCGTTGCCGGAAGAACCTCTGGATTTCAGTACAGCTTTAATTTTCTTACTTGTGTCCCTGACAAACCACTCATTCATGATATTCAGAAAAGGGGCAAACTCACTGGTTTCTTGACGGTCACTGTCAATACCATTATTGATTGCTATAAATCGAACTTCCTTTTCTCTAAACAGAATGTCAGTGAAAAAACCTACTTGCAAATGGTCTCTGCCGATTCTGGACATATCTTTGCAGATACAGGCAGTGATTTCTCCGTTTTTAACACCTTCAACAAGTCTGTTCCATGAAGGTCTGTCAAAGGTCGCTCCACTCCAACCATCATCGGTAAAATGAACAAGATTCGTAAAACCATGTTTCATAGCATAATCTTCAAGCATTTGCTTTTGATGAACTATACTGTTACTCTCTCCAGCATTATCATCATCACGAGACAGTCTTTCATACAAAGCAGTAATGCCATTGCTTTTATCTTTTTTTCTTCTCATGCTGAACTCCTTTCTTCAATTCCTATCCACTCCTTACGCTCACAAAATATCACATCAGTATAATGCTTCGGTGGCTGTGTGAAATGCTCGGAAACCTTTGTCTGCTCCACTGCAATCATCATGCCCTCATGAAGCTCCGGCAGCTTCTTTTCTTCCTCTGCATCCGATTTATCCTCTGCGGTTTTATAGGAATTTTTGAAGAAATCATCAAATTCCTTCCATCCATTTTTCCATACTTCCTTACCGGATACCTTAAACACAATCTCGTTGCAGGTAAGCTCTGCCTTTGTGGAATTATAAATGTGCTTCTCCCCGGTTGCACACAGCAGACGGTTCGCACATAATGAAAGGATCTTCATTTCACTCTCAGGAATCACCTTTAAGTCCTGTTTGATGATCTCCATGGTCGGAATGATTGCATGGTGGTCTGTCACTTTCTTGCTATTCAAAATTCTTTTAATATCTGGATTGAACATGATATTCTGCTCAAATAACAGAGAATTGAAAATCGCTTCGATCACATTTTTTGCAGTACCTTCCATGTCATCGGAAAGATACTGGCTGTCTGTTCTTGGATAAGTCACTAACTTTTTCTCATAAAGGCTCTGCGTATATTCCAATGTCTGCTTGGCAGTAAAACCAAACAGACGGTTTGCATCCCTCTGGAGTGTTGTAAGGTCATAGAGCTTCGGCGGTGCTACCCACTTTTCTTCCTTTACCACGGAAGTGACAAGAGCCTGTCCGTTTTCACAGGCTCCTGCAATCCTCTCTGCTTCCGTTTTATCACTGATATGCTCTGATACCGCATCCAGACCATTTCCCATGATGTGAGCCATATAATAGGCTTCTTTCTTGAAATTCATGATTTTACTTTCACGATCCACCAGCATGGCAAGTGTCGGTGTCTGCACTCTGCCAACCTTCAATGCCTTACCGCCATATAATACCGTAAAAAGTCTTGTTCCATTGATACCCACAAGCCAGTCTGCTTCCTGCCTGCATAATGCTGAATGATACAAGTTATCATAGTCGCTGCCTGGGCGAAGATTATGGAAGCCGTCACGGATAGCACTCTCCTCCATAGAAGAAATCCATAAACGCTTCATCGGTTTTCTGCATCCTGCCATGTTGTAGGTCAGGCGGAAGATCAGCTCACCCTCCCTTCCGGCATCAGTAGCACATACAACGGCATCTACCCTGTCATCATGCATGAGCTTTTTCAAAATCTGATACTGTGCTTTCGTATCACTTTTCACTTCATGCTGCCATTCCTGTGGGATGATCGGAAGATTGTCATAACTCCATTTCTTCCATGCTTCCTCATAGCTTTCCGGCTGTACCAGTTCTACCAGATGTCCCACACACCATGATACCAGATACTCATTGCCTTCCAAATATCCGTCCTTACGCTGTGTGGCACCAAGAACTGCCGCAATGCTCTGTGCCACGCTCGGCTTCTCTGCAATTACAAGCTCCATCTCTATTCCTCCCCGTTTTCTTCATCATTATCGTTGTCACTGTTATCTTCACTGTCATTCTCGCCTGTGTCCTCTGATTCTGTATCATCGCCACCATTTAAGAATGCTTCGTCTGAATCCTGCTCGGCTTCGTCCTCATAATCATAGTCCTCGTCAAGCTCGTCCTCATCTTCATCCTCATCAATAAAGTTTTCCTTTTTCTTCTTGGATTTGACAACATATACCACGCCGATCACAGCTACCGCAGCAATGCCCATTAAAATATATGTAAAGCCGGAACCATCTGCTTTTGCGGTATCCTCTTTCGGCTCACTTGTATCTTCCGTGCTATCTTCGGTGCTGTCCTCAACACTTTCTGCTCCCTGTGTTTTCTCTCCTGTGGTATCAGCATTATTGTTTGATAATGCGCTGTCTTTGGTAGGGATTGCAGATTCCAAAGCCGCAGAGTTTTTCGGAAGTATCTCGCTGTTATCCGTTGTGGTATTCAGCAGGTCGTTTTCACTGACTTCTGTAAGGAAATACACCTTTTCATCTTCCCCATCACGATCAATCACAAGATAAAATACCTTTTCTGATGCAGTCTGGATTGTGTAAAATTCCTTGCCTTTTTCTGTGGTCTGGCTGTCACTGCTCTGGTCTGCATCCTTAGAAATATCTCCCGTACTTGGAGATTGCTTTGCTGTTGCGGAACTGCTTGAATTTGTTCCACTGCCTGTCTGGGAAACTGTATTTCCATTCACATCCGTTTTTGTATGTTCTGTGACCTGTGCGGTTGCAGAGCTAGGTTTGGTTGCCGACGCATCCACCGGAAGCTGCTGTGCCGGATCTTTTTCACTGCTGTCCTTATTCTCCGGATCGGTGTAATACGGATTGGCTGTTTTATAGATTTCAGAGGTATTTCCTGCATTATCCATGGCAGAAATCGTGAAATACTGATACCCTGCATCGAACTGTTGCAGACGGATATTCAAGGCTCCATTCGTATGCTCTGTAAACTCATAGCCATTGACATAGATTGCCTTGATACCGGAATCCGTATCATGTGCCTGAATACTCAATAGACCATCGCTGACTGCCGCATTTAAGGTAGGCTTGGTAAAATCAAAGCACTTGATGTAGCGATTTTTCTCGTAGGTCTTGCCCTTCTGGTCTGTGACCTGCACATAAATGGTGCTGTTTTCGGAAATCTCTATGTACATATCCTCGGTAATGTCTGTCCAGCTTCCATTCTGCCCGACTTTTGCCTTTACTGTCTGAATGGTAAAATTGCCGGATACAATAGTATCCACCACCTTGACTGTTACTTTCGTGGTATCGTTATGCCACCCAGAAGGTGTATTGATTGTGATTTTTACGCTCGGATTGATATAAGCACATTCCTTATAATCCTTTGCACACACCTCACAATCCTCATCCACCGCATACTGACTGCATTTTTCCTTGCAGGTGCATTTTGCGGCAGGCTGTGTCTCCTCAGTTGTGCCTTCTGTGGAATTTTCCGTTGTATTCTCTGTGGACTGCTCTGTGTGATTTTCTCCACTACCGGAACTGTCCTTGTTATCATTACCGGACGCTGTGCTTTCTGCACTGCTTTCCTCTGCCGCACTTTCTGTTTTCTGCTCTGCTGTATCCTCCGCATGAACCTCCACAGTATTTGCCCTGTTTGCAAAAAATGCCCCAATCGGCATACAAAAAAGTATTGCCGACAGTATCAGGGACATTAGTGCCTTAACGGATAACTTCTTCATTTTCATTGGTTGAAACCTCCTTTTCCTGTTCCCGTTTCTGTAATAAATTTCTGACTTCATCCTCACTGAGCTTGTTTAACATCTGCAAACGCTCCGATGAGATTTTATATTTTCGTATGATCTTCATGGCTTCGGCATCCTCCGCCATCTGTTTCTGTTCTGCAAGGTCTTTTTCCTTTGCCTGTAGCTGTGCTATCTGCTCTCTGACCTTTTTAAGCTGTGAATTGATTCGTTCTACTGACAAAAATAATTCCTCCCTTCGCTAATTCAATCTTCCAAAACCATAGAAATGGCTCTGCCAGTAAGAAGTATTGATTGATGTGTACTGAATTGGATCACCGCAATGCACCATCGTACCGTTTCCACAGTAGATACCAACGTGTGTAACCGGACGTCCTGCATTATAGGTTCCTGTAAAAAATATAATGTCCCCTGCCTTTGCATCTGCCGCTGATACCGGAGTACACTGGTCATAAATGCCCTGTGCTGTGGTTCTTGGCAGGTTATGTACGCCACTGTTTGAAAATACCCAGCATACAAAACCGGAACAGTCAAAACTAGCCGGAGCTGTGCCGCCAAAAGTATATGGCATTCCCAGATACCTGTTTGCTTCACGCATAAGCGTCTGTACGGTTGCATCATCATAGGATTCCGGCGGTATCACATTGCTGGTTCCTCCTCCGGTGCCGCCCGTTGTTTCTCCATAAATGGTCTGTTCTCCTGCTTCAAAATAAAATAACGAGTTATAATATTCCCCGTTATACAGACATTCGATATGAAGGTGGCTTCCGGTACTGCTTCCTGTATTTCCGCTTTTGCCTATATTGTCACCCTTTTTTATACTCTGCACTGCGGATACATTTAAGCTGTCCATGTGGGCATATTTTGTGGTATATCCCTTACTGTCCGTAATCACCACATAATTCCCATAGTATGAATCGTAAGCCGCTTCCGTAACCGTTCCGTCATGGGCTGCATACACGAGCGTTCCTGTCGGTACTGCTATGTCCACGCCCCTGTGAAGCTCCTCTGCTCCGGTGTTCGGATTCTTCCGGTATCCATAATAACTGCTGATATAGTAGTACCAGTAGTAATCCACGGGTGTTCCAAATACCTGTAACCCGCCTTTTGTCTCCGTATAGGCTCCAAAAATTTCCGTCTGTTCGCTGTCCATGCGTCCGGCTACAATGCTCTCAAGCGGTGTGACCGTAAGTGTGACACGAAGAATTGTTACGGTATATTCTTCTTCCTCCTCATACTCGTATTCCTCGGTACGGGTAGTCCCGTCCGGATTTGTTACTATTCTGGTTCCGGTCTTTGTGACTGTCCTTGTCCGTGTTTCCTCTACTTCCTCGGTAGTGAGTGAATACATGGCATCAAATAATTCCTGAATCTCACTCTCTATTCCTGCGGCAGTAAATTCCGTATGGACTGCGGAAAGATAACTGATCAGTGTGTACGGATCATGCCCGATTGCACCAAGGTTATAATCGTATTCATCATATCCCGGATAATCAGTTTCAATCCGGTCAATCTTATTTTGCAGTTCCATTTCCTTTTCTGTAAAAGATAAATCTGCTGCATCAATCTCTGCCGGAAGGCTAAGATATGTGCTTGCCATCGTTGTTGTCACAGTTCCGGTAAACATGGAACCGCAGCTTGATAGTGCCGACATGATCATAATGAGCAAAAGTGCAAAAATACCCACTGTGATAATCAGTGTTTTATTTTTCGTGGCAATTTCCTGTAACTTCTTTGCAATCCCGGTTGCAGCATTGGCTGTCTTTGTAAATGTTTCCTTTGCAGTCTTGGCTTCTGCTCCTACCCGCCTTGCCTTGGCATACTCACGCTTGATGCGCTGTTTCTGTAACTGCCTTTGCAACTGCTTCTTTGGACTGTTGCCCTTTAGATGTGGATTTTCACTGATGAATTTCTCATACTCCAGCTTCATATCCGCTGTGACCTGCTTTTTCTGCAATCGCTCCAATCGGTCACGCTTTCTCTGTGCCTTGCTCTTGCGGTGATACTTCATATAGTGGTAAATATCCTCGGCTCGCTGTTCCGTCTTGTGTGCGCCCTCCACAGCAGAATTGTCCTTTTCTGTCTCTGCAATCTTACGATGCACAAAATACATATTTTCGGTCTGGAACTTGTGAACCGCAGCTTTCCCAAGTCCGTCAGGCTTAAATGGCTTCTCGACATCTACCGGAACCACCACATACTTTGCTTTTCCGGTCTGTTCATCAAAGACACGCTTCATCTCATACTGCCGCTTTGTCGGCATCTTGTCCTTTGCTTTCTGCAACTTTCGGCGGTTCTTTTCCGACTTATCAAAAGCCTTCTGTACTTTTTGGTCTGTAAATTCGTCCGCCTGCCCCTGCGAAAATGTGGCGTCCTTTGTCTGAAGATCTCCATAATCGGACTGCTTTGCATTTTCTGACTTTGCACGCTCTCTGTGTGCGTGTTCTCTCTGCACACGCCTTTTGTGATATTTTCCTTTTTCCTCAGACCGTTGGTAGGTATTTCTAACGTGGTAATTGTCCTGAAAACTGTCTGCGTCCTCTGTATGGAAATTTGTAGCATTACCGTTTTCCTCATTGATAAAGCTGTTTTCCTTTAAGAATGTCTTTTCCGCTTCGGCTTCCGACTTCTGGACATTGTGACCAGAAGTGTCCTGTTGTTGCTGTCGGTAATATTTTTTCTTATTATTTTTCCTGTATTCTGTCCCAGTATTAAACTCTGACTTCTGGACGCTGTGACCAGAAGTTGCTTTTCCTGTACGACTGCCATGGTTCGCATCCCTTGGCAGATTGCTCACAGGCTTCTCGCTGGCACTAAACTGGTTTTCCACAGAAAAGGTGTTGTCCTGCCTGTGTTCTATATGTTTTACTCCAGTCACTTCCTTATCTTTGGAAAATGTCTCTTTTTCAAATGCCTTTACTGCCTGCTTCTTCTGTCTCTTTTCCGCCATTTATACTGCGTCCTCCTTCTGCACCGATTCCTCCGGCTTCGTATTCATAATTCTGTAGGTCTTGGTGTCTGTCGGGTATTTATCCACGAAGGGAATTACCACGTTATCAAACAGTATCAGACCACTTCCCGGCTCAGAGTTGGTGACATAGGAAAGCTGCTTATCAGAAAGTCCCAGCTTATCAGCGAGGATTGCCTGATCTTTGGCATTCTGATTTAACAGATACACAAAATCGCTGTTACCCAAAATACCCTCAATCTCCTCAGAACGGAGAAAATCGCCCACATTCTGCGTCAAACCTGTCGGAATACCGCCCCATTTTCTGAAACGCTTCCAGATTTCCACAGAGTAGATAGCTGTCTGCTTTTCCTTCAGAAGAAGGTGGAACTCATCACAGTAATAACGGGTTGCAATCTTTCGCTCCCTGTTCTGTGAAACCCTGTTCCACACTGCATCCTGCACGATCAACATTCCAAGTTCCTTTAACTGATTTCCCAAGTCTCTGATGTCAAAGCACATGATACGGTTGCCACTGTCCACATTGGTATGGTGGTTGAAATAATTCTGGGAACCATGCACATACAGCACAAGGCTGTTTGCGATACGCTCTGCCTTTGGATTCTTATGCTTCAGAAGTGCGTTGTATAAATCCTCCAGTATCGGCATATTTTCTGGCACCGGATTTTCAAAATATTTATCGTAAATATGACGGATGCATTCGTCGATGATACCTTTCTCATCATTCTCCAGACCGTCCTTGCCACCTGCAATCAGATCACACAATGTAATGATAAAATCAGATTTCAGTTTTAATGCTTCCTTATCCCCCTTATGGCTCAACTGAATATCCATCGGGTTCAGATAATCTTTGGAATTGGTTGCAAGCTTTACCACCTGCCCATGCAAAGCTCCCACAAGGGCAAAATACTCACCCTCCGGGTCACAGATAATCACATCATCCCTTGTCATAAGAAAGCAGGATAAAATTTCCCTCTTTGCACTAAAGGACTTACCACTGCCCGGTGTTCCAAGAATCAGACCGTTCGGGTTTTTGAGCTGTTTTCGGTCTGCCATAATCATGTTGTTGGACACTGCATTCAGACCGTAGTAGAGGGAATCGCCCTCCATGAAAAGTTCCTGTGTGGTGAACGGCACATAGATGGCGGTGCTGACGGTTTCCAGTATGCGCTCCAGCCCAAGCCATTTCTTACCCAGCGGCAGCATGCTGTTCATGGCATTGCGCTGCTCATACAAAATGCTGTCGAAGCGGCAGGTCTGCTGCTGTACGGTGCTGCAAATGCGCCGCACACGCTCGTCCAACTGCGCATTGGAATCGCCATAGGTGTGAATGAGGATACAGACTTTGAAGATTTTTTGGTTTTTGGTTGTAATGTCATCCATCATCTGCTCTGTGTGGTGCATTTTGGATTTCAGATCATAGCTCACAGCTATGCTGGCAGGCATATTTCGCTCGCGTGCTTTGGCAATGGCATCGTATTCTTCCTTGTGCATATAGGCAAGTTTTTTCTCGATTTCCTGGACAGCTTCTGCCTGGTCCATAGCGTCAACATGCATTGTGATGACGTGGTCAAACGGAAGCTCCGATAGCATAGAGAACAAACCGTTCTTCATTTCCGGTGCTATGCCTCGCAGATACATTGTCTTGCCGATTTTATCGCCAAACTGATAGCGGTCACGGTAAACGGCGCGCGAGTCGTCATGCTCCGGGTGCCAGTTGTAAGAGCTGGGTGAAATAAAATCCTTCGTAGTAAGGTCATCCTCAGCCAGCAGCCAGTCATAGGAAAAGCTCATTTCCTCACTGGGTCGCATGATACCTTGTAACAGGCTCAGACGCTCAATACCGGACAAGATGCGTGTATTGCTGCCCATCCGCTTGAAGTGATCGGTAATATCTGCAGCACGGTTCTCCAGCTGCTCTTTCGCCTGCTGGTAATTTTCGGCGTGCAGGCTGAAAGTGACGTACTTCTCACGAATCAGGCCATTTTGACCGCGCAGTGCTTTTTCTGCCACAACTTGGTTCATCTCCTCGGCGTAGCGGTCACGGTCATTCCCACGCAGCGGTAGGAAGGTGTCGCGGCGGAAC
>OHVM01000381.1_pt1 | contig 19597 bp, 17 predicted proteins | sample 1579431 | NCBI WGS metagenome assembly OHVM01 (sample SAMEA3882524, study PRJEB24775) | human gut metagenome | biome: human-associated habitat; feature: intestine environment; material: feces | place: Netherlands | collected 2009/2010 | reverse complement strand
GGGCCAGTGGCGCGTTGACCGCAGCCTGCTGGGCCGCACGCTGCAATATGGCGGGGTATCCGCTTTGCAGCAGGCCGTGCAGCCAATCGGCAAAGTGCTCATCCAGGGGCAGGTGAATGCCTTGGGTGTGGAAGTGATCGCTGCGTTCAATGCGGTGACGCGCATTGACGATTTTGCCTGCATCCCCGAACAGAGCATTGCCCAGGGCATTACCACCTACATTGCCCAGAACCGCGGCGCGGGCAGACAGGACCGCATTAGACGCGGATTTGCGGTGGGCCTTGGGATGGAAGCCGCGTATTGGATGCTGATCGGCGGGGTGACTCTGTTCAAGACCCCGCTGGCCGCAATGTTTGTGACAGGGGAGGGCGCTGACCGGGTGATCGCTTTGGCGGTGCAGTACCTAGGAACGATGGCACTGTTCTACCTGCTGCCCGCCATGACGAACGGATTCCAAGGGTATTACCGCGGCATGGGCAACATGCCGATGACTTTGCTGGGCACGCTGATCCAGACCAGCCTGCGTGTGGTGACGACCTGCATTTTGGCGCCGCGGATGGGAATGTATGGCATTGCCTTTGCCTGCGCCACCGGCTGGTGCGTGATGCTAATGGTGGAAGTTCCATTTTACTTTTGGCAAAAAGTGCGAAATGAATGCAGGAAGCGCTGAATTGCGAAATAATATTGACATTTAGAAAAAAAGTGTTATACTGCTAATATTGATAGTTCTAATGAACCATCAGCTAATATGGGGTGCATTAAAGAATATACATTCCAATATTCAAACATGAAGAAAGAAGATGTGCGTAATGAAAATGAAGAAACTGACCACTTTCGTTGCCTGCGCCGCTATGGCTGGTGTGTTCGCTACCAGCGCATTTGCTGCCAATGATGCACAGGTTGCCCGCGCTCAGGATTACCTGAACTCCAAGGGCATTGCCTACACTGTCACCGCTTCTGACGTTGACAAGGCTGTTGCTGCTGGCTACACTGCTGACGCTCTGGTTGCCAAGGCAAACGCTCTGCTGAATCAGGCTAAGTCTGATCCCGAAGGCGCAAAGAACGAGGCTGTCAATGTGCTGAACAGCATCGGTGTTTCTGTTGCTGACGCTAAGGTTGCCGTCAACGGCAACGATATCACCATCTCTGCCAGCATCAATGGCACCAACGTTGCTTATAGCTTCAACAATGCCGATACCCATCCGGAAATCGGCGAAGCCATCAAGAATGGCACCTGGGGCGTTGCTGAAAGCACCACCACCGCTGCTGCCAGCCTGAAGAGCGGCAATGGCGTTATCAAGGCTACCGGCGACAATGCTGGTATCGCTATGCTGGTTGCTGTGGTTGCCATCGCTGGCACCATGGGTGTTGCTGTTCGCAAGAGCCGTGACGCTGAGTAATCACGCCTAACTAACATGTTGTTCGCCGCGGCGTGCCGCGGCGAATTTTTTTGTTTCAGCGTCAGGTATGGGCCGCAGCCTGTGCCTGAACGGGGAGAAAAAATAAATGACGCACAAGAACGATTTTTTGCGCAAAGGTCCGGCAGGGCTGGTGGTAGTGCCACTGCTGTTTGCGCTGGTCACGTTGGCGCTGCTGGCGGTCATGTTCAAGGTGTTTGCCGCACCGTACTACTCGCTGGTAGAGTGGTTTATGGAAACCAGCGTGGTGGAAACCCAGCCCAAGGACCTGTTTGATGAAGCAGCCCAGACCCTGACCAATACGGAAAATGACCGGACCGCACAGGAAGAGCCGGAACAGGAGACCATCCCGCTGAGCAGCATTACCTACCCCAGCAAGGGGGACCGCTATGGCCGCATTACGATTGCGGGCACCACGGTGGATGCGCCGGTGTATTACGGTGACACCAACAGCATCCTGAACCAGGGCGTTGGTACTTATGTGGACAGCAGCGGAGCAGGTATCCCTGGTGAAAGTAAGACCATTTTGATGGCGGGCCACAACAACACCTTTTTTAACGACCTGCAGAGCGTTGAGGTGGGCGATGTGGTGACGATCGAGACCCATTACGGTACCTACACCTATACGGTGGAGCGCTGCGAGGTGCGGGATTACCAGGATACCACCACGTATGACTTTACACGCACCGATGAAAACCTGATCCTGTATACCTGCTACCCGTTTGATGCGCTGGGCTTTACCCCTAACCGCTACTTTGTTTATGCCAGCTACACATCCGGCCCGGAGCTGGATGCTGACCGTTGAGGGAGGAGATGCAGAGATGACGCAACAAAAAAACTCCCGCAAAGGCAGCGCTGTGTGGCCGATGGTGCTTTCCTGGCTGAGCAGCCTGATTTTGGCACTTTTGGCGGTGTTTGTCATGCTGTTTACCACGTTTGGTAACGTGGGCTATATGCAGAGCTGCGTGAAAAGCTCCGGCTATGCCCAGAGCGCCTATGATGATATGGTACAGGATTTTATCAGTTATGGTGCAGCCACCGGTTTTGATGCCGATGTTATGACGGGGTTTATGTCTGTTGACCAGGTGGAAAGCGACATGCAGGATGCTGTGGCGGGGCTGTATGCCAAAACGCTGACCTATTATACCCGCGATAATATCGCGGAAGCTGTTTACAGCGCCATGGAACAGGCTACGGCAGACCGTGGCATTACGCTGGAAGGCGAAACCAAGACGGCCGTGGAAACCGTGGCTGAGGCTGTGCGTATGGAGTATGCCTCCTACACCGCGGTGCCGCTGGTCAGCCAGCTGCGTACCCTGGTGCAGAAACTGCAAAAGGTGATGGTAATCGGCTTGGTGGTCAGTGCGGTGCTGCTGTGCGCTGCGGTAGCGTCCATGCTGCACATCAGCCGCAAAGATGCCCGCCTGGGGGCGCGTTGCCTGGTGTATGCCCTTGGCGGTGCTGCTGTGGTGTGCCTGGTGCTGGGTGTGGGCGTTAAGCCGATGATCGGCTTAACGCGCCTGGGCATTGACCCGCCTGCCCTGAAAAACCTGCTGATTGCTTATGTGGGCGGTTTGTTTGGCCGCTTTGTGGTGATGGCAGTGATCTATTTTGTGCTGGCGATAGTGCTTGGCGTATTGGTGAGCAGGCACAAAAAGCACAGAGCATGATGATAGAGTTTATAGAATAAGGGCATCACCGCACAATTCCCGCCTAACGGCTTAAGCACCGCTCCGGCAGCTGCGGCACGGCATCTGCGTTGCCAAAATGCTCGATAATGTCGGGTTGCGGTACCCGCATCGTGCTTCGGGGGCAAAAGCCCCTCGCACTCTGCGACCGCTGCCCCTGCTTCGGTTCGCTGTTTCCGCCACTGGCGGCGCTCACCTTTGCAGCATCCAGTATTATCTGCGCTTTTGGCTTAGCATCTGCCGTACCTCGCTCGCCGTATCGGCACTTAGAATTATGCGGTATTGCCTAAGATAAAAAGAAACGGTGCTGTACCCCGGACTTTATGGGGTACGGCGCCGTTTTTTGTGTGAAGATGGGACAGGCGAGATGGCCCTGGAATGTGATGGTGAGGGAAAAGACGGGTTTTGAGTGATGTGGAGGGGATTGTGATGGTATGCCACCTGTAGGGGCGCACAATGTGCGCCCGCTGCCTTGCGGAGAATGATGTGGTGAAATATTAGACAAGGCCCGGCATGTGGGACGATGCGAAGCATCGTCCCTTACATGTTTTATACCCACATGCTCTGCAAAAGAAAGGCACAGTTTTTTCGACACACCGAATATTTCTTGGACGTTTTGCAGCTTTACAGTTCCAGCAGCACCGGGCAATGGTCGCTGCCCTGCACATCCATCAAAATCTCGGCCTTTTTGATCTGTGGGGCCAGCCGGTCCGATACCAGGAAATAGTCAATGCGCCAGCCTGCGTTCCGCTCTCTTGCGCGGAACCGCATGCTCCACCAGCTGTACATGCCGGTGGCATCAGGGTACAGGTAGCGGAAGCTATCGGTAAAGCCAGCGGCCAGCAACTCGTTCAGCTTGCCGCGCTCCTGGTCCGAAAAGCCCGCAGCACCGCGGTTGGGGCCGGGGTTCTTCAGGTCAATATCCTCATGGGCCACGTTCAAATCTCCGCACAGGATCACCGGCTTTTTGCTGTCCAGATCTTTCAGGTAGGCGCGCAAGTCGTCCTCCCACTGCATGCGGTAGTCAATGCGGGCCAGCTCGTTTTGGGAGTTGGGTACATAGACATTGACGAGGTAGTAATCCTCAAATTCCAGTGTGATGGCACGGCCTTCGTGGCTGTGGGCTTCCACCCCAATGCCGTTCCAGGCGTTCAGGGGCTTTACGCGGGTATAGATCAGCGTGCCGGAATAGCCCTTTTTCTCAGCGCTGTTGATGTATTCGGTATAGCCTTCGGGGGCAAAATCCGCCTGGCCGGGCTGCATTTTGGTTTCCTGAATGCAGAACACATCCGCATCCAGCTGGTTGAAAGTATCCTCAAAGCCTTTTTTCAGGCAGGCGCGCAGGCCGTTCACATTCCAACTGATAAGCTTCATCGGGGGTTCCTCCTATTATTTTGCCACACATTTTTTCTTCCACGCACCAGATACAAAGCGGACCACAAAGCAGGTCACGCGGCACACCCAGTCCACCACCATGGCGATCCAGACGCCGACAGCACCCATACCCATCTGAACGCACAGGATGTAAGAGAACGCCAGACGCCAGATTCCCATGGACAGAATGGAAGTAAGCATGGTAAAGCGCACATCATTGGCTGCACGCAGGGCGTTGGGCAGAACAAAGCCCGCCGGCCACAGGAAGATGGCGCTGCCCGCATGGATCATAACCAGCAGCCAGGCCAGGTGGCGGGTTTCATCCGAAAGGGTGTACACGCTGAGCAGCGGGTTCAGGAAGATCAAAATCAGGGCATTGGTAGCGCCCTGGGCAATGTAATCCCAAAGCAGCAGCTTTTTGGTAAAGTAGCTGGCCTGGTCCAGCTGTTGGGCGCCCACACAGCGCCCCACCACAGTGATCATGGCAAGGCCGATGGCCTGGCCCACAATGCAGCCCATGCCGTCCAGGTTGTTGGCCACCGCATTGGCGGAAATATGCACCGTGCCGAACAAAGAGATCATACTGACGACCAGCACACGCCCCAGCTGGAACAGGCTGTTTTCCAGCGCGGAGGGGATGCCGATATACAAAATGTTCTTTGCCATCTGGGGCTGCAGGTGCTTGACGCCATCCCAGGTAACGCGGGCGACATTATCATGCCGGGTGGTCAGTTTCAGGATGATGACAGCGCCCAGCACGCGGGAAACCAGCGTGGGCACCGCAACACCGGCAACCCCCATGCGCAGCACAAAGATGCAGAACGCATTGCCCACAATATTGGTAATGTTCATGATAACGGATACCCGCATGGATACCTCGCTGTTGCCGACGGAGCGGAAGATGGCCGCGCCCGCGTTGTACAGCGCCAAAAACGGGTAAGAGATTGCCGTGATGGTAAAGTAGATCATGGCTGCCTGGAACACATCGTCCGCAATGCTGCCAAAGAACAGCCGCAGCATGGGCCCGCGCAGCAGCAGGCAGAGCGCCATGACAGCCGTACCCAGGATAGAGCTTAAAGTAACCAGCTGCCCCGCGCTGCGGGAGGCTTCCCCCGGCTTTTTGGCTCCCAGGAACTGGCTGGTGATAACCGCGCCGCCGGTGGCCAGCGCGGCGAAAATATTCAGGATCAGGTAGTTGATCATATCCACCAGCGAAACACCGGAAATGGCGGCTTCGCCTACGCTGGATACCATCACGGTATCGGACATGCCCACCAGCACGTTCAGCGCCTGCTCCACCACCAGCGGCCACAATAGTGTTAGCAGCATACGGTTGGTAAATAGTTTTTGTTGTGTCTGCATTGTCAGACCTTCCTTCTTTCCTCTCTGCTCTAAGGTGTGTATCTGAAAGAAAAGAAGATGCCGCATTTTGCAAGCGCAAAATCCGGCTGTAACTGCCGAAACAGACTGTACTTTTGACTTTTCAGATACACCCCAGGGCAAAAACTACCCCATTTTTATCATTCAGGCAGAAGTATACCACAAAAAATGCCCCCGTGCAACGGGAGCATTTTTGCTGTATGCGGTTCAATTTTGCGCTGATAAGCAAATAACAAACAGTACCCTTATTCGTACCGCAGGGCGTCGATGGGGTCCATCTTGGCGGCCTTTTTGGCGGGGTAATAGCCAAAGAACACGCCGATGGCCATGCTGAACGCCACGGCAATGATGATGGCCGCCACGCTGGGTCTGGCCGAATAGCCCATGACCTGGCTGAGCACAGAACCAAGGCCGATGCCCAGCCCCACACCTATGACGCCGCCAATAGCGCACAGCACAATGGATTCAATGCCCGCCAGTTCGTCATCGTCTGCTTTATGGATATCCACCCCGTCCAGCGTATACTCGCCAGAGGTCGGCTTGTCCAGCACGCCGATAATATTCATCAGGGTACTTTTGCCGGAGCCGGATTCACCCACAATAGCAACGAACTCCCCCGGCCACACAGTCAAATCAAAAATGTGTGATGGACCATGCCGGATATCACTCTCCGAAATCCCCCTGCCCTTCCCCAAAAAACAAAAAAGCCCCATTTCCAATAGGAAACGAGGCTTTGATGCAAAATGAGCAATTTTTTGCGAATTCTGCAAAAATATTTTTTACCGCTCCTCGCGGAAGTAGGAAAGACCCAGATGCTCCGGGGGCTGGTTTTCCTTCTTTTTGCGCAGGCTGACCACAATCAATACCACGATGGTAACCACATAGGGCAGCATCTGGATCAGATCGGTCATGTAGCTGGCAACGGTAATGCCAAGCAGGCTGGGCAGGAACTGATACAGCCAGTACAGCACGCCAAACAGGTAAGCGCCCCAAATGGCGTTCAGCGGCTTCCAGGTGGTAAAGATGACCAGCGCTACAGCCAGCCAGCCCAAGGCTTCGATCTGGCCGGTGGTTGCCCAGATGCCCTGGTTATAATCCAGAACATAATACAAACCACCCACACCACAGATGGCAGCACCCGTGCAGGTAGCCACATATTTATACAGCGTAACGTTAATGCCGGCGGCATCGGCAGTGGCGGGGTTTTCGCCAACCGCGCGCAGGTTCAGGCCCGCGCGGGTGCGGGTAAAGAACCAGTGCAGCACAACTGCCAGCACAATGGCCGCATAAGCCAAAAAGCCATAAGAGAAAAGCACCTCGCCCACAACGCCAAGGCCGGAAAGCACCGGAATCATGGCACTGAATGCTTTATAAGCCAGCGGTGCCGCGGTGTAGCTGGCACCGTTCAGGATAAACACACCAAAAAAGTTTGCCACACCCATGCCAAAGGTGGTCAGCGCAAGGCCGGTCACGTTCTGGTTTGCACGCAGGGTGATGGTCAGGAAGGCGTAAATCAGACCGCCCAGGGCGGATGCGATCAGGGCGCACAGCAGGGCCAGAATTACGCAGACAAAGGCGCTGGGGTTGGCGCTGAGTTTTTCGTAATAATAAGCGCTGGCAAAACCGGCAAAGCCGCCCAGGTACATGATACCGGGAACACCCAGGTTCAGGTTGCCAGATTTTTCCGTCAGGGTCTCGCCCAAAGCGCCGTACATAATGATGGTGCCAAACGGGATGGCACGCAGAATCCATGCAATCAGACTGCTCATACTTACTTGCCCTCCTTACCATCATGATGGCCGCGCCAGACCAGGCGGTAGTTGATGAAAAATTCGCTGCCCAGGATAAAGAACAGGATAATGCCGGTGATGATATCCGCTGCATATTCGTTCAGGGAATAAGCAGAAGCAATTTCCGAAGCGCCGCGGTCCAGGAAGATCAGCAGGAAAGAAATCAGCATCATATAGAAGGTGTTGAACTTTGCCAGCCAGGCCACAATAATGGCGGTGAAGCCGTTGCCGCCTGCCGAGGTAGTGGAGATCGTTTGGTCCTTACCGGCCACAACCAAAAAGCCGCACAGGCCGCAGATGGCACCGGACAGCAGCATAGTACGGATCATCACGCGGCTGACATTGATGCCGGCATAGCGGGCGGTGTTTTCACTCTCGCCCACAACGCTGATCTCGTACCCCTGCTTGGAGTATTTGAGGTAAGCGTACATCGCAAAGGTCAGCACCAGCACCACAATAATATTGATGGTGTAGCGCTGGCCGTTGATCACGGGCAGCCAGCCAGCCTTGGTGGCTTTGTTCAGGGTGCCCAGGCTGGATGCCTGGCCGCGCATGATATTCGTCATGCAGGCCACAATGCTGGTGGCAACGTAGTTCATCATCAGGGTGAACAGCGTTTCGTTGGTGTTCCAGCGGGATTTGAACCAGGCCGGAACAAAGGCCCAGATGGCACCGGCCAGCACACTGCCGATGACCATGGCGGCAAACAGCAGGGCGCAGACCCAAGAGAAACGGGTGGTGTTCATAAACGTGCCGTTCCACATAACGCCGTACACGCTGATGGGGTTCAGGCCGGTAACAAAAAAGATGAAGAACGCATCCACAACAAGTGCCAGCAGGATAGCAATGGCGCGCACCAGCACTTTTTGCACAAAGGTGGTACCCTCCCGCTTGGAGATACGCACAAGCGGTTCAGTTGCAGTTTTGCTCATCATTTGCCCTCCTTTTGTACAAGGTTGGTCATGCGCAGGCCAACTTCTTCCTTGGTGGTGGTGCGGGCATCCAGCATGCCGTTGGCTTTGCCGCCGCACAGCACCAGAATGCGGTCACACAGCTCCAGCAGAACGTCCAGGTCCTCGCCGACGTAAATCACGGCAACGCCTTTTTCTTTCTGCTCATTCAGCAGGTTGTAAATGGTGTAGGATGTATTGATGTCCAGGCCGCGCACGGCGTAAGCCGTCATCAGCACAATGGGCGAAGCCGCCAGCTCGCGGCCAACCAGCACCTTTTGCACGTTGCCGCCGGACAGGCGGGAAACGGGGGTGTTCAGGCCGGGGGTAACCACGCCAAGCTCCTTGCGGATCTTTTCGGCCAGTTCACGCGGAGCACGGTGGTCCACCAGCGGGGAGCGGCCTTCGCCATAGCTTTTCAGCATCATGTTGTCCGTCATGCCCATGGTGCCAACCAGGCCCATGCCCAGGCGGTCCTCCGGCACAAAGCTCAGGTGTACACCGGCATCGCGGATGTCCTTGGGACTCTTGCCCAGCAGCTCCATCGGCTTGTCCTCTTCGCCGGGGGCAAAGAACTTAACGTCGGAGCCGGATTCGGTATGCTGCAAACCGGCAATGGCTTCCAGCAGTTCTTTCTGGCCGTTGCCGGAAATACCGGCAATACCCAAAATCTCGCCGCCATACACATCAAAGCTCACATCGTCCAGCACGTTGGTACCTTCGGGGCTGCGCACCGAAAGGTGGCTGATAGCCAAACGCCGGGTGGGGTCCTGCGGCGTGGTGCGGTTGATGTTCAGCTCCACCTTCTGGCCCACCATCATCTCAGTCAGGCTGGATTCCGTTGCGGTGGCGGTTTCCACCGTGCCAACGTATTCGCCCTTGCGCAAAATTGCCACGCGGTCCGAAACCGAAAGCACCTCATGCAGCTTGTGGGTAATGATGACCACGGCCTTGCCGTCCGCCTTCATGTTGCGCATAACGGCAAACAGCTTTTCGGTTTCCTGCGGGGTCAGCACGGCGGTGGGTTCGTCCAGGATCAGGATATCTGCACCACGGAACAGCACCTTTACGATTTCCAGCGTCTGCTTCTGGCTTACGCTCATCTCGTACACTTTCTGGTCCAGATCCAGCGCAAACTGGTATTTTTCGCAAATAGCACGGGCTTTGTCCCGCACGCGGCGCAGGTCAAATTTTTCGCCTTTGTCCATGCTCAGGGCAATGTTTTCCACGGCGGTAAACACATCTACCAGTTTGAAGTGCTGGTGAATCATGCCAATGCCAAGGGCAAGGGCATCGCGCGGGGAACGGATATCTGCCGGCTGGCCGTTGACGATGATCTGCCCGCCGTCCGGGTAATAGATACCGGCGATCATATTCATCAGGGTTGTTTTGCCGGAGCCGTTCTCGCCCAGCAGGGACAAAATCTCCCCGCGGCGGATATTCATGGTAACATCATGGTTTGCAATGACCGGGCCAAAAGTTTTGGTTACATGTTCCAGCTGGATGGCGTACTCAGTCTGCGGCATGGGAATGCTCCTCTCTGTAAAAATCCATCATGCGGTGCCGTAAACACCAATAGAGGGAAGCTCTGTTCAGTAACAGGCAGAGCTTCCCTCCATGTCAGTTCAGTTTGTGGGATCAGGCAACCGGGTCTGCATCCTCGGTAATGCCGTCAATGCGCAGGGAGAAATACGGAGCGCTGCGCAGGGTGGATTCAGAGAAGTAACCATCGGTGATGGCTTCCTCGGTATCGCCCTGGTACACAGCAACCGGGGTGCCGGTGGAGTAATCATAGAAAGTCAGGTCGATGGGAGCGGTGGTAACAGTCTCACCGTTGACGGTGAACTTGCTGGTATCAAACACATGCAGGCTGCCATCTTTCAGGGCTGCTTCCACTTCGGCAACCTTCTCGGCAGTGCCTTCGGCAACTTCGGGGCCAAGGTCAGTGATGGCAACAGCGCCTTCGTTGTAACCCTCGGACCAGTTGGTAGCCGGTTTTTCACCGTCCATCATGCTCTTGAACAGGTATTCATAGTAAACTTCCCAAACGTTGGTGGCGGAGGTCAGGGCAGCGGTGGGAGCGGTCTCCAGCATGTCGATGTTGTAACCGACAGAGTAGCAGATCTTGCCGGCATCCTTCTGCTTCTGGGTGGCAGCGGGAGCGCCGGTGGAGTCAGCATGCTGACCAATGATCACGCTGCCGTTTGCAATCAGAGCTTCGGCAGCAGCGCCTTCCTTGTCGATATCGAACCAGGAGTTGGTGTACATAACTTCCATGGCAACATTGGGGTAAACGCTCTGCACGCCCAGGAAGAATGCAGTGTAGCCGGAAACAACCTCAGCATAGTTGTAAGCGCCGACATAGCCGATCTTGACCTTGCCGTCAGCGGTAAAGCTGTTGGGCTGGGTCTCCGGGGTCAGGGTGCCGGACTCAACCAGTTCCTGCAGCTTCATACCGGCAACAACACCGGCAACATAGCGGCTCTCATAAACATTGGTGAAAGCGTTCTTGAAGTTATCCAGGCCAGTCAGGGCAGCAAAATCACCGGTCATGGAAACAAAAGTGACATCGGGATACTTTTCAGCTTCTTCTACGATATAGGTCTGGTGGCCGTAAGAGTTGGAAACAACAAGGTTGCAGCCCTGGCCAACCAGGTCTTCTGCAGCGTCAGAGCACTCAGCACCTTCGGGAACCTTGTACTTCCAAACGATCTGGCTGTCGCTCATGCCAAGCTTCTGTGCAGCAGCCTTGATGCCGTTGATATGCGCAGCAGTGTAGCCTTCCGTCTCGTCGCCAATCGTGATAACGCCAACCTTCAGGTCGCTGGCAGCTGCATCGGTAGCAGTGGCAGCGTCAGCGGTAGAATCTGCTGCTGCGCTGGATGCAGCGCTGGATGCAGCAGTGCTGCCGCAGGCGGCCATGCTGAGCAGCATAGCTGCGGACAACACAATACCCAACAATTTTTTCATGTGTAAGTGCTCCTTTTCTTTTTACGTCTGGCCCGGCGGCAGCTGCCAGCCGGAGCCACGGTCCTGAAACCAAAAATGCGCCGTTTTGCTGCATGCTTGCAGGAAATCCGACACATTCTTTTCACATATGTTATTGTATACGCGGCGGGGACATTTTTCAATGCTTTGTGAATACGTTGTTAAAAGTTTGTAAATTACGGAACAATTTTCAAATTTCGGCTGCGTTCTGCCAGCAAAACGCACAATCTTTTCGTATCAAAGTATGACTTTTGAACAAAAAATCTGCGCTTCATCAGCGCTGATGCAGGTAGCGGCGGTCCAGGCCGTGTTTTTCTGCCGCGTTCAGGGCCAGCCACATCAAGGCAACTTCAATGGGGATCATGATGGTATTTTTGACCATGCCGGTGCTCAGGTAATACAGGTAACCCTTGCCATACAACATTGCTTTCCACACACTGCCCAGCAGCACATTGCTGCCGTAATTGATCAGCAGACGGGTCACGATCAGGCGCGGGATGGTGGGTTTGCGCTGGTAGAGCATAACGCCGTAAATCAGGCCAGACAACATGGCCGTAATCAGATAGCCGGGGAAATACGGCTCGCCATAGCTGGAAAGCAGAAAGCCCAGCGTATCAATGACCGCACCAACGCCCATGCCCACCAGCGGGCCATAACAGGCGCACCCCAGCGAAACCACCACAAAGCTGAAATAGATCTTCAGGCTCTGGCCCAGCAGATAGATGGGGAAGCTTTCCAGAATAATGGCCAGCGCCGTGACCATACCGGCAAAAGCCAGAACGCGGATGTTCTTAAACTCATCGGCGGCCTGCTGCCAATAGGCCGCGGCATACAGCGGGGTACGAACTTGAACGGATTTTTGCATAATAAAATACCTCCATCGTGCGTGTTGCCGCACAAGGGAGGGGAAAGGGCAGGTGTGCAACCACACCCGCCGTTGCACACCTTTATGCAGCAGTGGGATGCGAAACCAGCACCGCGTGCCGGCAGCGGCGTGTACATTGCACTCCCCTGCCCTGCATCTTCGTCCTGCCACAACTCCCCGTTGGTCAGGCACTGCGGCAAAGCGGCGCCATTGCCGCTTTGCCTAACGCGCGGGTTTCTACTCTGCGTAAATATTATTTTACTGCTTTAGTATACCGCACTTTATGCAGATTGCAATAGTTTTTGCTGATTTTTTGTGGAGGGTGGGGGTAGGCTATAAAATTGGGAACGATGCGCATGCGTTTGAGGGTTTTATATGGGGATGGTGGCGTGGTCAGGTGACCACGCCCTACAGGAAATGGCAGGGCACATCACACTTTTTATCGTTTGCTGCAAAGCCAAAGCCCGCGGAACGATGCGAACATCGTCCCCTACAAATCATTTGCAGCGTTTATCATAATCGGCAAGGTTTCTCCACGGTACGATGGAAACATCACGCCCGGACCAGAGCGACCGAGACATCGTTGACGTTGGTGCCGGTGGGGCCGGTGATGATCAGGCCATTGCATTTTTGCAGGGCATGGTAGGCATCGTTATCAGCCAGCGTGGCAAAGATATCGCAGCCCTGGGATTTCAGCGCGGCCTGGGTGGTACTGTCAACAAAGCCGCCTGCGGCATCGGTGGGGCCGTCGGTGCCATCAGAGCCAACGGAGAACACCGCGCAGCCATCCAGCCCGGCGATACCGGGAGCGGCGGCAAGGGCGAGCTCCTGATTGCGGCCGCCTTTACCGTGGCCGGTCAGATGCACCACTGTTTCGCCACCTGCAATCAGGGCAATACGGCGGCCCGCGGTGCGCTGGTAGCGCACCATGTTGGCCAGGAACACACCGGCTTCCCGGGCTTCGCAGCTCAGGCAGTCGGTCAAAATCAGCGGCTCATAGCCAAGGGTGCGGGCGGTGGCAGCGGCGGCGGCACACAGCTGGCGCACACTGCCGGTGATCTGGGTTTCTACGTTGTCCAGCGCTTTGGGCGTTTCCTGCTCCAGCAGGGCCAGCATCTGCTCCGTCATGGGCAGGTGGTATTTCTGCACGATCTCCTTGGCCTGTGCGCAGGTAGAACTATCCGGGTAAGCGGGGCCGGAGGCAATCATATCTAGCGGATCGCCAAGAATATCCGAAAGCACGATGGAAACCACATGGGCCGGGGCACACAGCTGGGCAAAACGGCCGCCCTTTACGCCGGAAAAGCGCTTGCGGAGGGTGTTGATCTCTACAATATCCGCCCCGCAGACCAGCAGGTTGTGGGTGAGTTCTTCCAGATCCGCGGCGGGGATGAGCGGCTTTTCAAACAAAGCGGAACCACCGCCGGAAAGCAGGAACAGCACGGTGTCCTGTGCGGTCAGCCCGCTGACGAGGTCCAGCGCCTGCTGGGTGGCGGTAAAGCTGTTCTCGTCCGGGATGGGGTGCCCGGCTTCCCGGATGGTAAAGTTGGCGATGGGGCCTTTGCTGTGGTCGTACTTGGTAATGACAATACCGGTATCAATGCGGGAACCCAGAATGCGGCTGGCGGCGTTGGCCATCTGCCAGGCACCCTTGCCGGCGGCAACCAGCACAACGCGCCCGGAACCGAAATCGCGTCCTTCCAGCGCTTTGCGGACGGCCTCGTCCGGCTGGGCGGCGGTGATGGCGGCCTGAATGATGGCGTCAGCATCTTGGCGGAGTTTAGACATAGGGATCACACTCTTTTCTGTTTTGTTTGTTGGTTCTTTAATTTCTGTTATAACATGTAAATCAATCATTCAGCAATCGGCAGAACGTACAGAATTGGCGGAAAAATTTTGGCGGCACGGGGATGCCCGCACCGCCATAAAAACAGAATTTTGAGGTTTTACAGGTCGCGGCCCAGCTTGATGCCAGTCAGGTGCTCGTAATACTGGGCAATGGCGCTGTGGTCTGCCTGGCCCTTGCCATTGCTGTGCAGCCACTGCAAAATTTCCTGCACTTCGGCGGTCATCGGCACCGGGGCACCCACGGTGTGGGCGCAGTCCAGGGCGTTGTTCAGGTCCTTGATGTGCAGGTCAACCTTGAAGCCGGGCTTATCGTTGCCCTCAATCATCATGGGGGGCTTTGGCGTTCATGACGGTGGAACCGGCCAGGCCGCCCTTGATGGCCTGGAACACCAGGTCGGGGTCAACACCGGCTTTCTGGGCCAGGGTCAGGGCTTCGGCCACAGCCTGGATGTTGGCCGCCACGATGATCTGGTTGGCCAGCTTGGTGGTGTTGCCTGCGCCGATGCCGCCGCACCGCACAGCGGAAGAACCCATGGCCAGCAGGACTGGCTTGAAGGTGTTGAAGACCTCTTCCTCGCCGCCGACCATGAAGGAAAGGGTGCCGTCAATTGCCTTGGGCTCGCCGCCGGAAACGGGGGCGTCCAGCATCTGGATGCCGCGGGCGGCAAGCTCGGTGGCAATCTCCTTGCTGGCGATGGGGTTCAGCGAGGTCATATCAATAAAGGTGGAGCCGGGTTGCATGTGGGCGGCAACGCCGTTTGCACCCAGCATGACCTGTTTGACCTGCGGGGCGTTGGGCAGCATGGTCAGCACAAGATCACAGGTGGAGCCGATGGTGGGCTGGTCGGCTACTTTGGCGCCGCAGGCTTCCAGCTCAGCTGCGGCGGCGGGGGAGTGGCTGTCCACCGTAACGTCATAGCCGGCTTTGAGCAGGTTTTTGGCCATGGGGCGGCCCATAATGCCAAGACCGATAAAACCAATTTTCATACGATCACACGACCCTTTCTTTGTAAGGCGTATCTGAAAACAAAGAAATAAACTAAATTTTCGACTTTTCAGATACACCCAGGAAAACATGGGATACCCTGCCGGAACAAAAGCGGCGGGCAAGATAAAAACAATTTTATTATAGTAATGGATTATACAAATTGCAAGAAGAACTTTTGTGAAACACATAAAAATATAGGTAAAAAGTCAGAAAAATAAGGGGGACTGCGTTGCACAAGGGCAAAACGTGTGATAGAATAATAGAAATATCTCCGGTTAATACGGATGCGCTGCGGGGGCCAACCCGCACAAGGGAAAGTGAAGGAAAGAGTTATGGAACGCCGCCCAATCAAAACGATCCGCAATCAGGTGTATCAGATCCTGAAGGATGATATCTGCGAAGGAAGATTTGCTCCCGGCCAGTGGCTGCAGGAAAACGAGCTGGCAGAGCGCCTGTGCGTGAGCCGCAGCCCCATCCGGGAAGCACTGCGCCAGCTGGCTTCGGACGGGCTGGTGGTGGAGATCCCCAACAAGGGTGTGTTTGTAAAAGAGTTTACCGCGCGGGACATTGAGGAAATTTTTGACCTGCGTGTTCTGCTGGAAGATTACGCCATCAGCAAGCTGCAGCACCACCTGACCACGGCGGATATGCAGCAGCTGATCGACTGCCTGAACGAGATGGAGCGGCTGCACGCCCAAAAGGACCTGCGTGCCTACACGGATATGGATTCTAAGCTGCACGGGCTGCTGATTGAACTGTGCGGCAACAGCCTTTTGGAATCCATGTATGCAAGGATCCATTCGCTGAACCAGCAGTTCCGTATTTATTCGCTGACAAGTACCCAGCGCTTTAATGAATCGATGGAAGAGCACCGCGATATTGTGCACTGCCTGCTGACCAACAATGCGGACGAGGCAAGGGCCATCAACAAGCGCCATTTGCAGCTGGCGAAAGATAAAATTATCCAGCATTTTTCTGAGCAGGAAGCCCTGAAACAGGCAGCGGATGCACAGCCCAAAACAACCGCCGAAGCGGACAAAAAAGCAAAATAACAAAATAACAAAATAACAAAATAACAAAATAACATGTGCCCCCGGCAGCTTTGCATTGCTGCAGGGGGCACTGCTGTTATGGAAGATAAAATCAGGAACTGAGCTGTTCTTTGTGGTATTGCAGGGTGTACAGCTGATAGTACCGCCCATGACGGGCCAGCAGCTCCTGGTGGCTGCCCTGCTCCAGAATTTTGCCGTGGGACAGCACGATGATGTTGTCCGCGTGCTGGATGGTGGAAAGGCGGTGGGCAACGATCAGCATGGTGCCGACGGTGCGCATTTTTTCCAGAGAATCCTGAATCAAAAGCTCGGTTTCGGTATCAATGTTGGCGGTTGCTTCGTCCAGAATCATCACGCTGGGTTTGTGGATGATCGTGCGGGCAAAGCTGAGCAGCTGGCGCTGACCGGCGGAGAAGTTGTTGCCACGCTCGCGCACTTCCTCATCCAGGCCGTGGTCCAGCTTGTTGATGAAGTGGTCAGCGTTGACATAGCGGCAGACCTGCATGATCTCTTCGTCCGAGATGTTATCCTCCCGCAGGACAATGTTGCTGCGGATGGTGCCGGAAAAGAGGAAAACATCCTGCAGCATTTGTCCAAAATGGCGGCGGAGGGAAGAAATTTTGATTTTGCGGATGTCGATGCCGTCAATCAGAATTTCGCCCTTCTGGAACTCGTAATTGCGGCAGATGAGGGACAGGATGGTGCTTTTGCCGGAGCCAGTGGAACCGACAAAAGCCACGGTTTCCCGCGGGGAAACATGGAACGAAACGCCCTGCAGCACCCATTCGCCGGGAATATAGCTGAACCAGACATCGCGGAACTCAATTTCGCCTTTTACATCGGTCAGCTCAATGGCATCGGGGGCATCCACCAGCTTGGGCTGAATGTCCATAATAGAAAAGACTTTTTCCGACGAGGCCAGCGCGGATTGCAGCCAGTTGAACTGCTCGGCCAGGTTCTGGATGGGGGTAAAGAACTTGGAAATGTACATGTAGAAGGTGACGATGGTGCCGCCGGTGATGGTCTGCCCCAGGAAAGAAACGTTGTTCAGGTGGCCCATGCCGCCCAGGTAGAACAGGCACAAAATAGAGCTGATGTACAGCATGTAGACCAGCGGGCGGAATACGCCGAACACAAAAATCTGTTCCTGCGTGACCTTGGAAAGGGTCTGGCTTTTTTGGTAGAACTCCGCCATCTTTTCGTCCTCGCGGCCAAAAATCTGGGTGACCTTGATACCGGAAAGGTTCTCCGAAAGATAGGTGTTGATGTCAGTGGTGGCATCCTTGACCTTACGGTAGGCCCGGCGGGAAAACTTGCGGAAGATGACAGTGAAGATGACGATGAAGGGAACAAAGCAGAGCACCATCAAGGTCAGCGCATAGTTCAGGCAGAGCATGGCCACCAAAATGCCCAAAATGACGAACGCATTTTTGGTCAGGTTCACCAAAAGGTTGGTGAACATCATGGAAATGGCGTTGGTATCGTTGGTAACGCGGGTAACAAGCTTGCCAACCGGGATCTCGTTGAGCTGCTCGTGGGAGAGGGACTCAATGTGGGTGAACAGATCCTCGCGCAGGTCGGAGATGATGCGCTGGCCGACCCGCTGCAGAATGACCGCCTGAAAATAGGTGCTTGCCATCGAGAACACCAGAACCCCCGCATAGACCGCGACCGAAGCGAACAGGCGGCTGAGGGCAAAATCGGCGGCGACAAGTTCTTCGATCGCACCGACGATTAGGGGAGAGATAATGTCGTAAGCGATGGAGAAGAGCATCAGGAAGAGAACCAGAAGAAACTTGGCCCAGTACGGTTTGGCATAGGCGAACAGGCGGCGCAGAATCTCGCCGTCGTTCATCGTGCGTTCAAAGCCCATCGTCTCCTTTTTGTCCTTGATGAGGGCGCAGGCCAGCATCAGCAGCGCCGTGACGACACCGATGACTGCGCCTACCAGCAACAGCGGATTTACGTTAGCCATGGCTGCCGCCCCCTTCCTCGTCCTCGAGCTTCTGCAGATCGACCATGCGGCGGTATTCGGCGCAGCTGCGATACAATTCATCGTGCGGGCCGACGGCCTCTACCCTGCCGTCCTCGATAAAGACAATCTTGTCCAGCTGCTCCACCGTCGAAATGCGGTGGGCGATCAGCAGCGTCGTCTTGCCCGCGCCGTTCGGACCGATGAGTGCCAGAATTTTGCCGCGCTCGGCGTGCAGGGCAATGTCCCGCAGCAGCGGCGCACCGTAGCCGACGGCGAGATTTTGCGTTTCACAACAGCTCATACCGTGCCCTCCCTGCTGTGGCGGCGCACAAGCAGCCAGATGACCACCGGCGCACCGAACACCGCTGTGACCGAGCTGATGGACAGCTCGGTGGGTGCAAACAGGCTGCGGGCGATCAGGTCGCACAGCAGGCAGAATGCCGCGCCGCCCAGTGCGCAGCCCGGCAGCACCCGCAGCGGTTTTGCACTGCCCAGCGTATGTTTTACCAGATGCGGCACCGCAATGCCGACGAAGGAGATTGGTCCGGCAAATGCCGTGACGCAGGCCGCCAGCAGGCTTGACAGCAGCACAAGCATCACGGAAAACGCCCGCACCGGCACGCCGACGCTGGCGGCGTAGCTTTCGCCCAGCTGGTAGGCAGCCATCGGCTTGGAGAGCAAAAACGCGGCGGCCAGGCAGGGCAGAACGATGGCCGCCGCCGTGGCGACATTGCCCCAGGTCATGCCGGAGAAGCTGCCCATCGACCAGTTGTGCAGGTTGACGATGTTGGAATCCTGCGCGAAGGCGACGACAATATCGGTGACGGCCGAGCAGATGTAGCCGATCATAACGCCGCAGATAACCAAAATGCTCATCTTCTGCACGCGGCGCGCCACGGCCAGCACAAACAGCATGGCCGCCATGGCCCCGGCAAACGCCGCCAGAATCAGCGTCAGTGAGCCAGTGAGCCGACCGCGGTTCAAAAAGACGACCATCGTCAGCGCCACAGCCAGCTTGGCCCCGCTGGAAATGCCCATGACGAACGGCCCGGCAATCGGGTTGGCAAAAAACGTTTGCAGCAGATACCCGGCCACCGAGAGCGCCGCCCCCAGCAGCACGACCATGACGGCGCGCGGCAGGCGCAGCTGCAGCAGGATGTTGGCCGCCAACGCGTTTGTGCCGCGGCCCAGCAGGGCCGCGGCGATGTCCGCCGGGGAGAGCGCAACGCTGCCCCAGAACAGGTTGAGCGCAAACAGCGCCAGCAGGGCCGCCGCCATGGC
>OHVM01000343.1_pt1 | contig 22043 bp, 17 predicted proteins | sample 1579431 | NCBI WGS metagenome assembly OHVM01 (sample SAMEA3882524, study PRJEB24775) | human gut metagenome | biome: human-associated habitat; feature: intestine environment; material: feces | place: Netherlands | collected 2009/2010 | reverse complement strand
GGTGTTCAGATACACCGTCCGTTTCAGCGAGGAGGAACACAACCGTTTCCTCTCCATGTTCGAGAAGTCGGGCGTTTACGCCAAGTCGGTTTTCCTGAAGGCGCACTTCTTCGGGCAACCGTTCAAGGTACTGAAAGTGGATAAAACGCTGGTGGATTACTACACCAAGCTATCTGATTTTCATGCGCAATTCCGCGCAATAGGCACGAACTACAACCAAGTCGTGAAGGAACTGAGGATGCATTTTTCCGAGAAAAAGGCGATGGCGTTGCTCTACAAACTGGAGCAACAGACCGTCGAACTCGTGAAACTGAGCCGCCAGATTGTGGAACTGTCTAAAGAGATGCAGGAAAAATGGTCGCAAAAATCAGCGTAGGAAACTCGTTGTACGGCGCACTTGCCTACAACGGGGAGAAGATCAACAAGGAGGAAGGGCGGCTGCTGACGACCAACCGCATCTACAATGACGGTACGGGAACGGTGGACATCCGCCGGGCGATGGAGGACTTCCTCGCCCTGATGCCCGTGCGGTCGAAGGTGGAGAAGCCGGTGGTGCATATCTCGCTCAACCCGCATCCCGACGATATGCTGACCGACACCGAGCTTCAGGACATCGCGCGGGAGTATCTGGAGAAGATGGGCTTCGGCAACCAGCCCTATATGGTGTACAAGCATGAGGACATAGACCGCCACCACCTGCATATCGTGACGGTGCGGGTGGACGGGGACGGCAGGAGCATAGACACCCGAAACAACTTTTACCGTAGCAAGCAGATAACCCGCGAGCTGGAACGGAAATACGGGCTGCATGACGCGGAACGGAAAAGCCGCCGTACCGATATGCCGCTGCATAAAGTGGATGTTTTGGCGGGCGATGTGAAGAAACAGGCGGGGAATGTGGTAAAGGAACTTAACCGCCGTTACCGTTTCCAGACGATGGGCGAATACCGCGCCCTCCTTTCCTTATATAATATGACGGTGGAGGAAGCGCGGGGCAACGTGCGCGGACGGGAATATAATGGGCTGGTCTATTCCGTTACGGACGACAGTGGCAACAAGGTCGGCAATCCTTTCAAGTCCTCGCTCTTCGGGAAGTCCGTCGGCTATGATGCCGTACAGAGAAAGTTCGCCCGTTCAAAAACGGAAATCAAGGACAGAAAACTCGCCGACATGACGAAGCGCACCGTCCTTTCCGTACTGCAAGGCACGTATGACAAGGAGAGGTTCATTGCCACACTCAAGGAGAAAGGTATTGACACCGTGCTGCGCTATACGGAGGAAGGACGCATCTACGGGGCCACGTTCATCGACCACCGAACAGGATGCGTGTTGAACGGCTCACGCATGGGCAGGGAACTGTCCGCCAACGCCTTGCAGGAACACTTCACGCTGCCATACGCCGGACAGCCGCCGGTTCCGCTTTTCATTACCACGGAGGGTCAGGAGGAAACGCAAGCTCCGTCCACTCCCGAATACGGAAGGGACTTGGACGGCATGGGCTTGTTCTCTCCCGAAGGCCCGGCAGTGGACGCCGAGGAGGAAGCCTTCATCCGGGCGATGCAGCGCAGGAAGAAAAAGAAGAAGCGCAAGGGCTTGGGAATGTAATCAGTCAGACAAAGTATCAACAATCAAAACAATTTCAAGGTATGTCACAACAAGAAGACGATTTGAGGGCATTGGCGAAAATCATGGATTTTCTGCGTGCCGTGAGTATTATTTTAGTGGTCATGAACGTGTACTGGTTCTGTTATGAAGCCATACGGCTCTGGGGTGTGGACATCGGTGTGGTGGACAGGATACTGATGAACTTCAACCGCACGGCGGGGCTGTTCCGTTCCATCCTCTACACGAAACTATTTGCCGTCCTCCTGCTTGCCCTGTCCTGTCTGGGGACAAAGGGCGTGAAGGGCGAGAAAATCACGTGGGGGAAAATCTGGGCGGTCCTTGCCGTGGGCTTCGTGCTGTTCTTCCTCAACTGGTGGATACTGGCCCTGCCATTGCCGGTGGAGGCGGTGACGGGACTGTATATCCTGGCCGTTGGTGCGGGCTATGTATTCCTGCTGATGGGCGGTCTGTGGTTGAGCCGCCTGTTGAAGCACAACCTCATGGATGATGTGTTCAACAACGAGAACGAGAGCTTCATGCAGGAAACGCGGCTTATCGAAAGCGAGTATTCGGTCAATCTTCCGACACGGTTTTACTACAAAAAGCGTTGGAACAATGGCTGGATCAATGTCGTGAATCCTTTTAGGGCTTCCATCGTGTTGGGTACTCCGGGCAGCGGTAAATCCTATGCAGTGGTAAATAATTTCATCAAGCAGCAGATAGAAAAGGGCTTCTCGATGTATGTGTACGACTTCAAATTCAGCGACTTGTCCACGATAGCATACAACCATCTGCTGAACCACCCGGAGGGCTACAAGGTGAAACCGAAGTTTTATGTGATAAACTTCGATGACCCGCGACGTTCGCACCGTTGCAATCCCATTCACCCGGACTTCATGGAGGATATTACGGACGCTTATGAGAGTGCGTACACCATTATGCTCAACTTAAATAAAAGTTGGGTGCAAAAGCAGGGCGACTTTTTCGTAGAATCGCCCATCATCCTTTTCGCGGCTATTATCTGGTATCTCAAAATTTTCCAGAACGGCAAGTATTGTACATTCCCCCATGCGATTGAGTTCCTGAACCGCCGCTATGAGGATATTTTCCCGATACTGACCTCTTACCCGGAATTGGAAAACTATCTTTCTCCGTTCATGGACGCATGGCTCGGAGGGGCTGCGGAGCAGTTGATGGGGCAGATAGCAAGCGCGAAAATCCCTTTGTCAAGGATGATTTCCCCGCAGCTCTATTGGGTGATGTCGGACAGCGAGTTCACGCTGGACATCAACAACCCCGAAGAACCGAAAATACTCTGTGTGGGCAACAATCCCGACCGTCAGAATATCTACGGGGCCGCTCTCGGTCTGTATAACTCCCGTATCGTGAAACTCATCAACAAGAAAGGGATGCTGAAGTCGTCGGTCATCATCGACGAGCTGCCCACGATTTATTTCAAGGGGTTGGACAACCTTATCGCCACCGCGCGAAGCAACAAGGTTGCCGTGTGTCTGGGCTTTCAGGATTTTAGCCAGTTGGTGCGCGACTACGGTGATAAAGAAGCGAAGGTCGTGATGAACACCGTCGGCAATATCTTTTCCGGTCAGGTGGTGGGTGAAACCGCCAAGACGCTTTCCGAACGCTTCGGTAAGGTGTTGCAGAAACGGCAGTCCATTTCCATCAACCGGCAGGATGTTTCCACCTCCATCAACACGCAGATGGATTCACTCATCCCGCCGAGCAAGATTTCCGGCTTGACGCAGGGTATGTTTGTCGGTTCGGTATCCGACAACTTCAACGAGCGTATCGAGCAGAAGATTTTCCATTGCGAGATTGTCGTGGATGCCGAGAAGGTGAGGCGCGAGGAGAAAGCCTACAAGAAAATCCCCGTCATTACCGACTTTACGGACGGGGACGGCAACGACCGCATGAAGGAAACGGTTCAGGCGAATTACAGGCGCATCAAGGAGGAAGTGAAGCAGATTGTTCAAGAGGAACTGGAACGTATCGCAAATGATGAAAACTTGAAACACCTGTTGCAGCAGAAATAACAGATTCCTTTATATGTGAAAAAGGGGATGTGTCAAAACACCCAAAATATGAAAATTACCCCTGTCACAGATATCTGTAGCAAGGGTAATTTTGTTAAAAAGAGAGTTTTGACACCCTCTTTTTATTCTCAGATTTGAGATGCTTGTTGATGGTGGTAATGGCAAGCGTCAGCAAATAATTTTTCAGCTCTGTATCGTCTTTAAGCAGTATGCTGTATTCTTCGGCAAACATTCTCAACAGTCTGGTTCTGAGTTTCGACATTTCTTCACCGAAAGGTATCTGTCGGTTTTCTTGCCAATACTCAATCACTACGGAAGATACCAGCCACTTGAACTCGGATTTCATCTCTTTGCCGAGTTTCTTGAAGCGGATTTGTTCGCTAATTGGCGGCTCGTTGTATGGCATTATGTCTGCCGGGTCATAAACGGATATACTGCCGATACCATAATCCATGATTATCGGTAAATCAGTTTTTACATCATTCTTATGTTTCTTCTTTTTAGCCATACCCGTTATTGTTGCAGGAAACCTTTACCTTTATCAGTAAGATAGTATTTCTGTTGCGGACTCTTGGAGCCTATGGGATAAAGTGAAAGGACCAAACCGGAATTTATTGCCGGATGGATATAGTTCTTTAAGAAATTCCTTTTATCTTTCATTCCCGTTTTCTCCATGATTTCTTTAGCAGAGAGAGTGTTGTTCCCAATAGCAGACAACAGTTTTCCTAACTGTGGGGTTACTGTGGGGTTACTATAGGGTTGCTGTGGGGTTGCTGTGGGGTCTTGTCCTACTGTAGTTCTTGTATAATGAAACACAATCCATACAGCATTGCCGTCGGTATGAAACTCCGGATCCGGAATACCGACACGGCGACATTCGTTTACCATAAGGGCTATGCCACGTCCCCAACTCTCCAATACTGCACTTTTGTACAGCACATTGGCTACTATCAGATTTTGTGGTTCGGAATTGTGGCCACCCAACAGTTTCTCAATGGTAATATCAGGCGGAAATGTTCCGCTGTTTTCAATCTCCACGCGGTCATCATAGATAGCAATCCCGACTGAACTGCCGGGGCGATGGTAAACACGATGTGCAAAAGCATTTATGCAACATTCTCTCAATGCCTTATATGGCACATTCAGTTCCTCTTCTCTGTACAAACCTTCAATTTTACCGGAGAGGGACAAATGCTTGAAGAAAAATGCCATTGCAGCATCCAGCAAGTTGAATATATTGCCTGTCACACGCTGATTATCTAAAAATTCATCTTTTGTCGTTCCTTTGAACCGGGCTAAACGGAGCAGACATTGGGGATAATGGTAGAAGTTCCGTCCGAATAGGACAACGGAAGCATTGTTCAGCTTTCCATCATTCAACAAGTCAAATTTTTCAAGGATGGTTCGGACATCCTCCTGCATAGAACCTTCCGGCAAACGTCCGCCTCTGATTCCTCCACGTACTGCGCCCAAGATTGCCGTTTCGTCAAGGTCGGATATTTTCAAGCCGGGATTTTGCATGGAATCCCAAGCATAGGTTCCGCCTCGCTGCATAACCAACAGGTTGTATATACCCTGCGGCATGGCAGATGTAACGCTCTCTATCCGTTGATAAGCCCTCCCCTTATAGGTGAACGGGCGCATATATCGTTGTTCTTCCGCTGATAAAGCTATAACACTTTTGTTCGTTCCCGGAATGTCTGTATAGGATATATCAATGGTCGCAAACGGCTCGATTCGTCTGATGGTTTCCGCAATATCGCGCTTCGTCTTGTCGCTCACTTCCTGACCGATAATCTTTCCCTTGTCGGTTACACCGAACAGCACCGTGCCGCCCGTACCGTTCAAGAAGGCACAAAGAGTTTCCATTCCACGCTCCAACTGCCCGGTAGTTTCTTTGAACTCAACTGTCCCGCCTTCGGCTCCGGCAATCAGTCCATTCAATATTTCGAGGTTATCTATTTTCATCCGTCATTGATTAATACTTGCAAAGTTAATGATTTTAATCGGCTTTCCGGCAGATAATAGAGTGATTGTAAATGAAGAAGGATAAGAAACCGTATAATCCGGCCGCTTATCCTTTGTTTGGCATTCGTTTATCTCCTCATCCGCTCCAATTCATCGTCATGTCGCATCTTCGCGTTCAGTTTGTCCTGCATCTTTTCAAGGAAGTAGGTGCGACTGTCGCTTTTCCTGCGTTTGATGTCCGTATAGAAGCGGTAGCAGTCTTTGGACTCCACACCGAAAAAGGAATAGAGGACAGGAGCAAGCTCTTTCAGCGAAGCCTTGCCGCCATTGATGCAGCCGGTGGCGTAGAGGGCATAGATTAGTTCTACCAACTCGACGGCATTACCAGTCCATTGCAAGGCTGGGACTGTGGCTTTGGTTTCGGATGTGGATGTTAGTGGTGGCACGGAGGTAATTGCAGAAGCGGATACCATCTTCTGCATCTTTCGGATGAAGGATAACGCCTTGCGGATATACACAGTGACGACATTCTCCTCCGATGCCGACAAGTTCTGCGGATGGTGCTGTAATTCGATTTCGGCAAAAGCCAACGCCACAATAATATGCTTGGCATCATTGCCGCCGTAGCACAGGTTTATTACTTCCTGCACGAATCCGCCGTATGCCGTTTCCGTGCTACCGTTGTCTTTTCCGTTTATCATGGCGAAAAACTGTGTTTCCGCCAGTATGAGATGGTTCATTATCTTTTCTGTTTTGAGGGTTTACACTTGTTTATCAGTGTGCGCACACTGATATATGGTGCAAATCATAGCCCTAAACACGAGAAAAGATTGTGAGAAAATTGTACTACATTGTTTTTCAGAAAGATAAAATTCAAAAATAATTTTATCCTTGATTGCATCCCTTGTGAAATGTGTTCAGATTCTGAACATGTGTTCACTTTCTGAGCACGGAAATCCCGCCAAGATGTTCATAATCTGAACATTTTATGCCCGTGGCTCTTTATGATAGGTAAGCCGGATTACTCCGTCCCTATAAGTTTTGTTCTCCATAAGCCGCCAGTCATTCATAGGTAGTGCTGACTTGAAAAAATGCGCTCCGTTTCCGTCGATGGTTGGAACAACGTATAGTATGATTTCATCTATCACGTTCATCCGTAACAGTCCGTTGGCATATTCGGTATTCCCGGCAGTTACTTCCAACAAATGGCAAATGCTTCCACCTTCCTCCCTCCATTCTTGAAGTACGGATACCGAATAGTCGGATGTCAGCTTATACAGGGCATTGGCACGTATTTCATCCATACCGTAATCTTCGGTTTGAAGCAACCGCTTCCGGGGATGCAGTTTCATCGGACAGCCATCTATTGAGATAACGGCAAGTAATTGTATTTTCGCCATAACGTATTTTCTTTCCTTTTTGGCGAGGCAAAAAAGTAGCGTGCAATTCACACTACTTTCAAGCGATGGCTCTGGTAAAGCCTTTACGGAGAGTACGTGAATGCACGCTATGCGTAAGCATAGCATAAGCATCACGCAATCGTCTCCGTAGTTTCAATTTACCAGATTTTCGCTCGAAACGCCTTGCGGTCTTATGTCTATATCATCGGCGAAAAGTTACCCAATCGCCTGCTATTTTCTGAAATACAATTGCAAAGTTAATTAATTATTGCCATTTACAGCCATACTCCGGTCAGTTTTCTTCATTCAATCCATACTCTACCAATTTATTATACAGCGTTGTCCTGCCGATACCCAGTATCTTTGCAGCCATTTTCTTGTTACCGGCTGCTTGTTTCAAAGCACGCAGGATACGTCCTCTTTCTTCATCCCCGCTCTTCAATGTAAAACAAGCGGAAGTAGCGGACGGTTCATTGTCAAGTTCCAAATCGGCTTCGGTTATCATATCGCCTTCTGATTGCAGGACTGCCGTCTGTATCTTCTGTTTCAACTCGCGCACGTTGCCCGGCCACGCATGGGCGAGCAGGGCATTACGGGCAGATGCGGCAAAACCTTTTACTTCACGTTCCAACTCACGGTTTGCCATTTCACGGAAGAACTCGGCCAATGGCATGATGTCTTCCGGGCAGTCGCGCAAGGGCGGCATGGTTATCACATACTCCTGCAAGCGATAGAGCAAATCCTGCCGGAACCGCTTTTCCGTTACGGCTTTCTGCAAATCCTCGTTGGTTGCAGCCACTATCCTCACGTTGGCTGTTTTGTCCTCCTTTGCTCCGACGGGACGGTAACGGCGTTCCTGTATGGCGCGGAGCAGCATCTGTTGCATCTCCATTGTTAGGTTGCCCACTTCGTCAAGGAACAGCGTGCCGCCATCCGCTTCCAGAAAATACCCCGTCTTGTTTGCTTCGGCACCCGTAAACGCGCCCTTGACGTGTCCGAAGAAGGCGGATTGTATCAATGACGGGGACAAGGCTCCGCAGTCTACTGCCACAAAAGGTTTATCGGCAAGTTTGCTTTGTTGGTGTATATGTTGTGCGATATGTTCCTTGCCCGTACCGTTCTCGCCCAGTATCAGCACGCTCATCCGGGTGGTGGCTACAAGGCGCACACGTTTCTTGATTTTCTGATAGGCTTCGCCCTGCCGGACGAATATCGGAATGTTCCATTGTAGTCGCTTTTCATGTTCTTTTTGCAGGGTGCGGATAAGCGGTATCAGTTTATCCTCCAACAACTGTTTCTGTATGTAATCCTTTGAGCCGAGCTTCATACTTTCCACTGCCGTATGCACCTCCCCGTAATTGGTCATAACGATAAACACCTGCTGTTTGTCGTTGGCACGCATCCACCGTAACAATTCTATGCTTTCACCGTCGGGGAGGCGTAGGTCGGCAACGACAATATCATCCACCTCTGACTTTGCCAATAGTTTCTTGGCAGTGGCAAGATTATATGCCGACATAGTATCGAAGCTGTCTTTCTTCAGCAGGTTGCAGACATAATCGTTATAGACGGGGTTGTCCTCAATCACAAATACTTTCATCCGACAACCTCCTTTCCTTTTGCGCAAGTTCTATGATAACTGTTCCCATACGAAGCATGGCATCCACGCATTTCCGCAATTCCATTTCGGAACATTCAGATTCTTGATGCAGCAGTTCATACAGGTTCCACAAGGGTTTGTCAGCACGGATAACAGCCCATGAACTTCGCTGACGGTGTATCCATTCGTCCAACGCCTTGCGGTCATTCCTCTCCATGATTTCCCGGACAGCCTGCATATCCTTTTCTGTTTCGGTTATCAAACGGTCGAGCATCGCCCGTTTGTCACCATATGCAAGCAGAGAGGACAAGTCGGGAAGTTCATCCTTGTCCGTACTTGTCAAAAGGCATTTGTCTGATACAGCAACCAGTTCGGAAATGGAAAATGGCTTGAACAGGCAGGCGGTAAATCCATTTTCCAACAGCTCCTCTTCGCTGCAACTGCCGGAGGCGGTCGCCACGACAATGGGAATCTCTTTCGAGTTGCTGACACTTGACGAGCGTAACAACTCCAACACCTCATAGCCGTTAATCTCCGGCATCTTCATATCGGTTATCATGAGGTCGTATGTGTGCTGCCGCATGGCTTCCATTGCATCGCCAATAGTGGTGAACGTGTCGCAATGCACACCTATGCCAGCATACATTTCCTTTGTCATGGATAATACCATCGGATTGTCGTCCAATACGATGACAGAGTAAGGTCTTTCTATATGAGCCAGACTTTCTGCGCCTGTCTGTTCTTTAATACCAATATCGGCAGTGTTCATTGGCAACTCCACAGTAAAACGACTGCCTTCTCCTTTTTCGCTTTCCAAGCGTATAGTGCCGCCAAGCATACCGACAATCTGTTTCACAATGCTTAACCCCAATCCGAAACCGTCTTGCGTTGCGGCGTTGGAAAGCCGCTCGAACGCTCCGAACACTCGCTGTTGTTCTTCCGCACTCATGCCGGTTCCGGTGTCCTCTACTACAAGGGTCAGCCTATTGCCGTCATAACTTATGACAAGTGAAACGCTTCCGACATTCGTGAACTTGACGGCATTGCCCAGCAGGTTGTCGCATATCTGTATGATGCGCTCCTTGTCGCCATTCAGGATAATACCCTCCGGGCACTCGATGGTAAGTTTAAGATCTTTTGCTTCTGCTTGTTGCGTAAACTCCGTTTGCAACAGCTCCGCGATGTTTTCCAAACGAAACGGACGGACATTCGCCTGTTCCTTGCCGCTGTCCAAGCGGAAGAAGTCAAGCAGGGAGTTGAGCATGTCGGTCATTCTCTTGGAGGCTTGCAGGATATTGTCCGCATAACCGCTTATCTTTTCTTCTTCGTTGTCCTGCATCAGTTCCGCATATCCATGTATGGCAGTCAGTGGTGTGCGTAGCTCGTGGGTGATGGTGTGCATCGCTTTCTTGCGTGAGGCTATCAACGATTCGTTTTGTTTTACGGACTTTTGCAGTTGCCCGATTAAATCTGTTGTCTTATGTTTGTACTGCTTGATGCGGGTGGCATAGCGGTGAATGATGATGTATGAAATAATAAGCAACAGCAGCATGACACCCGTTATGATACCTACCTGCAAGAACGATCTTTCGCGCATGGCGGATATTTCCGCCTCCCGTTCCTGCAAGTCAGCCTGCACCTTGTGGTCCATCTGCTGGATAAGGGTTTGCAGTTGGCGGTTCAGTTCCGCATTGCGGCTGGCAAGGCTGTCGGCATATTCCGACAGACGATGGCTTTGGGCACGTTGTTGCGCTATCATATCACGGTTCAGTGTGTAGAGCATCGTGGTGGTCGTCGTCGGAGGTGCTTCCTGTTTCTTGCCGAACAACCCGAGAAAACCTTTCCTCCTCTGTTTCTTCGGCTCTTCCTGCCTGCTCGTTTGCACTATCACCGGCACCTGCTTGGCTATCCGGCGGTTGATGTCCGCCTGTTGTTCCAGAGCCTCCATGATGGCGCACAGCCGCTTTTCCTTGTCCTCCAGCAAGTGGCGCACGCTGTCTATGCGCACCGATTCGTAATGGCTCTTGAAGCGGCAAAGCATACTATCCACCGTCATCCGTTGCCGCCGGTATGCCGCCACATCCTTATCGTCCCATTCCAGCACCGACTCGCCCAAAAGAGACAACTCCACCACACCCACATACGCATCGTGTGTTTCCTTGCGGAAGCGGTTGATTTCACGGTTCTCCCGTTCCAGCAACTCCAAGTCGCGCCATTCTCCGAGCCACGTGCAGATGATGCCGCCCACCAGCAGGACTATCAACAGATAGCCTGCGGCAAGCAGCTTGCGGAAATGCTTGGTAGTGGTAACGAATTGTTCGCTCATTTGCTGTTTGTGTAAATACCGTTATTTAAAATACGCATATAGGTCGTGGAACTTCGCAGGTTCATGGATGAGAATGGCGGCCATGCTGCCTATGACCGCCACCAGAATTATATATCCGAATAGAATTCTACTCCTCAATGAAACAACCATTCTTTCCTTATTTACAATTGTTATAATTATTAAGGCATCTGACCACCGGCGATAGGTGGAATTTCTGTTAGCATGGGATTTCCCGGGATTGAGTTAAAAATTCTTTGGCCACGTATGGCTTGACTTGGAGGAGCGTTTTCATTTACATCAAGCCGATAACATCTATCGTTAAATGTTATAATTCCCCAAATACCAATGGTTCCTGGGATTCTCGCCAATCCTTCAGTAGGTTTAAAAAGAACAACATTATCTATTATTCGATTTTGAACCGCCTGATTCCATGATGTTTTAATACTATTGTTAGGCGTTGGAATATGAGCAACATACCTAATGCCATTGTGCCTAAAACTGGCCATATAACACCCCGAAAAACCTGAACTTAAAGTATCTATGCCATTTGAAGCAACGACTGCTATTCTATCCGCAATATATATGACACAGGCATAGTCTAATCTAAGAAAACGATAGTTACGGGTATATCCTTTTATTTGAAATGTCAAATTACTTTGCGTGACAATCGGAGGACTCAAACTTATATTATAAATATTTTGATAATGAAACCGTGCAATATTTGTCATTACTGCTTGACTGTTTGGCAATCTTAATGCTTGAATCAAATTCATATATTTACTTACTGTTACTTTCGTTTGTTATAGGCTCGATACATGATGCCATTATATCCATCAGTTTAGATAGACCTTCGGTCTGCGGCTGCTGACTGGCTGTCACATGTATCTGGTATTTTGCCGTTTGGTTGGTCATGCGGGTGTTCTCGCGGGCGGTCGTGACTTTGCCGCTGATTTCCGCATTTATAAACCAATGTTTTGCAGAAGCTTTTGCCTCTACTTCTGCGTTGGTAGTGCTTTTTACGTTTGATGTATCGGTAACCTCCATCTGGAAATCGACATCCACGCGATCTATGAGCAGGGAAGGAATAGGCACCAATCCTATAAACGGAGCCTTGACACTTTGTGACATTGTTGTCATTTTTCTATCCTGCTGTATCGGTCTTTCGACATCGAATTCCAATATACGCGCTTTATTGCCGCTTTTACTATCAAATGCAATTTGCTGGTAGAAATTCCATGCTGTCGCTGCCAATTCCTGTTGTGCTTCGGCTGCTGCAATAAGTGGAGCTGCAATAAGTTCCCGCATGGGAAGCCCCTTGAATTTGTCAGTCACGTTTGAATCTGCTTTAAGAACTGGAGAAGTTTCTCTGTTTTGAGTCTCTTCCAATGCAGCGGAGATAATTTCTTTCGCCTGTCCGCTTACATTTTCATTCAAGTTTTCCGCATTTTCTTGTTGCCCTTGGTTCTTTATTTCTTCTGCCATAACATTTGAATTTTAAAATTGTTAGATATTTTTTACAAAATCGTCAATAATTCGGGAAATGCTCTCCGGAGTCTCCTGAACCTTAAAATTGACGCAAACCTCCATGACATCATCCGCATCCGGTTTTATGTTGCTCATCTGCATCTGGAGATTGGCTCTTTGTGGGCTGGATAACAATAAGTTGTTTTCTGGAATCTGTGATTCCACGCTTCCGACCTTCGCCTTGAACTTTATCTGCACATTATCCATCGCAAGATAATGATGGGATATCAAAGCTATAAGTGGAATATCAATAGTCTTGTCTCCAACCATGATTTTTTTCGATTGGAACGTATTTGCGTTATTTGCATTTGTTCCTTCAAAAAGTCTGGTCAGATTTTGTATCTGATGATTCTGCAATGTATCTTGTGCACAGTTTACGGCGTATTGCAAACCATTCATAATATCAGAGAATGAATTGGTTTGAACACTGTCCGGCTCATCGTCATTATTTTTCTTGTCTCTGTGAAAAAGTCCCATGTTTTTAATTTAATTACTTGATTTGTTGCCTTTAATGAGCACCAATCTTGACAATGTCCGGCTTACAGTTTCCATATTTACACTGGAGTCTATATTATTATTAACAATGCCTTGATGCCAAAACCTATATGGTGGATTCTCCGTGTGTTCCAGCACGTCCTCCTTTTTTTATTGGGGTTATACTTCGGTTAATGTTCGTTGCGGGCGGAACTTTTCCGCCCGCAACGGTTTACTGCTTCCTCAAGGTAGGCAATGCTCCGTTAAGTTCGTAACGCCACTCTGAGCCTGCGTTCTGCAAGGCGGTGTTCATGGCATCGACGGCTTTCTGCCAGGTAACGACAGAGCCGTCCACCTTCGTGGCTCCGGTGCTTTCCCTATTGTAGCCGATGCCTTGTTCATGATTGTTCTTCCAATAGCCGGCGGTCACGGTGGTGTAGTTATTTCCCAAAAAGCCGCCGATATGTACTTTGCCAGTGCTACTACCCGTACTGGTTACGTTGCCCGTGGCATAGCAGGCAAGGAGGCTGATTCCTGCGTTCATTCCCACCAGACTGCCGCCAGCGATATTCTTTGCGGGGTTTATTTCTATGGTCACGTTGCCCGTGGCATAGCAAGCGGTCAGGGTGGCACTCGAATTCGTCTGACCTGCCACGCCGCCGACATCGACCGTTCCCTTCACTGTGGCAGAGGAACTGCATCCGGTGATGGAACCGCCTATTTGAGCACCCACCACACCGCCGACATACACCGTGCCGCTGACGCTGCCCGACACCGAGCAGTTTTCAATGGTGCCCCAGCTATATCCTACCACGCCGCCAATACTGCCGCCATATATTTGATTGCTTGTTATCTGTACGCCCTCCATCACCACGTTCTTCACCGTACCAGCTCTATTGAGCCAGCCGAACAGACCCGCAAATTCGTCATTTGTCGTAAAGGTCAGCCCCGTAATGGTATGGCCGCCACCGTCGAAGGTGCCTTTGTATGAGTTGTCGTAGTCTGTGCCTATCGGTGTCCAGTCTTTGCCTGTGAGGTCAATGTCAGTGTCGAGGGTAATGTTAATGTTGCTCTTACCTCCGTTCACTAATTCGGCTATATTCATCAGACCATCGGCGGAGGTCACGGTGTAGCTGCCGTCGTCCTCTATGATATAGCCTTTTGCCGCAGCGAGGGAGACGGTGTAGGTATATTCACCGCCCGCCTGCCAGTCGGTAGCATTCTTCATCTTATAAACGAAGGTCTTGCCGTTGGTGAAGGTGCAGGTGATAAAGGTAGTGCCAGCTGCCACATTTTGCGGGGCTACGATGGCGGTGTAGGTGTTGCTGCCCTTGTCATACGGGACGATTATATCCGGGTTGTCGCCTTCGGTGGAGAGGCCCGTCAGCTGCACGGATGCCAGCCCCTCGGTGTAGTCCGTCAGAACGATGGTCACTCGCGCCGTGCGGTGGGTGAAGCGGAGCGTGGGGCTACCGTAGGTCACCTTCTGTCCGTCGGCTACGATGAGGTCGCTGGTCTCAAAGTCTTTCTGGGCACTTTGGTTGGCTTTTACCTTTACCGCAGGTGGGGTTGTCTCGCCAGCGGTGTAGGGCCACCACGCTGTGACGGTGATGTCGTTGTGGTTGGTCCAGTAGTACGGGTCGGTGGAGGTCAGCGTGGCGCTGGTGGGGTCGGCGGTGGAGGGCGTCACGTCGTATGCCTTCACCGTGCCGTCCATCAGGACTGCCACGCTCTGCACACCCTCCCAGTCGCCGTCCACGGTGGAACGGGTATTGGCGATGGCTGTCGCAGCGGGGTTCAGCCCCGTGGCGGTAAAGACGATGGGTGTGCCTTCCGCCCCTTCCTGCAGGAAGCCCGCTTCGTCCTGCGTGCAGGCGGCAATGCCGAGCAGCAGGGCTATGGCTGCAGATGTATGGATGATTGTTCGTTTCATGATGCGTGTTGTTTAGGGTTCGTTATTGTTTCTTTTGCAATACGGGCAGACCGTCGGTGCCGAGTACCCACTGGTAGTCGCCAGCGGTGAGGGCGGTGTTCATGCCGTCGACGGCTGTCTGCCATTTCACTGTCGCGCCGTCCACCTTCGTGGCATCTACCGTTCCTCCAAAATTACGGAATTCTCCTCGCTCGGCATTGCCTCCCCAATAACAGGAAGTTATAGTATTGTAGTTGAAACGCACTATAGCTCCAGATTCATAATCTTTCAATGTGCCGTCAAACCAGCAAGCTGTGATACTGCCATAATTTAAATCGGCTATACCACAAGTTCTACCATATGCAGAAATTTTTCCCGTCACAGAGCAGGCAATGATTTGACCATTATTTTGATCCACTATTCCAGCTGCTGATCCATTATTGCCATATAGATTCACATCTATGAGTTGTAGGTTCTTTATCACACCACGTAAATTTAATAACCCAAAAAGTTCAGTAGTCGCTGCTGAAAAGTTTAATCCCGTAATGCGGTGTCCCTGCCCATTAAAGACGCCGGAGTAACCTGGCCATGTGCCTATCTGTGTCCAATCCTTACCCGTCAGGTCGATGTCGGCGGTGAGGGTGCAATTTATCGATTCGTCCTTTTGTGCGGCTTTGTTCCATGCCAGCAGGCCGTCGGCGTTATAGACCGTGTAACTGCCGTCGTTCTGTATAGAATAGCCTAAATCCTCAGCCTCGCCGCTTTCGCCGCCACCGTCAGCCCAGTCACCGATGGTGCAACCCTCTAACGTCAAGCCGGTGGCGTTCACCTTGACGGTGTATTTATAGCGGTTGCCAGCCTCTAATACGACGTTGTTCTGCGGGCGGAAGTAGAAGGTGCCGCTGCCGAGTTCCACCCGGATGAACGGCTTGCCTGCCGCAACGGTCTGCGGGGCGGTCAGTGCCTCGTAGGTGTTGCCGCTTGCGTTGTAGGTCTTGATGGCGGTCGGGTTGCCGTTATCGGCGGACAGGCTCACGAGGCTCACCGTGGCACCGGCGACGCTCGTGAATCCCGTGCCGGGCTTCAGTTCGATTGTCACGCGTGCCGTGCGGTGGGTAAATTCAAGAGTCGGGTTGTTAAATTCCACCTTCCGGTTCTCAGCAGAGATGAAGTCGCTGTTCTGGAAGTCAGCCAATTTGCTTTGGTCTTCTGCCACCTTCACGGCAGGCATCTGTGTGATGTCGGCATTGTTGAAGGGCCACCATGCCGATATGGTAATCGGGTCGCGGCTGGTCCAGTAGTACGGGTCGTTCTCGCGTGAAAGCGTGGCACTCTTGAAATCGGTAGAAGCCGTTACGGTGTATTCCTTTACCGCATCGCCCATCTTGAGTGCCACGGAAGTGACACCCAGCCAGTCGCCGTCCACAGCGGCACGGGTGGAAGGGGCTGCCAGCGGCGTTGCTTCTACGGACAGTCCGGTGGCACGGATGACGACGGGGTATTCACCTTCGGGCAGACGGTTATCGCCAGCAAGTTCGTCCTGCGTGCAGGCGGCGAGGGCGAACAGCAGTGCGGTGGCTGCGGGGATAAATAATCTATGTCTCATAAGTCTTTATTCTAATCGATTAATTATTAACATCCTACAGGTCAGCACCCACATCTCCACCGTCTATATCGTTCCACTTTGCAATGGTGGCTTCGCTGACTTCAAGGACTTTGTTGCGTACCTTGACGGTATAGGTATAGTTGTTGCCCGCCTGCAGTGCGCCTTCGGGCATGGTGAGTGTGGCATGATATTCCTGACCTTTGTAATTCACAACCAACGGCAGTGATGCAACTGTCTGCGGGAAGAGGATGATTGATGACGTGAGAACGCCGTCTGCCAAATTCATGGCCAGTTCTCCGGTCTGTGCCCCGTTGTCTGCGGTGGCAATACCGTCGGCCGTGTTGAACGTACCGGTGAGTAACAATCCGTCCAGCGTGTAACGTTCAGGCTTGACCACGCTGAAATTCACGCCGTCGCCCGCCTCGAAGGTAAGGGTTATCCGGCTCATGCGGTGGTGGAAGGAGTTGTCTTCACCGCCTTTGCCGGTTTTGTCGGTGAAGCTCACTACCGGGCTTTTTTTGTCTCCCGTGGCTCCTGTGGCAAAGAGGAAGTCAATGGCAGACTGATTCTGCTGCGCCGTGGCATCGGTCGTGGCTGCGAGGATACCTCCCGCCGCGTTGTACGGATAGTAGGCGCGGAAAGTATGGGCCTTTGTATCTTCGATATAGATGACCTTTCCTTCTGCCTCAAATTTCCCGTTCTTCAGGATGAAAGGCACGTTGCCGTACTGGGAATCGTTGCCGATGTCGGTGATGCCGATACGGTCGCCGCCAGTCCAGGTAGTTCCGCTGGCGCGGGTGGCGGGGGCGATGTCGGCGGTAAACTGGGCGGCCACGGGGGCACCGTTCAGGTTCTCGTTGTCGTTGTTGCAGGCTGCCAGTGCGAGGGCGAGCATCGCAAGTGCAAAAAATCTTGTCTTCATTATATCTGTCATTTTATTAGTTACAAATCGGCATTTACATCATCACCTTTCACTTCTTCCCAGCCGTTGATTTCGGCTCCGTCCACTTCCATGCCTTCGGGAGTCTCAACCAGCGTTCCGCCGAGGGTCAGCGATTCGCCCTTTCCGGTGTTGAAATCCTTGAGGGCTTCCGTGAGGTCGCTTTTCAGCGTGGTGGGGCTCGGGTTGCCGTCAGCATAGCGGATTTCACCCGTCAGCAGTTGTTCCGTGCCGGTCACACCCAGCAGCCGCACCGTGGCTTTCCACTTGCCGGCATCGTCACCTTCGGTAATCTTGGTGAAGGGCAGCACGACGTTTGAAGCGGCTCCGTAGGTATCGGTAGCGAAGTCGAGTGTTCCGGCTGCACCCGTCAGATGGGCAACAATCTCCGTGATGCGTCCGGCGGCATCACCCGTCGGTTTGATGATGAGCGTCAGTTCGCGTACCTGCTGCTTCATTGCGGCGGTCAGCGGATAGTCCTTGTCTTTCTCGATGGTCACCTGTTCCGTATAGGTGAAGAACCATCCCGGGGCATTGTTCACAAAGGTATCCGTGCCTGCCCGGGTTCCCGTGGCTGCGGCAATGGTGGCTGTGGTGCCGTTCACCGTGATTCCTTCAGTCGGGTTCCACACCGCAAGGGTGTAGCTGCCCGGAGCAAACAGATGGTCGGGGGCATGGGTGGCGGAAGTCTCCGTACCCGTATAGTCACCCATGGTGACCGTCCACGTGGCAGGTATGTCGATACCCTCACCGCGGGCCGACCAGTCGGCTGTCACCGCAATCTTCCCGCTGTCGGGGTGTGGCGTGTCATAGAGCGTGTCCTTCACGCAGGAAGAGAGCAGCACGGCGGCTGCCATTCCCATCATATTTATATATTGTCTTGCTTTCATATTCTATTCCTCCGTGTTAGAATAACTTCCATACCAATGTCACACCGGCATTGATGGGGCCCCACCAGTCCTTTGTTTCGTTGCCGCGGCGTACACGTACACCGTCGATGACTTCATATTTTTCGAAATCGGCATTCAGGTAGCCCAGACCGAGGTTGAAATCAAGAGCCAGTGCCTTGTTCAGCCGCAGCTGATAGCCGGCGGTGATGCCGCCACCCATCAGGTCGCCCTGCTTGCCTGCTTCGGAGAACTTGTAGTTGAACTGTCCGGCCTTGAACATCGCGCCCAGATACCAGGCTTTCTTCTCACCCATATAGTAACGCACTTCCGGAGCCACTTCCCAGAGTGCATAGCGGCGGTCCTTGTCACTCCAGCTCCAAGAAGTCCACGAGCCGTTTACGGCAATGCCCCACGATGGGCAGATGCGCCATTCAAGTCCTAAATCGGGTGTCAAGGTAGCCCAACGCAGCAGGTTGGCACGCAGGGAGAGATGATGATCATTTGTAATTTTAGTTTCCGACGGCGTGTCGGCAAGTGTATTTTGTTGAGCGGCTTTCTCGGCTTCTGCCTTTTCAGCGGCAAGTCGGGCTTCTTCCGCCTTGCGCTGCTCTTCGGCAAGTCGTTCCTGTTCGGCACGCTTCTCGGCTTCCAGTCGTTCGGCTTCCGCCTTGCGTCGTGCTTCCGCTTCCGCATCCGTCACGGCTGTTTCCTTGACCGGTACCGTCAGGCGCACAGTGACAAAGTCTCCCTCTGTCGCATGGTTGCGGGTGATAAAGTTTTCTTCCTTGATTTCCGCACGGATAATCAGTTCGGATTTCACACGGTTGGCACGGATCTTCGCCGTGGCAAGGTTCTCGGTTTCACTGCCCAGCGAGTTGCAGTAGCCGTCAACCAGCAGCGGCAGCCTGCCGTCAAGAATGTCCGTTCTGTTGCGCTCGATGCATTCCAGCAGGCGGGCAAGTTCCGTGTCATTGCCATTCCAAGGCACGTAGAACATGTCCTTCTGCGGAACGAACCGGAAGGTGTAGGTCGTGTCTGCTTTCTGCTGCGCAATGACAGGAAAAGTTACCGTCATCAGCCACAGAAACAGGGTGAGAAAAGTGATTTTTCTGCTCATATAAACTTGAATTTATTATCTTTGTCTTCTCCAAAGGTAATAAATGCCATTCAGCGCCCAAAATATTACAAAAACTTTTTCTGTTGAAATACAGCGTTTTATAAAAATTGTCGTTTGAGCACTTTTCAAATTGTCGTTTGAGCACTTTTTTTTGTCGAATTAGCACTTTTTTGTCGCTTGAGCACTTTTTGAAAATGAGCTTCTGAGACCTTTTTCATCGGCTTTTTACCACACAAATTATTCCAGATTTGCTTTTTTCCACTTGCCAGGCGTACATCCTTCCTTCTCTGTAAATGATTTGATAAAGTTACTGCGGGAAAGAAAACCGGAAGACTCAGCCAGCTTCTGTATATTGATTTCCGGATGCTCCTTCAGTATGTTTTTCGCATACTCCAACCGGAGACCGGTTATCCATTCGCGGAATGTCATTTTATACGTAGTCTTGATATAAGCGGAAAGATAGGTACGGTTCGTATGAAGTATTTCGGACAGTTCTTTTATGGTAAGTCCCTGCTGGACATAGCCGTCTGTCTTTATCCAGTTGGCCACTTTCTCTATAATTTCTGTATAGGACACTGGAACTTCTTTCTCAGAAACTATTTCAGGTTCTGTTTCCGTATCTGTCAGAAGTTCTTCTTCAGACTGTATATCTTGCTCAAAAGCATTTTCCACCTGTTCATAGAACAGCAGGTAGTTCTGATAGCTGTAGAAAAGATAGCTGTAGAACGGTATTGACGACAAAATCCAGATAAAAACATATTTGTCTGGCAGAAATGTCAGCAATCCGCATCCGACACCGAAGATAACAGCCCAATAAGTGAATATGGAAAGCCATTCGATATATGTGCCTATATCATCCGCCTGAGTTTCATTGAAAATCCGAATGGCTCTACGATATGCAATTATGACTCTGCGAGCTAAAACGATTCCAAAAACGACTAACCATACAGCTAAAGCAAATAAAGAGATTTTTTGCATGATTCCGCTTGGCAACAGGAACAACACAACTCCGGAAAGAGTTGAGAATATAATCCATAAAATGATATGTGTCCACACACGCCGTTTGGTAATGTAAAAACGATCAAGCAACATTATCAATGCCGAACTGAACAGAGAATAGCACAGGAAGTATGTGGACATGTTCATCAATATGGCAGAATCCGCATTTTTGAATCGGATACCAAAGAAGAAATGTACCGAATAGTTTGCCGAAAGCAGTAGCATAGCTATACCCATAATCTGTCGGGAGCGGAGATAATTCTTGAAAATTTTCTTTTCAGGAGTCTTTGCAAACAAAAAATAAAAGCCGAAGAATAACATCAACGGCAGTGCGGTATAAAGTGAAAAACTGTATATAGATGGTTCCATTGTTATGCTTATTTGATTTTGATACAAAGTTACGTCTTTTTCTTCACAAATAGACACATAATCTATGATTTAACGTTATAGATTCGGTCATATTAGATTGAAAAATTATTAGAATTAAAGCCAGTGGTGAAAAATTCAACCACTGGCTTTTTCTGTCAAGACTTCGATATTAAAGTTTTACACCTTTGGATTCCGATAAACCGGGTCTCCCTATAATTAAATGACTGCGTACAAAGTCCACGTGCGGGCTTTCCGGCTGTTGTTCCGTCTGTTTTTTCTCGTTGCCTTGCCGGTTCTCTTCTGTGTTTTCCTGAGCCGGAGCCAGCTCAAGCTGTATCTTGCGGTCCAGTGCGGCGAGTTCGGACTTCAGCTGTTTCAGCTCGTCCTCCTTCTTCCACACCTTGCCCGCTATCTCCTGCAACTGCGGAATCTCCTTTTCCAGCACTTCGTTCTTAGACTTGTACTGGTCGATGATGGTCGGAATCCTCTCCAATGCGTTCAGAAAGTTTCGTGCGGCAGCAATCGGGTCTGCCATCGCCAGATGCCCGTTGTTGTAGGTGTACTTGTAGTTCCCCTCCACCACGAAGCGGTTGTCGGTGAACTCCAGACCTTCTTTGAGTGTCCTCTCGCTGACCACCTTTATCGGAAAGCCGTAAAGTTCCCCGACAGCCTTGTACAGTCCACCAGTCGTGGCGTTCTTGGCGATTTCCTGCAAACGCTTACCGATGACCTTCTCATCCGTTGAATCCACGCCGTCCACCTTGACAAGATTAAGGCGGCTGCCTTCCTTATCAGTCTGCACAACGGAAAGAAAACGGTTCCAGTCTTCCGTCATGGCTTCGATGAAAGCCGTGTTGTTGCGCAGTTCTCCCGTCTTGGATTCCAGCTTGAACTCCGAATCGCGCTTGCCCTTGCCCCACGACTTGCGTTCCCCTTCGAGCGAGGCGATACGCTTCTCTAATTTCGCCTTATCCAAAAGGTCGGTATTGCCGGAGAGCAACGCCATATACTCCGAGAAGTTCATACCCGATTTTTCGTCCATTGCCCCCTCGTCGATGGTACGTGCACCCATCGCACCGCTTTTGAGCTGCGATATGAACGTCTGCTTGCAGTGCAGCAGATTGAACTTGTAGCTGTCCAGCGACTTTTCCACCGCGTAGATGATGATATCCACGTTGTTCTCGGCAAAATGCTTAGCAATCTCGTTCCCGGCTCTAACACCCCGTCCGTCACGCTGTTGCAGGTCGGACGGTCGATCGGGT
>OHVM01000327.1_pt1 | contig 22799 bp, 20 predicted proteins | sample 1579431 | NCBI WGS metagenome assembly OHVM01 (sample SAMEA3882524, study PRJEB24775) | human gut metagenome | biome: human-associated habitat; feature: intestine environment; material: feces | place: Netherlands | collected 2009/2010 | reverse complement strand
AGTTTACTTGCATAAGCACTTTTTCATCCAAATCAGCATATGGTGGATCCACCAAGCTTCTTGTTTTCATGAATATGGAAACAAGAAGATGCTATGGCTGAATTGTAAACAACAGTTAAAAGCAGGAAAACTAAGTTTACCCGGAGGTGAGACATGTGGCTAATATAATCGTGGCATTTTCCAAACCGGAAGATGGAAAAAGCATAAAAGGTATTCTGGTAAGAAGCGGATATGAAGTGGCTGCTGTCTGCATGTCAGGGTCACAGGTTCTTTCAGCTGCGGAAGATCTGAGCGGTGGGATCGTAGTCTGCGGATACCGGTTTGAAGATATGATGTACGACGAACTGAGACAGTTCCTTTCTTTTAACTTTGAGATGCTGGTGCTGGCATCTCCTGCAAGGTGGAGCGGGATACAGATGTCCGGGGTGGTATGTCTTCCTATGCCCCTTAAGGTGCATGATCTGTTAAGTACGCTGGATATGATGCTCCAGGCGCAGCAGCGCATTCGCAGGAAACTGCGCAGCAGGCCAAGGGAGCGCAGCAAGGAAGAACAGGATCTGATCAATGAGGCAAAGGCGCTTTTGATGGATCGTAACAATATGACGGAGTCGGAAGCACACAGATATATACAAAAATGCAGTATGGACAGTGGGACCAATCTAGTGGAAACGGCCCAGATGATCATCAGTCTGATCCACGTATAAGAGAATGCAGGATAACATATGAGGTGTGAGATGGAATTTACAAAAATGCAGGGAATTGGCAATGACTACGTGTATGTAGATTGCTTTAAGGAAAAAGTGGAACATCCGGGGGAAGTGTCCAAATATGTCAGCGACCGCCATTTTGGCATTGGTTCTGATGGGCTGATCCTGATCTGCCCGTCTGATAAGGCAGACTGCCGTATGGATATGTACAATGCAGATGGTTCCCAGGGAATTATGTGTGGAAATGGTGTACGTTGTGTAGGAAAATACGTGTATGATCATGGGATCGTAGATAAGGACAGACGGACCATTACTGTGGAAACATTAGGCGGTATCAAGACATTGGATATCCAGGTAGAAGACGGAAAAGCAGTGATGCTGACTGTAGATATGGGAGAAGCAGAACTGACTTCCAAACTTCCGGAAAAGATCGTAATTGACGGTACAGAACAGGAATTTACAGGAATCAGTGTGGGAAATCCTCATGCAGTCTATTTTACAGAAGGGATCGATGACCTGGATCTGGAAAAGATCGGCCCGTCCTATGAAAATCATCCACGTTTCCAGCCGGCCCGTGTAAATTCTGAATTTATCGAAGTAAAGAGCAGAGACCACATCCGCATGCGTGTGTGGGAGAGAGGCAGCGGGGAAACCTGGGCCTGCGGTACAGGAGCTACAGCCAGTGCCATGGCAGCTATCTTAAGAGGTTTTACGGATGATGAGGTGCGTGTATCTCTACGGGGCGGCGACCTGCTCATCCACTTTGACCGGGAAAGCAGGCATCTGTTTATGACAGGACCTGCAAAAGAAGTATTTCACGGAAGTATTGACATCCCGGAAGAAATATATTATGATTTATCCGAAAAATAAATATGCCTATATTCTTTCAGAGAATATAGTAAACCTGTAAAATATACACTCTCAGGCCTTGGATCTACGACGTTGTGGGTTCAAAGGTCCTGGGAGCGTTTGCGTTAATGGAGGATGAAAGTATGTTTAGAGTGAATGAAAATTATCTGAAACTGCCGGGAAGCTACCTGTTTTCAACCATTGCAAAAAAAGTAGCTGCTTACCAGAAAGAGAACCCGGATAAGAAAATGATCCGTCTGGGAATTGGTGATGTAACCCTTCCTATCGCACCGGCGATCATTGATGCTATGCATAAGGCAGTTGATGAAATGGGACATGCTGAAACCTTTCACGGATATGCACCTGATCTGGGATATGCATTTTTAAGAGAGACCATTGCAAAGAAGGACTTTCAGGAAAGAGGATGCCAGATCGAGGCAGATGAGATCTTCGTTTCTGACGGTGCAAAGAGCGATACCGGTAACATTCAGGAAATCTTCAGCGCAGACAGCAAGATTGCAGTTTGCGACCCGGTTTATCCTGTTTATGTGGATACCAATGTTATGGCCGGCCGTACCGGTGAGTATGATACAGAAAAGGGAACCTGGAGCAATGTGATCTACATGCCGTGTACTGCAGAGAACGGTTTTGTTCCGGAACTTCCAAAGGAAACACCGGATCTTATTTATCTTTGTGTTCCAAATAACCCAACAGGAACTACCCTTACAAAGGATCAGTTAAAGGTATGGGTTGATTACGCAAATGAAAAAGGCGCTGTAATTTTATATGATGCAGCGTATGAGGCTTATATTTCTGAGGATGATGTTCCTCACAGTATTTATGAGATTCCGGGAGCAAGAACCTGTGCCATTGAGTTCCGTTCTTTCTCAAAGAAGGCTGGATTTACAGGTGTCCGTTTAGGATATACCGTTATCCCGAAAGACTTAAAGAGCGGTGATGTAATGCTTCATTCTTTATGGGCAAGACGTCACGGAACCAAGTTCAACGGTGCTCCTTACATTGAGCAGAGAGCAGGAGAAGCTGTTTACTCAGAAGAAGGAAATAAACAGGTCATGGAGCAGGTTGCTTACTATAAGAGAAATGCAAAAGTGATCTATGACGGATTAAAGGAAGCAGGTTATACTGTATTTGGTGGTGTGAATTCCCCCTATGTATGGATGAAGGTCAATGAGGGAATGACCAGCTGGGAGTTCTTTGATTACCTCCTTTCTGAGGCAAATGTAGTTGGAACACCGGGAAGCGGCTTTGGACCAAGCGGAGAAGGATATTTCCGTCTGACTGCATTTAATACCTACGAAAATACAGTAGAAGCAGTAGAACGTATGAAAGCGCTGAAGAAGTAATACAATGTGCGCAGGGAAAAACAAGCGGCTGCGAAGCAGACATTTGTTTTTCACAAGCCATTAACGAACGAACCGCCTGCGAATGCAGGCAGATGAGCGCGTCAGCGCGGGTTCGTGAGTTTTGGAAAACATTTTAAAGCACAGGAGGAAGTCTTAATGCTCATGGATGATATCGACCGTAAAATATTAAAACTTTTGCAGGAAAATGCCAGGATGTCTTTAAAGACCATTGCAGAAAAAACCTTTCTGTCATCTCCGGCTGTTTCTGCAAGGATCGAAAAACTGGAAAAAGACGGGGTGATCGCCGGGTATCATGCCATGGTAGACCCCATGAAATTAGGGTATCACATTTTGGCATTTATCAACCTGGATGTGATACCGGAAGATAAACCAAAGTTTTACGCATTTGCGGAGTCTGTACCAAATGTACTGGAATGCAGCTGTGTAACAGGAGAGTATTCCATGTTAATGAAAGTTGCTTTTCACAGTACCATGGAGTTGGATATTTTTATTGGACAGCTTCAGAAATTTGGAAAGACCAGTACACAGATCGTATTCTCCACCCACGTAGGCCCAAGAGGCGTGGATGTGGATGAAGTGTAACATTCATAAGCTCCCTCACATATGGTATAGAGACAGACATATGTGAGGGAGCTTGTTTTATGACCGGAAATGAAAAGGTCATTCTGGATGCGGGACATGGCGGGGATGAGCCAGGTGCCATTTATAATGGAAGAAAGGAAAAAGATGATACCCTGCGCCTGACTCTTGCGGTAGGGCGTATTTTAGAGGAAAATGGAGTAAGCACATTGTATACAAGGACTACAGATGTATACGACCGGCCTCAGGAAAAGGCAGAGATCGCCAACCGGTCCGGAGCGGATCTGTTTGTTTCCATTCACCGCAATGCCATGCCAGTGCCGGGAACAGGAAGCGGGGCATCTGTACTGGTATATGAGGACTCCGGGACAGCAGCAGTCCTGGCAGAAAACATTTTAAAAAATTTGGTGGAACTGGGATTGAAAGACCAGGGGATCGAGGAACGGCCGGGACTGGTAGTCCTTAGAAAGACCCAGATGCCGGCAGTGTTAGCAGAGGTGGGATTTATTGATAATCCTTCGGATAATGCTTTTTTTGACCGGAATTTTGACGCCATTGCAAGGGCGATCGCAGATGGGATACTGACTACTTTGCGGGAACAGAAAGAGCAGACGCCTCTTTATTACCAGGTCCAGACAGGTGCATTTAGAGATCGTGGAAGGGCCATGAGACTGGCGGGAGAGCTGCAGTCGGCAGGTTTTCCTGCGTTTATTGTATATGATGAGGGATTATACAAAGTCCGTGTGGGAGCATTTTTAGATATGGAAAACGGGATCCGCATGGAACAGAATGTAAAAAGAGCAGGTTATCCGGCATATCTGGTGCGGGAGGCTGCGATCTATTAAGAAAAGAGTTCCTGCCGTTGGATATTACACGGTAGGAACTCTGTTTTGTTCTCTGTAACGGGATGGGGAGATCCCATAAAATTTTTTAAAAGCACGGCTGAAGTAGTTGGGGGCGGAGTAGCCTACCTGATAGCCGATGGAAAGAGCCGTATCATCTGTATCTGTTAAAAGCCTGGCTGCCTGTTCTAAGCGCAGGCTGGTAATATAATGGCTGTAGTTTAAACCGGTCTTCTGTTTAAAAAGTGTGGAAAAATAGGAGCAGCTAAAACCAAGATAATGGCACAGGTCTGTAAGGGACAGTTCCGGGTCAGAATAGTTTTGTGCAAGATAGGCTCTGGCTTTCATAAAAGTTTCATCCATGTTAGAACACGCTCCTTTTTGCATGATGGCCTGTTTTCCTGTTGCAACAGTGTAGACAGGTAAGATACTTGTATTATATAATAAAAATAAGCAGTTTTCCTTGAGTATATTGCTAAAAACAGGTAATATCCTGCGCGGAGGTCCTTATGCAGATCATAACCAATAAATCCCAGAAAGAGTTAAAAGAACATGGAAGTTTTCAGTTCCCTGTTTTAGTCAGCAGGGAGTGTCTTTCCGGCTATGAAACAGGGGCTTTTCTCTGGCACTGGCATCCGGAGGTGGAACTGACCCTTGTTACAGATGGGGTGATCGAATACCATGTAAACGGAAATACCTATATTTTAAAAGAGGGACAGGCGTTGTTTGGAAATGCAAACAGCCTTCATTCTGGTGGAATGGTGGAGGGACAGGACTGCCATTATATTTCTATTACTTTCGATCCAAAGCTGATCTATGGATATGAAAACAGTCTTATTTATGAGAAATATGTGATGCCTGTGGTCCGGGACGGAGCGCTTTGTGCCGTTGTTTTTGATGGGAGCCAGGAGTGGCATGGAGAGATGATTGAATTGATACGGGGGATCATTTCTGCCTATGACGGACAGGAAGATGGATATGAAATGGAACTGACTGGAAAGTTGTTGAAATTCTGGCAGCTTCTTGTGCTAAATGTGGACCGGAAAAAGGGAATTTCCGGAAAAGAACAGAAGGATTATGAACGGATCCGTGAGATCTTACGTTTTATCGAAAAAAATTATGATAAGAAACTGACTGTTGACCAGATCGCGGAAAATGTATATATGTGTACCAGCCAGTGCAGCCGTTTATTTAAGAAATATATGAAAAAGACATTGTTTGACTTTATTCTGGAATATCGGATCGAGCGCAGTCTGGCAGATCTGTTGGATCCTGGCTGTTCGATGGCAGAGGCAGCAGCCGGAGCCGGTTTTAATGACTCCAATTATTATTCAAAGGTATTTGTGCGGATCAAGGGATGTGCGCCATCGGTGTATCGGAAGAAGATGCGGGGAAGATAGGGCATAATTGCGCCAGTGCACATCCTAAGCCGCCCAGAGGGGCGGCAAAAAGGTGTGAAAGGCATGGTCAATACAGCTCTGCGATCCGTGTGATCCCCACATAGATATGGGAGATCTTATACCAGGTGGCAAAGTCGGTGACACCTGTCTGGGGCAGACCGAAGATATTCTGGAATTCCCGCACTGCAGCCGCTGTCTGCTGTCCGTAGATGCCGTCAGGCTGGATGCGGGGGATTGCTGTATATATCTGGGCAATGGCATCTAACTGCTCCTGAAGTTGGCGGACCTTATCACCGGAACTTCCCACTGTCAGGTCATAGCCCGGCCAGGAAGCAGGGATCCCGGCAATCTGTTCCGCTGTGTTGATATAGATGCTGTCACCGTAGTAATAGCGAAGGATCTCAATAGGGCTGTAGCCCTGCTGGCCTAAGGAGCAGGATCCCCATTGTGTCATCCACCGTGGACACTGAACCTGCCGTCCGTCACAGTACTGGGTCAATATGGGCTGGCGTACACCGGGTCTTGAAAGGAAGCTGTCAAAGATCTCATCGACTACCTGGGAGATGCTTTCAAAGATATTCCTGCCGTAGATCCATTTATGGTCAAAGGCAGTGGAAGAGGTAATGGTAAAATCATAGCCCTGGTTTCTGTACCACTCCGTGTATACACGATTTAAGGTAAAGGACATGATAGCCAGTACATTGGCAGTAATGGTCGCTTGGGGCCAGGTGGAGTAGATTTCGCTGGAAGCCACATTTTTAATATAATCTCTGTATGGTACATAGTAATCCTTGGCGGTGGAGTCTGTAGGCGCTCCGTCGTGGACCACAATAGTCTGTGGGACCACCACACGGCTTAATACGATCTCACCGCTTTCGTTTACCGGTTTTACTTCGGCTTCAGCAATCTTTGGGGGATAATTTCCAAATAAAGTGTGGTCTGGGATGACTACTGGGTCTTCAGGAGGTGTGCCGCCTTCATCACCTGTAAGTGCTGCAGGCTGGATGGCCTGTGTTCCTGCAAGAATCTCGGTGCCGGAGATATTTAAGGGTTTAAAGCCTTCTGCTTCCACCAGCACATCATATTCAGAATAAGGCTGGTAGATACCAGGCTCTAAACTGTATTCCTCAGGAGGCGCAGGAAGAGAAATGTTTTCCGTCTGTCCAGAAGAGTCTGTAGTCAGCTGTTCCAGCACACGTTCCGGTTCTCCTTTGGAGCTGATGGAAACTTTTGCGTTTTGTATGGGAAAATTATTCCGGATGTTGATCACCTGGATCTGTAAATTGCCTCTGGATATAAAATCCTGTCCATTTGCCATAAAAAATGCCTTCTTTTTATACCGTCGTTTTCAGTATATGAGAAGGCACTTTTATTTTATGACAGCTTTTTTATCTGTATTTTTTAAATCTCAAATCCACGGACTTTCAGATAATTTTTAATGGTTTCCACAGCACCGTCTGTTCCAATGGCTGCTGTATTGATCATCAGGTCGTAATTTTCCGGAAATTCCCATTCTTTTCCTGTATAATAGCGGAAGTAATCACGGCGCTCCCTGTCGATGCGCTTGATATTTTTCTTTGCATCTTTTGCTGCGTAATATTCTTTTTCAATGGTGCGTTTTTCCCTGAAATCCATATCCGCATAGATAAATACACGTACCAGACCTTCCATGCCCTCTAAAACGTAATCTGCGCAGCGACCCATGATAATGCAGTCTTCTTCAGCTGCCAGTTTGCGGATCACCTCTGACTGGAAGCGGAACAGGTTGTCCGCAGATGTCAGGTCAGAACCAAAAGAGGGAGCTCCTTTTTCAGGAGTCAGGCTCTTGATGATCTTATAAAGCAGCTTATTTCCGGCTTTTTCGTCAGCCATATAGTAATAGCTTTCCTTGATGCCGCTTTCATCTGAGTTCATGCGCAGAATGTTCTTGTCATAAAAATCCAGTCCAAGTTCCTGGGCCAGTTTGGTTCCTACTTCGCAGCCGCCGCTGCCAAATTGTCTTCCGATGGTAATGACCAGTCTTTTTCCGTCTTTCATATGCCTGCCTCCCATTTTATTGTATTAGATGCATTTAGTATAGCATATGGAAGAGGCAAAAAACGTGTTTTTCTGTTAATTTGACAAAAAACTAATATTCTTAAGAAAACTTAGGCGTTATTTTTTGTATTTAATACCCCTGCTTCACATATTACAAAATCAATGGTCCGGTCGTGGGCCTCCATTGGGATCTCATCACACATAAGGGCAGTGCGGCAGAGGACTGCCTGGGTACCGGTGATCTGTTGTAAATACCGGTCATAATATCCGCCGCCGTATCCCAATCTTTCCCCTTTCATGCTGCAGGAAAGGCAGGGGATCAGTGCCAGATGGATGGCTTTCGGTGAGATTTTTTCACAGCCTTCTTTTGGCTCCAAAATTCCGTATTTTCCAGGTTCTAAGTCATCAAAAGAACGGATCTTATATACTTCCATAATGCCTTTGCTGATACATTTCGGTACACCCACCTGTTTTCCTCTTTTTAGAAGATCTTCCAGTACAGGCCTGGTATTGATCTCATCTTCTGTGCCTACAAAACAGAAAACAGTTTCAGCTTTTTGGTATACATCCCAGGAGGTGATGGCTTTAAAAATGGCAGTATCACTGGAACGGCAGGTATCCGGATCAAGAGCGTTCCTTTTTTCTTTTAATATTTTCCGGAGTTCTTTTTTCTGCAAGTCTAATGGTCTGTTCATAGTTGGTTTCCTTTCAGAATAGAATTTTTTAAAATGAAATTCAGTTATACAAAATAATCGCCATACTGTTCCCGTAAAAACCGGGTCAGTTCTCCTTCCGATTTTCCGGCTGCTTCCACAACAAAGCTGCTGGTCAGGAAACGGTGGGTCTGAGGAGAAAATCCTTTTTCCAGCAGGTGGTTAATGTCTGTATCCTTTACAAAAAAGTTCATACGGATCACAGGAAGTTTCCGGTTGTGAAGAATGTTGTAGATACGGGTGGAAAAGCAGAAAATATAATCGTATTCCAGCTGTTCCAACTGGTGGATCTCGTTGATATTTAAGGTGCTGATCCACTGAAAGGAGATATGTTCCCGCAGCTGTTCTAAAAAGAAGCTGACACGTTCAAAGTTAATGCTGGTCATAACAATGATCCGTTTTCTGTTTCTGGAAACGGTCTGGTTTCTTAAAATATGTTTCTGGAAAATAAGGGTCAACGTGGATAAATGTTCATCCAGAAACGTAAAGCCATAGGCAGCTTTAAAAATAATACTGTAACGCTTTAACTGCTCATATAAAACAGGAAAATGTCCTTTTGTATCCTCTACGGTCTTATCTACAAAAGTGCAGTGGAAATGGTCCAGATTGATCTCACGGTAGAAGTAGGCATATAGTTCCCTTAAAAATTCATCCTGGACCGGAAAGGGAGAAGGAAGTTCGCTTACGATCTGTTCTGTGAAATTTTCCGTTGCCTGCCAGAGCCTTGGATCAAAAGGAAGTTTTAAAGGCTGGGCGAAATTTAACATACTTAAGGCAACATTATAAAGCCGGTTCTGCCGGGGAGAGTCTGTAAAATGGATGTTTAAAGGAGCCAAAGGCAGTTTGTAAGAGTAGGCAGATGTATCTTTTACAGTCCGTGTTTTCATAATACAGATAAAAAGCAGCAGGAATTTTTTGGAGGGATAATTTAGGGACCAGCCTGTTTCTGAGAGAAAACGGGAAAGAATTTCGGTTGCTTCCTGAAAACTGCAGGATAGATATTCCGTTGCCAGCTCATAGGTCTGCTTCTCCAGAGGCGTATTTGCAAAACGGGCAAGTACCTTATTTTCTGATGTAAATTCAAACAGAGGATGGAGGATGTCAATGACCAGAAAACGCAGCTGGAGCTCATCGCCCTGAATAGAAAGCCCTTTTTTCTTTTTTGTCACCAGTTCCAGGCCATAGCGCGTTAAAAATTGCCGCAGCAGTGCTGTGTCCTGTTTTTTCGTAGTAAGGGAAAGACCCCATTGTTCATAAAGCTTGGATGAGTTTACATAATTTTGAAAAAAGATGGCAGTGATCATCACCCGGATCCGTTCATCAGAGGAGCTGAGATAATCCTTTTGGTCCAGGTTGCGGATAAAGGAAACCAGGTCTTCATAGCTGATGCAGCTGTAGCAGATACTTTTTTCAATCCGGACCATAGGTTCACTGGAGTAAAGATTGATCTGTTCAATGGTACGGCGGATAGAACTTTCATTTTTCTGAAAATGCAGGGCTGTTTTGCTTAAGGGGATCATCTGCCGTTTCTGGATGTAGCGCAGCAGGGTCAGGTCATTATAACTTAAACTCATTTCATTCCTCCCAGAGTATATTCCCATGTTTTTGCAGGTACGTAATCTTAATACCATTATAAAATAAAGGTAAGTAAATGCAAGAATATATTGGATATTTTTTGCCTTGAAGCGTCTGTGTAAATCTGACATAATGAGGATAGTTCACAAGGCGCCTGAGAATAAAAAGTGACAAGTTATATCTTCTGTATGAAAGAAAAATTACAGATAATGCACAAAAGAATGTTTTGTGCGTGTATGGAGGGAAAACAGAATGAATAAGACAAAATCAAGTTGGAAGGATGGGATCCAGACCTTCGGACGTTCTCTGCTGCTGCCTATCGCTCTTCTTGCACCCATTGGTATGGTCATGGGTATCTGCAGTGCAATGACACAGTCCTATATGATCGCAAAATTTCCATTTTTAGGAAATGAAATAGTAAAGCTGATCTTTTCCAGTTTGCAGACGATCACCAATATCGTATTTAACAATATTCCCCTTCTGTTTGCTATGGGTGTTGCCCAGGGAATGGCAAAGAAGGAAAAAGGAATCGCTGTATTTGCAGCAACCGTTGGTTATCTGACGTTAAATGTTGTAATGAGCGTATATTTAAAAGCAACCGGTACTTTAGCTGATCCTGCTGTTGCAGCACAGGTAGGACAGGGTACAGTTCTTGGAATTCAGACTTTAAAGATCGAAGCTATGGGTGGTCTGATCGCCGGATTGGTAGCTGCTAAGGTTGCAGATAAGTTTTACCGTTTGGAACTTCCGTTGGCATTTGCATTCTTCGGCGGAAAGAAATCCATCCCGATCATCACATTTGCCTGCATGATCCCCATCGGCCTTGTTGTACCGATCATCTGGAATGCACTGACCAGCTTCCTGATCAGCATTTCTTTCATCTTCACAACACCATACATTGGAAGTGCTATTTATTATGCATTAAATCGTGCACTGATCCCATTTGGTCTGCACCATGTACTTGCTTCCCTGGTACGTTTCACAGAGGCAGTCGGTACTTATATGATCAATGGACAGGAATTTGTAGGTATCTTAAATGCAACCAATGAGATCCTGTTTAACTTAGGACCTGACAGCGAATACTGGAGCCAGCTGATGCCAACATTAACCAGCTACCTTGGCGGTGCCCAGATGTTAACCACTCTGTTCCGTGTTCCGGCCATCGGACTTGCTATGTATCACACTGCTTATGCTAAGAACAAAAAGATCGCAAAGGGTGTTATCCTTACCTGCTGCCTGACTGCATTTTTAGGAAATATCACAGAGCCTCTGGAATTCTCCTTCCTGTTTATTTCACCGGCACTGTTTGTACTTTACTGTGTAATGTGTGGTATTGGCCTGCTGCCTTACCAGCTGTTCCATATCTGTATCGGTTATATCCGCGGAACTATTTTTGATTTTGGTATTTTCGGACTTCTGTACGAACATACACAGTGGATCTACCTGGTTCTGTTAGGTGCTGTAAACTTTGTTGTATTCTATTTTGTATTCAAATGGTTTATTGTAAAATTCGGACTGGAGACTCCAGGAAGAGAGGAATTTGAAGTAGAAGAATCAGCAAGCCAGCTGTTAAAAGAAAAGAACTGGCCAGCCATCGCAGCTCTTGTAGTAGAAGGACTTGGCGGAAAAGAGAACATTGTAAATGTTGAGAACTGTATTTCACGTCTGAGAGTGGATCTGAAGGATCCGAAGAAGGTAGATCAGGTCAAGATCAAAGACTCCGGCTGTGCAGGTATTTTCTTCCCGTCAGAAAAGCATATCCATGTAGTATTTGGACCTCATGTAGAGTTTGTACGCCATGCTGTAGATGACCTGCTGAAAAAATAAGAGGTGAAAAATGAGAGCTTTATATGATTCAAAAAGCAAGCTGGATGACAGAGGCATCAAATATCTTTTAAGCGAAGAGAACAAATATAAAACCTGGCTGAAAGTGGAAGGGGCGCTTGCCCTTTCCCAGGCCAAAGAAGGTTTTATCCCGAAAGAAGCAGCAGAAGAGATCGCGTCTGTTCCTTTTGAGACCCTTGATCTGGAAGAAATGGAAAAGATCAAGGCAAAGGTGGGACATGGTTTTGTTCCATTTGTGAAAGTGCTGGTAAAAGCCTGCAAGGGAGAGGGAAAGAAATACGTTCATTATGGTGTGACTACCCAGAATATCCAGCAGACCTCCCAGCTTTACATTACCAGACAGGTAACAGAGATCTATAAAAGTTTTCTGGCTGATATTTTAAAGAACCTGGCAGCCCTGGCAAGGGATAATGCAGATGCAGTTATGCCCGGAAGGACCCATGGAAAACATGCCATTCCTATTACCTATGGATACAAGGTGTCTGTATGGATCAGTGAACTGCTTACAGGCCTTGAAAGGCTGGAAGAAGCAGAAAAAAGGATCTTTACGGTTATGATGGGCGGTGCTGTAGGCGGCTTTAACGCTACCGGCCTTACAGGACGTAAAGTCCAGGATGATGTGGCAGAACTGCTTTCCATGAGTTCCATGGAAGTTCCAAGCCGCAATATGACCCAGATGAAGGTGGAATACCTGATGAACCTGTGCCTTTTATGCAATACCTTCCATAAAATGGCAGAGGAAGTGTATTACACTGGCATTGAGGAATTCGGGGAAGTCCATGAAGGATTTACACCTGGAACCATTGGAAGCTCTACCATGCCTCAGAAGATCAACCCGAAGTTAGCCAAGGGCATTATTGCCAATTCCCAGAAGCTTTATTCCCTTCCTGCAACCGGACTTTATTCCGGAGTCCGCATGTTTGAGGGAGACAGCAGTTCTTATATGCTTTTTGACGGACTGATGGAAGAGGGAATGGAACTGGCTACGGAAGTGATCATCCGCGCAGAGGAACTGACCCGTACTTTATATGTTAATAAAGAAAGACTTCTGAAAAATGCCAATATCAACGAGGGACTGGACAACAGCGAATACGTGATGATGAATGTAGCTGCAAAGTTAGGAAAAGACGCAGCCCATCAGCTTCTTTATGATAAGGCAATGAAAACAGAGCTGGAAGGAAAGAATTACCTTCAGGTGTTGTCAGATGATGAAGTTTTATCTTCTATGTTTACAAAGGAAGAACTGGAAAAAATGATCGCTCCTTCCAGTTATACAGGAATTTGCAGCGTTCTTGCCAGGGAATTAGCAGATAAAGCGGAAGCCAAGGCAAAAATGATGACAGAGAAATAAAGAAATAAGATAAAGGAATAACGATGGAATGCCGGATCTGACCGGCAGGATAGAAGGAGAAAAAATGGGATTATTTGGAAAAAAGAAAGTAGATTTTGTGTCCCCGGCAGGAGGCAGACTGATGAATATTACAGAAGTGGCAGATCCTGCCTTTTCTTCTAAAATGCTGGGTGATGGATTTGCTGTGGATCTGACAGACGGAGAGATCGGTGCGCCTTTTGACGGGGAAGTAACAGTTGCGTTTCCTACAGGACATGCTTTTGGCTTAAAGAGAAAAGACGGATTAGAGTGCCTGATCCATGTAGGAATGGACACAGTCCAGTTAAATGGCAAAGGCTTTGACGTTAAGGTAAAACAGGGCCAGATGGTAAAGAAGGGAGATATCCTGGTAGTTGTTGATCTGGATGAGGTACGTGCTGCCGGAAAATCACTGGTAACACCGGTTATCTTCACAGACGGAACACCTGTGAAAATGTTAAAGAAGGATACACAGATCTCAAGGGGAGAAGAAGATATATTAAAGTTCTGATCAAAGAGAACCTATAAGCAGGAGGAGAAGTATGCGTAAACCACATATTATTACTATTGCGGGAGCAGGAAGCGCCCGCGTTCCTGCATTGGTGGGAACACTGGTGCAGTATAAAGAACGTTTTCCGGTATCTAAAATGATCTTTTATGATATTGACGGGGAACGTATGGGAAAGATGGAGGCCTATGACCGCCTGGTATTAAAATGTTTTTACCCGGAGTGTGATGTTGTATTTACAACGGATGAGGATGAAGCCTACAGCCATACAGATTTTATTTTCTGCCAGATGCGTGTAGGAAAAACAGAAATGCGCTCCCTGGATGAGAAAATTCCTCTTAAGTACGGTCTGATCGGACAGGAGACCTGCGGTCCGGGCGGATTTGCCTATGGAATGCGCTCTTTGGGAGCCATGAAACAGATGGTGGAAAAAGTACGTTCTTATTCCAAGGATACCTGGATCTTAAACTATACCAATCCGGCAGCTATCGTGGCCTTGGGACTGGACCAGATGTTCCCGGATGATAAGCGGATCTTAAATCTCTGCGATCAGCCATTTTCCATGATGAAAAGCTTTGCAAAGATCCTGGGAGTGCCTCAGGAGATCTTAAGGGCTAAATATTTTGGTTTAAACCATTTTGGATGGTTTACAGACCTGTATGGAACAGACGGAAAGAATTATTTTGACCAGTTAAGGACCTATCTGCGCGATCATGAATTTAAGCCTTATAATGCAGAGCAGAGATCCAAATCCTGGCTGGAGACCTATGTCCGTGTAAATAAATATATGCAGTATCTGGATGAGTACGTTCCAACTACCTATCTTCAGTATTACATGTTCCCGGATGAGATCGTAAAAGAAAGTGATCCTAACTATACCCGTGCAGATGAAGCAAAAGACTCCAGGGAAAAGGATGTATTTGAAACCTGCGCAAAGGCAGTAGGCAGAGATACCATGGATCCGTCAGAAATGCTTACAAACAGTGTGTTTGGAAATCTGATGGTGGAAGTGGCAGAGTCCATTGCCTATGACCTGAACAATGAATTTGTAGTCCTGGTGCGCAATGAAGGGATCATCCCCAACTTTGAAAGCAGGGCGATCATAGAAGTAGCGGGAACTATTGGAAAAGATGGTGCAAAGGGCTATCCTTATGGTGACATCGATCCTTATTATAAGGGACTGATGGAAGGACAGTATGCTTATGAACAGCTGACAGTAGAAGCATTCCGGGAAAAGAGTTATACGAAAGCCCTGAAAGCCCTGATCTTAAATCGATCTGTGATCGATCCTTCCAAGGCAGGAGCAGTTTTGGATGACCTGATGGAAGCCAACAAAGATTACTGGTATCTTACCTGATACAGAATGGAGTGACATGGTTCTTTATTCAAACTATATTGTACTGGAACACGGGATCTTTGAAGGGTTCCTGGAACTGGAAAATGGGAAGATAAAAGGGCTTTATGAAAAATGGCAGGGAGAATATAAAGATTATTCCGACAAGATCATTTTCCCCGGATTTATTGATATCCATGTTCACGGCTGGGCTACCGGTTCTTTCTGGTTTGAGAAAACATCCCAGTCTCTTCGGGAGATGTGCCGTACCCTGCCTTTTGCAGGTGTTACTTCTTATCTGGGAACCACAGGGGCAGATCCCATTGAGGAGATCAAGACCTGTATCCGGGCTGCTGATCAGGTCAGCGAAGAAGATCCTGAGGGAGCGCAGCTTTTAGGGGTTCATCTGGAAGGACCATTTATCAATCCTGTATACAAGGGAATGCAGAAAGAAGAATGTTGTCTGCTTCCGGATGTGACAGTGATGGAGGACCTTTATAATACCTTTAAAAATAAAAAACTGTGCCGCCATATGACCATAGCGCCGGAACGGCCGGGAGCAGATGCTGTTCTTAGATTTTGCCAGGAACACCAGATCCAGACAGCTGTGGGACACAGTGCAGCTACTTTTGAAGAGATCAAGAAAATGCGGGCCTATGGTCTTGGGGGATTTACCCATACATTCAGCGGAATGAAGGGATTTCACCACAGGGAACTTGGAACTGCAGGAGCAGCTTTGTATTTTGATGATATGATCTGTGAGTTTGCAAAGCAGACAGGAATGACGGTGTCCCATGAAGCTTTTGAACTGGCTTACAGGATCAAGGGAAGCAGCCGTATTGTGCTGACAACAGACTGCTGTGGTCTTGCCCAGACCCAAAGCTGTTTTGATCATTACGTAAGAAAGATCCGGTTTGTAAAAGACCGGGATCAGGTGTGCTTAGAGCACTATGACGGAAAGAAAGAATGGATCGATCCAAGGGATTATCAGGCAGTAAAACAGGTGGAGATGAGTTATGCCCAGTCGGTGAAAAATATGGCAGATCACACAAAAGTGGGGCTTTACGATATCATGTTGATGACCAGCTTCAATCCGGCTCATTATATCCATGCAGATGACTGCAAAGGCAGCATCCGGCCTGGAATGGACGCAGATCTGACTATCATGGATCAGAACCTGGATCTGATCTGCGTTTACTGTCGAGGAAAGGAAATACGGGAATGAAATGTGCAGTCAGTGATTTTGACAGAACCTTATATGTGGAACGGATGATCGGTGAAGAGGATAAGAATGCGGTTTTAAACTGGCAGAAGTCCGGAAATCTCTTTGTGATCGCCACAGGAAGGAATTTAGGGACCATAAAGCCTATTTTTGAGTCTTATGGCTTTTCGCCGGATCTTTGGATCTTAAATAATGGTGCCATGATCGCAGACAGGGATGGAAAGATTCTGTTTACAAAGCTGATCCCAAGGGAAACTGCATTAGCAGTATTGCGCTATCTGCAAAGTATAAATGATGATGGAAGCGGTGTATCCCTTACAGACCGGAAAGTATGCCTCCTTTCTGAAAAAGGGACCAGTACCCAGAAAGCTTGTGATGGCGGAACGATCACAGCCGATCAGTTGGAAAGTCTGGATAATATTGTACAGATCCACAGAAGAAATCTGGACCTGAAGCATATAAAAGATCTTTGTAAAGACATTGAAGAGCGTTTTCCGGAAGTTTCTGCCTATGCAAATCTGTGGAATGGTGATATTGTAGCCAGAGGCGTAGATAAGGCAGTTGCTGTAAAATGGCTGAAAGAACATTTTCCGCAGATCGAAAAGATCCGTTGTATTGGAGACAGTGTCAATGATCTGGGAATGGTACGGGCCTACCAGGGAGCAGTTCCGGATGTAGCAGATCCCGAAATCAAAAAAGAGGCAACGCAGATCGTAAAGAGTGTAGCAGAGTTTCTTGAGAATTTTTAAATAAAGATCCTGATCAGAATTTCAGATCAAAGTTTAAACTAAAAAGCCGTTTCCGGGTTTGAAAGTAAAACCAGGGAAACGGCTTTTTGCTATGTTGTTTGTTATATTAGGAATACGTCACCGCCAGGTGACAGCTCCGTTGGAAACAGATCTTTATTTCGCTAACAGATTTTCTGCAACGACTTCCAGGTTCTTTCTGATGGCAATGTGCTGCGGGCATACAGACTCACATTTACCACACTTAATACACTGGTCAGCAGCTTTGCGTCCATGACCGCCTACCAGCCACTGTTCCTGATGAGCTGCCATTCCCTTATCTTTGTACAGGGTCAGGTAGTTCATAGCAGTGAAGGAGCCGGAGATACCGATATCCATTGGACAGACTTTTGCGCAGTAGTTACAGGTAGTACATGGGATCAGAGGGATGCGGGCTAATTCTTCCTGAGCCTTTTTAAGGGTATCTTTCTGAGCGTCAGTTAAGCCGGTGAAACTCTTCATATAAGAAAGGTTGTCAGCCATCTGTTCTACATTGCTCATACCGGAAAGGACAGTGATCACACCTTCCAGGTTGGCAGCAAAACGTACAGCCCAGGATGCTACGGAAGAGTCAGGTTCAGCAGTCTTTAAGATATCTGCAACAGACTCTGGAGGATTTGCCAACATTCCGCCTTTTACAGGTTCCATGATGATCACTGGTTTTCCGTGTTTTCTTGCTACTTCATAACATCTTCTGGACTGAACAGCCGGATTTTCCCAGTCAGCGTAGTTGATCTGCAGCTGTACAAATTCCATTTCAGGATGCTCTGTTAAATTTCCGGTTTCTTTATGATATTTTTACCGTCCGGTCACTGCATCCAGGGAATTATCTGTATTAGAAGAGATAAAACGGATGCTCAGTTTATGAGGCAGGCAAACGATGGGTTCCGGCCCATGGGAGTGGATCCCCTGTTTGACGCAGATCTGGTCTCTGCAGTCTGCTTCAATCACACCGATCCCTTTTGGGGAGATCTGGATGGTATTCTGTTCTCCAGGTTCTCCAAGGGTAAAGGTTTCCGTTTCCTTTACCGTACTTAAATCTACGGTGCGGATATCTTTTCCCTGGTAAGTGATAACGGCAACTGCAGCATCATTCTTTTGGTTTTGCCGGGCTGTCCAAAAACTGGCAAAAGCGGCACAAAGCAAAAGGACAATGACCAGAATAAGAGTCTTTTTATGGGATGGGTTCATTTTCATTCCTGTATCACCTCAACATTTCCGCCAGTAGTAACGCTGCAGTGGTCTGCAAGACCGGCGGTTACCATAACAGTACCATCATCTTTCATCATGATCGCATCAAAGGTGTCTCTGTGTTTTTTCCAGAAACTGGAAGCCTCTTCCGGCCCCATGATAAAAAGAGAGGTGGAAAGGGCATCTGCCAGAGTTCCGTCAGCGCTGATAATGGTAACGGAGATCAGTCCGTTTTCAGCAGGATATCCGGTCCGTGGGTCAATGATATGGTGGTAGGTCTGTCCATTTTCCTCAAAATAGCGCTGATAGCCGCCTGAGGTGATCACTGCCTGGTCAGCTACTTCTACTACAGCAAAGGTAGAGTTCAGATCATGTGGATCCTGAATGCCTACGCGCCACATATTTCCGTCCGGTTTGTGTCCTAAAGCCTGTACGTTTCCACCAAGGGAGATAATGCCGCTGGTAACACCATTTTCACGGAAAATATCCATTACACGGGAAGAAGTAAAACCTTTGGCAATACCTCCAAGATCCAGGCGGACATCTTCGGGAATGGTTACCGTAGAATTTTCCAGATCTACCTGTTTATAATCCACGTGGGATAAAAGTTCTTCCAGTTCTTCTTCAGAAGGGATACGGAAATTCTGGGTGGTAAAGCCCCAGGCTTCCATAACCGGTTCAATGGTACAGTCAAACAATCCGTCTGTCATCTGGGAAAGTTCCAGGGAACGACTAAGAAGAGCATTTACATCTTCTGAAACAGTTCCTTCTTTATCTGCATTGATCCGGTAGATCTCTCCCTTTTCACTGGAAATGGATAACAGGCTGTCCAGACGGTTGATCTCAGAGACAGAAGCCTCTAAGGCAGCAGAGGCGTTGGACCCATAGGCAGTCAGGTTCATAACGGTATCCATAGCATAAAGCTCGCGGGAAAGGCTTTCGTCTGCTGCCAGATCTTTGCTTTCCTCCTGTTTTGAACCGGAAGCTTCAGAAACAGAAGTTTTGGAGCCGGAAGAGGGAGCAGAAGCAGGATGGCAGGCCGATAAAGCCAGGCAGACAGTTGTAAGCAGGATCATATTTCGTTTTTTCACAGGTTGCACCTCATATCAGTATGTTAATTACATCTAAATCATAGATTTAACAAAGGTTAGAAAATGCTAATCTTTCTGTGTCACATCTTAACATTGAGCAAAATGGTTGTCAATTCATTACTTTGCAGGGACAGATACTTTTGGAGTCTTTAAAAACGGGAAAATCTGACTTTTTTTTTCAACAACTTTCTAATGAGAAAAAAATAACAATAAAGAGGGGCAGGAATGGGGACGGAATATTGACTTGTATTAATAAAAAGTTTATTTTTTTGTAAGAAAGTTAGTGATAGCTAACTAAAACAGGCATATTTTTATGCCGGGGAATGGAGAAACCTATGAAAAAGAACATTACGAAAAAAGCAGCCGTATTTCTGCTGTCTACCATCGTAGCAGCTCAGTCAGGACTGTCTGTACAGGCTGCAGCTTTAACAGAAGGAAGCTGGGAACAGACCAGTTCCGGATGGAAGTTTTTAAATCGTGACCGTCAGCCATATACAGGCTGGATCCACACAGCATCAGGCTGGTATTATCTGAATATGGAAGACGGAAGTCTGGTAACAGGCTGGAAGAATATCAATATCTGTTGATGAACATTCCTTATGCAGACTTTTATGACAGTGAAGTAAAAGGAAATGATGAGGATGTAGATGCCGTTTCTTCTGCAACTTTAAATAAAACAAGAACAGGAAGCCTGGTTGGTGGTTCCTATCATGAAGACCCAGAAGGAAGCGAGATCCGTGGTGTTACATTCCCTGTAAGAGTAAAGAAAGGAACCGATCTTTCAAGTTTTAAGAAAGTAACGGATGAAGACTCTGTAGATATTACTGTTACAAACCGTGGACAGACAAACACTACAACTTACAAAGGAAAAGATGCTTTATTTGAAAACGAGGATTTTGCTTACTATGAATTAAATGAGGTTCCTTCCTATTACAAAGAACTGACAGTTTCCGGTGCTGTACTGACATTCAGCGAAGTAAAGGGTACGGCTAAAAATGTAAGCGGTGTAAGTGCAACTGTATCAGCCAGCAGCTCTTATGGCGATTATCAGCTGTATATGACCGGACTTCCGGAGTCTCTGTCTAATGACAGCACAACTGTATATGGCGTAGTGATCCATACAAAAGAAGGTACTGATTATGGTATGCGTCATCTGGAAAATATCTGGCGCAAGACCAATATTGCCTGGGCAAGCGGTTTTACAGAGACAACTCATGGCAATGAACTGTCACCATATCACTATGAGTCTATGATGGGACAGAACATTACAGGTGTTACATATTATACCAGTGAAGGAACAATGGAGATCACATTTACAAATGCTGTGTATGTACCTGTAAAATTTGAACAGGAAATCTCTGTAGCAGAAGGCGCAAAAACAGATGATATTGATGTAGCTGTAAATGGACTGGATGCCCTTCCTGTGGACTATGACGCAAGATATACTGTTTCCGGACAGGACAATGATGACAGTGTCATGTTTACAGTAGTAAATGGAAAGATGACATGGACCGGCAGCCCGGTTGCAGGAAAGTATACTTTGAAGATTGAAGATCAGTCCGGAAAATATGCATCTGTAGAAGTTTCTTTTGTTTTAAGCACAAGCAATGTTCCGGTTCAGGTTCAGGCAAATGAAGATGGAAGCTATCAGCTGGCTGCAACAGAAAATGTAAGTGAAAATCAGGTTAAAGCATATGTAAAATCGATTACAGCCGTGAAGGTAGGAGATACTACCTACGCAGCAACCGGAAGAGGAGCTGTTAAGATCATCAAAGATGACGGTACCATTGATCTGTCTGCAAAAGCAAATGGTAAATATATCTTTGAAAGTGAAAAAGCTACCAACATTTCCATTACAGCAACAGGTTATCCACAGGTTGACGGAACTGTAACAGCACCGATCCGTTATCAGTATGTACTGATGAACATTCCATATGGTGAGTTCTATGCAAATGAACTGGAAAACAATGAGGTAGAAGTAGATGCTGTTTCTTCTGCAACTGCTAATACCACCCATAAGGCAAGTGACAAGTTACATTCTGCCGGTTCCTATCATTATGATCTGACCCAGATCAATGGTGTGACCTATCCTGTAAAGGCAAAGGCAGAGGATCTGAAGGACTTCACAGCAGTTGAAAGCAGCGATGATCTGTATCAGAACCAGGATCATGTTTACTATATCCTTTCTGAGAAGCCGGAGTATTACAAGACTCTTACTTCCGAAAATGGGGAGCTTTCCTTCAGCAAGGTAGTAACAGATCAGGAAGCAACGGAGTATAAAATCGATACAACTCTTAACACCAATGTAAAACATGGTGATTATGAGCTGACTATAAGCGGTCTGGGCGTATTAAACAGTAACGACACTACCGTATACGGAACCATCCTTCATACAACCAATAAGGCTGGAGAAACCGTAGATTACGGAATGCGTGTAGTTGAAAATATCTTTAAGAAGAAGGGACCATTTGAACTGGGCTGGTCCAGCGGACTGATGAAGGTTGGAAATAAGGGTTGCACACTGAGCTATGAGCACTATGAGTCTATGATCGGCAACACCATTACCGGTTTTACCGCTTATACAGACCATGGCACCATTGAAGTAACCTTTGAGAATGGACTTTATGTTCCTGAGAAATTTGAAGTAGCAGACTTTAAGATAGCTGATGCCAGTGTAGAAGACTCTGCACAGATCACAGGTCTTGACCTCCCGGATGACTATGCTGCGGAGTATGTTGTAACAAATGCAGATGGAGAAGAAATGTCTGGTTTTGAAGTAAAGGGTGATACCATTACCTGGCCAGATGATACAGAGGCAGGAACCTATACTCTTACAGTCAGTGACAGCAATAACAAGTACTTCAGCTTCTCCACCAAGTTTGCACTCATCGGAAATGAGACACAGACAGGGGAAGCAAAAGTCAGCGTTGTATATGATCCAGTTTCCGGAAAGATCGTATCTGTTGCAGATAACGCTACAGACTACGGTGACAACGATGATTTCTGGCAGCAGGCATTAGATGCTATGGTTTCCTGGCTGAAAGGAAAGACAGTTTCTGATCTGAAGGGCAAAGATGTAACAGAGATCGATGATGTATCTGGAGCAACCTGCACTGCAAAGGAAATTAAAAATGCAGTATTAACAGCATTAGGAGCTGAGTCTGATACACAGTCTGCAGAGCTGGCAGCAATTATGGTTTCCGCTGCTCCTGCAGAAGTTAAGTTCTACAAGAATAGCAGTAATTCCGGCAAGGATGACACCGGCAAGGATGATTCCGGAAAAGATGATTCTGGAAAAGATGACTCTGGAAAAGATGATACCGGCAATGGTGGCGACTCTGACAAGGATAACTCCGGCAACACAGACA
>OHVM01000314.1_pt1 | contig 23676 bp, 26 predicted proteins | sample 1579431 | NCBI WGS metagenome assembly OHVM01 (sample SAMEA3882524, study PRJEB24775) | human gut metagenome | biome: human-associated habitat; feature: intestine environment; material: feces | place: Netherlands | collected 2009/2010 | reverse complement strand
GTCAGTTTCACCGGATAGATATTTTCTCCTAATTCTATGGTTGTAACATAAAGCATCATTCTGTTACCGGACAGTTTGCTTTTTGCTGTAAGGAGTGCATTTCTTGGAATGATGTTTTCACCGATACGTACCGATTCAAGCAATCTAAGCTGCAGAGTCTCATTGTCTCTGATTGTGGTAGTTCTATCCACTTTACAGGCAATTGTATTTTTCTGTGAATTGTCTGTATTAGCTGTAGGTGTGATAAATGACATATTCCTTTCCTTGGAGTATTCCTCTGTAAACTCTTCGTCTGTCATTGGTTGAATCAATGAAGACACAACCGGTTTTGAAGCCGGAAGCACCTCCATTGATTGGCCATTGAATGTCGAACTTATATGGCTTTTATTGGTTGTATCGCTGACAGAAGTCTGTGTATTCATATTCGTTGGCAGATACTTTGAAGCCATCTGATAGGATTTTTCAAGTAGTTCCAACTGCTTTTCTTCCTCTGATTGGCTTTCCTCCATATCTTTTAGTTCCTGACGGAGATACTCCAGTTCCTCACGCATCTGTTCCTTTTCATAGTCATAATCATTTTCATAGAAATTGGAAACAGCTTGTGAAGCCGCCTGGTACTCACGTACGGAACGGTCTATATGACTGCTACTTTCATTATTGTTATTTACAGTAGTATTACTTTTATTGCTGTTTTCTGTATCAGGTTCATTTGTGTTGTCAGAACTATACATTTCAGCTAATGTCCCGATGGCTCTTTCCCTATCCTTATTTTTCTTTTCATTTGAACTGAACTCATATGCCTTTTGCTTATCGTCCGTCAGCTTGTTATCCGTAGCCTGTGGTATATTTACGTTCAGCCCGGATTGTAATGCATCCTTTTCCTTGTCTGCGTCTGTTGGCGCAAATATCAGATACATTGAAGCCAGAAAGAAGATACCAAGACCTCCGAAGACAAGAGCTTTCTTTGCCTTCTCCTTTTTTATAAGGTCAGTTCCTTTGCTTTTGTCACTGCTCATAATCTTGATTGTTTAATGGTTGGTTATTGTTATTCATAAGTTCAGGCATGTCAAGAGTATCTTCAGATATTGAACCGTCAAACATTTCCATGAAGTCTTGTTGCTCATTTTGTCTGTCCTTTATAAAAAAGCCCATTATCATCCATAGCGATGTAAGAAAATAAAGCAGACACATGATTATAAGCACCCGTTTTCTCTGTTTGGGAGAAAGAGCTTCACACCTTTCTTTTATAGTTTCCTTAATGCCTTTTAGTATATTTCCCATGCTTTTATTTGTTTATGGTTTGTAAATCCCGGTTTTCCAATACTACGAACTTCTCAATGGTAAATCCCTGAGGATTGTTGTCTGAACGTACAGAGTTGACAAGATTACATTCAGTTACCAATGACCTTATGGTAGTGTTGCTACTTCTGACGATATACTGTTTGGCGAATGTCACTACCTTGTAAGGATGTGAATCAAAATTGCAGCTTATAGAATCTATCTCTATGCGCTGATGGATATTTCCGGAAATGATTCTGTTGTAATATCCTTTCTCAGCCAAATCCTTGTAATAATCATAAGAAGTCTTGTCGGTTAGCATAAAGGCACGTTTCATATTGCTTTCTATGGCATCTTTGTCCGGAGCCAGTGTAAAGAACAGTTCATGAAACCTCCTTACGTGTTCCCTTGCTTCAACCGGACGGTTGGCTGCCGCATCCTGTGCCAATGCCAGTATAAGTGATTTTCCGTTATCAAGTACATATATCTTTTCCCTTTGTTCCCTTGCAAATGAAAAGGAGGCAAATATGGCAATGGCGGAAATCAGCAGACAAAGTCCTGCAAATACCATTACATAGAGTCTTATATGCTTGAATGAAGTCTCAATATTTTTCAATGACTTAAATTCCATAATCAGAAATATTTATATTGTATCATTACTTTATAAGTGTTCCTTTTATTCTTCCGGCTATGTTACCAACGGCTGCACCTGACGCCGCAGCAACACCCTTGCCACCTGATATTGCACCTTTGCCTGCACCTTTTGATGTATCGTTGATGTTCTTACCATAATTACCAACTCCGCCACCGGCTTCGACAATCCATCCAGATACGGTTGGAACGGTAAAAAATCCAATGATTCCAATAAGCAGAAATACGATATACACCGTATTGTTCAGGTCTGGTACGAATGTTGGATCACTGAGTGCTTCAATATCCTGCTGCATCATAAGAATCTGTATTTTTGTAAGCATTGCCGAGAAAATGTCTGAAACCGGGAGCCACAGATATACTGAGATGTATCTGCTGAACCATATTGCCAATGAACCTTGTAATCCGTCCCATGTGGCAAAGGCAAATACTATTGGTCCAAGTATTGATAGTACGACCAGAAAGAATGTTCGTATCGTATCAATGATTAGTCCGGCAGCTTCAAATATCATTTCAAGCAAGGAACGGAATCCGTCCGATATTGCTCTTTTGGTGTTGTACATAGCCCTGTCATAATACATACCGGTCATAGTAGCCAAATCCGAAGGAGACCAGCCAAGGTCATCAAGCTTTCTGTCAAATTCTTCATTGGATACTAAGTATGCAGTTTCAGGGTTACGCATCAGTGCCTCATATTCCAACTTGTCACGTTCTTCCTTATATTTCTGCAGGTCGAAAGTTTGTGATTCAACAATGGAATGGCATCCCTGAGCTATAGGCGATAACAGTCCGTTGATTGTTCCAAGTACAATAGTCGGAAAGAAAAGAATACAGAGTCCCAGTGCAAACGGTCTAAGCAAAGGGAATACATCTATCGGTTCTGCGCGTGCCAGGCTTGACCATATCCGCATGGCTATATAGAAAAGAGCACCAAGTCCGGCAAGCCCTTTTGCCACTCCGGCCATATCAGCGCAAAGTGGCATCATTTCATTATAGAGATCTCTCAGAATCTCGTGAAGATTACTTACATCCATAGTAAAGTCAGGTTAGTTTTACCAATATCTTTCCGATGCAGTACCATATAGTGATAGTACTCTTTCTGTATCTCCAGCTTTCAAGGCCCTCAAATAGCTTACGGAAATGTTCTTGTTTGTATAATAGTTTACGAGTCCCTTATATTCTTTCACGTCACGATATACACGGTCTATCACATCCATTCTTTCCTTGTCCGTCATGGAAAGTGAGGTCACGTTCACCACATCTTTAAGTTCTTTCAGACACTCGCTGCTTTCTTCAAGTAACCTGGCATAACCGAAGGCTATGGCATCCAGTTCCTTTGGAGTAAAGTTCTTGTCACTTAACATTTTCTTGTATGAGTTGACATAAATACCGGATATATCTGAAACCATTAGGATAGTCTCTTTTACCTTATAGGCATCCGACACAAGAGTCTTTACTTTCTGCAAGGCATCATAATATTCTTTGCCTTGTCTGTATATTTTCTCCACTTCACGGAAATTGTTCAGTGTATTGTTTACCGTTTTGGATGCAGTGGTAATCTCTTTGACGGTATTGGCTATGTTTCCAGCAAAATTGGTAGGATCTGTAACGACCCATTGTGCATAAACTTCATGTCCTGACAACAATAAAGTCAAAGCCATGATGATAAGTCTTGATTTCATAATTCCATTGTATTAAGTTTGACTTGATTCTTCTTTCCTGATTATCTCACGTTTCTGTTCGGCAAGCTGACGGATAGCCGTTTCTATATCACCGTTCAGTTGTTCCACTTTGTCCATTACTTCCATCTTCTCTCTTTCCTCTGTTGTATAAGCCAGGTTCTCTTCCATACTAACTTCTGTGGCATATACGGCAGATTGAGTTCCGCCAAGTCCTATCCATACTTCCTTGTATTTTCTTTTCGGATCCAAATCCTGATTGATGGAAAGAATCTGTGAACGTTCCTTTTCCGTAAGTCCAAGAATATTCTGGATGATGTCGAACTTGTTCATGTACTTTCGCTGGTCAAGCAGAATCTTGCAGTCGGAGTTGTTGATGATACTTTCCTTGACGATAGGACTCTGAATAATGTCGTCCACTTCCTGAGTGACAACAATGGCTTCACCAAAGAACTTTCTTACTGTTTTGTAAAGATATTTTATATAATAGGCCATATTAGCTGAAGCAATAGCCTTGCCGGGTAGGTCGGGGGCATTACTGCCCCTTTCCCCCCTAAGAACCGTACGTGAAAGTTTCCAATCATACGGCTCAAGCAACTTTAAATTTCTATCTAATAGAAACCAGCTCATTGTTACATCTATTTAAGTTGAATGACTTTTCTTCTGCAACTGTCATGTACCAAGAAATTAACTTTCTTTCCATTGACAATTCTTTCATTAGTTCCCCACGAGTGTTCTTTGTCTATGGGTTCTCCGCATATGGGGCATAAATGATTTTGTTTTTCCCACATATACAGCAATGATTTTCTACCATTAAGCGACTTGAGCATCTTGTAAGTCTTGCGCTTTTCAAAATATTCTTTCCATTCAGGGTCGAGAGGATTGGCTTCACCTTTCACTTTTACGTATCGGGTGATTTTCGTGTCGTACAGTCTTTTGAGGGCAATCTTATCATCCGCTTTACCCCTTTTGAAGTTCGCCACAAAGCACCAGTTACGATTCTTTATTCGTGTAAAGTATCTGCTGGCAATCCAATATTTACCTTTCTTGGGATGTCGTCTCTTGGCCCATTGCCATAGCTTTTCAAATATCAAGTAATCAGCTTTTCTGAATGTGTCCGAAGCCACGCAATTCTTGTAGTAATTCACCCAACCGACTATTACCGGATTCAAAAGTCTTATAAGAGATTCCTGTTTACTACCTTTATTGGAATCAATGATTCCTCTGATTTTCTCCATGAATCCCTTCAGACTCTTTTTGGACGGCTTTATTAGAAGTATTCCATTGTATTTACGGATATTGTACCCGAGAAAATCAAAGCCCTCTTCAATATGGGTTATCTTTGTCTTTTCTTCTGATAGAGTAAGTCCCCGACTTTCAAGGAAGTTCTCCACTAACGGCTTTATTTCCTCCAATGCTTCCCTAGTCCTTCCCGTAATGATAAAATCATCCGCGTATCGAACCATGTGAACCTTTGGATAATATACTTGTCCCTTAACGGATTTCCTATAATACTTTTCTGCGAGCATTGCTTGCAGACCGTCCAATGTCATATTGGCAAGAGTTGGCGAGATAATTCCACCCTGTGGAGTTCCTTCTTCCGTAGGGAATAATTCCTTGTTGAAAACGAAACCGCATTTGAGCCATTTTTTCAGCATGACTTTATCCATTGGAATATTTTCCAACAGCCAGTCATGACTGATATGGTCAAAACAACCTTTGATGTCTCCTTCTAAAATCCATTCGGGAGAAGCTGTCTTGGCAAGGACGCAAAAACATTGTTCTCTTGCATCGCCAGCACTTCTCTCTTTACGGAATCCGTAGGAGTTGCTGTCAGCAGTTGTTTCTGACACAGGTTCCAATGCGAGCAGATACAATGCCTGCATTGCCCTGTCTTTCATCGTCGGAATCCCTAATGGACGCAACTTCCCGTTACTCTTTTTAATATGTATCCTTCTTAGAGGTTGAGGGGTATAGCCTCTTCTTCTTAGCTCGCTGATGGCCTTGAATTTACTGTTGGAAGTTGCCCACACAGCTTTATCAACACCCGCAGTTTTACTGCCTCTGTTCGATGTAACACGTTTTACCGCTAAAGCTTTAGCGTAAAACGAATGCGTCAGCATCCACTGCAAAGCTTTCACCCTGCCGTGTTTGCCTGCTTTCTGAGCTTTTACAATACGTGCTTGTAGCTTATTAACCGCTATTTCGCACTTGTTCCAGTCTATGCTTTCCCAAGTGCTCCACTTTTGGTCAGTAGATGCACACGATGTCTTACTTTCGTTCATTTGCTTTTCTCCTTTAAATAAGTTCTAAAAGTTTCTTGTAAAAAGTCACCTTGCGGAAGTCAGCCCACTTTCGTGTGAGGTGATGTTTCAACCTCTATCCGCTCCATTACAGAATGGCATTCGCTTTTTCCACATTCCTCTGCCCGCATTTCATTCGGCTTTCCTTACGGTTTGCTTACCTGCTGTTATACAGGAGAAATACGGGTTTACCATGTTTCTTGTATATGACAAACGAATGGGTTAGAATCCGTCTATCCGCCGGCAGTCATCATGTTCGTGTAACCTTAGCATGAAGAAGGTTATCCGACTGCGTCCCTTTTGGGTTAGAGCCCAGTATCATTAACAGCTCATTCGAAGTTACGACGTTTATCAACGGTTCACATTACGTTATTCATACCATTCAGCCTAGCTCCCCTGCCACTCGATACTAACGGCAGTTGTCGTTCCCTCGCGGTTCTGACTTCTCCTTTCGGAAGGGCTTCATTGTTGGTTCTGCTATCGCACGACCTCATTGCTTACTATCGCACGTTCCCATAGGCTACTGTTGACGAAACAACAGGTTTAATCGTTCTATTTCCAGCGCGTGGAATGGAATGTTAAACAATCATATACAAGACTTACATGTCGCAGCCATGCCTCCTCGATGACCAGGCACTTGCGGTTCTTCTTCAGTCGCATCTTCTGCAGGAATACGTCCATGATGATGAGCGTCACGATGGGGAACAGCTGCTTGTTCTCCTTGATGGCATCCACCTCGAAGACGATGAAGGTCTCATCGAACAGGGTGCTATCGACATTCTCATTGAGTATCTTGTCGTACTTGCCGCCCTTGTAGAAGTTCTGGAGCATGTAGGCGAAGTTGTCGCAGTCGATGGTGGTGATGTTGTTTTCGATACATATCTGGTCGAGACGCTCACAGGCAAACTCATAGAACGAGTCGAACGACAGTGTCTTCACTGCCAACGCCATGCGCCGATCCTCCAGTCCCTTGATGAGTTTCTCCACCTTGTCGTGTATCTGCGTCAGCTCCGTGCCGCGCCGCTTCTCCATGGTGGAGAGGTTCTTTCTCAGTGTCTCCTTCTGTGAGGACGAATAGGGCTGAACGCCGTTGAAGTAGAAGTCATAGTACTCCGTCACCAACTGCTCCACCACACGGAACTCCAGTTCGGGTATCTGCACATCCGAACCTTTCCATATCAGCAGTATCAGGTTCTTCAGGAAGTCTATCTTCTCAATGTTCAGCTCCCGCTTGCTGATATTGAAGGGGTTCATGGTGATGGGCTTGTCCTCCGTATAGGCGATGTACTTGCCGCCCACGTACTCGCAGAGTCCCTCGTAAGAGTTACCTGTATCGACCATGACGATGTCGGTGTTCTGCTCCCACAACTGGCGCACCACGCTGTTCATGTGGGATTGATATGAGAGTATCTTAGCTATTGATATTCAGCTATATGCAAATAAAAAGGTACAAATATTGTATCAGAGTAAAACAGAGTATAAAGGTCGTTTTTAGGTATAGACAGAAAGGGAAAAAGAGAGTGGTTTTTGATGAAAAATTTAACAAAACTTTAACAATTGGCTTGAATTTTTATGGTTCATCGCCTGTATGTAGATTTGAAGCCAAATCCACAAAAGACTTGTCGGAGAATTATTGACTAATGCTGAAAATCAATATATTAAGCATATTATGAACCAATATATGTACAAACAGACAATAAAATAAGTATCAAATTACTGATTTTTATCTGAACAAAACTGTGCATCACAGGAATTTCACTATCTTTGTATTTAGTTAGAGGTAACTCTTGCTAAGACATATGATAAATCAAAGAAGCGTTATGCTTATCTTGTGATTGGAAACGTAGGAAACTTTCAATTGTGTACAAGAGATGGCATAGTGGTTCTCACGCTATAGCATGGGCTGCTATTTCCATATCCGTACACAGGTTTTTCATACGACCTCCAATTAGACGTGGCATCGCAGTTCCACGCTTTGGTGTAGAATAATATAAGGTCTTCGGGGACTGGGAGACAACGTTTTGATTATGACAGAAATAGAGTCACCAGTTAACAAATACATAGATGTTTATATCAACAACTATGTAAGGCAATTTCGCAACTTCATCACAAGCAATTACATAGTTAATATAGGTGGTGTTGCTGGTTTTATTGCTACAGACGACCATGATTTGTCCTTTCTTCTTCGCAAATTGCAAACGTATGGTTTTGAAGTGACAATATCCAACGGGCAAGATACCATAGATGAAATACAGGTAGAATATACTATTAGAGGGAACGCAAATGATGAACTTCTTGTATACAAGATAGAAAACCTTGTATCAACTATATATTTATCAAGTAAAACGGGAATTTCCATTGTTGGAATACTGGTTATGCAAATCATTTCACAGATTATATGCAAGTCAAAGACCTTGTATAAAGCTATCATTCTTGACCTAGACGATACGATATGGAAAGGAACCCTTGCAGAAGATGGTATCGATGCAATTAAACAAAGTCTCCGTTCAAATGATGCAATTCCGTTTGTAGGATTTATGCGTTTCATACAAGCCTTAGCGAAAGAACAGGGATTGTACATTGCAATATGCTCACGCAATGACATTGAAAAAGTTCTGTCCGCTATTGACCGACTCAATGAGGAGGAATTTCCTCTTAAAGGCCAAATAGACTGTATTGTCGCTAATTATAACGATAAGAGCAAAAACATAAAAGCCATAGCACAAAAGTTATCAATATTAACAAGTGCTTGTGTCTTTATTGATGATAACCAAATTGTTCGTGAAGAAGTCAGACAGAATTTGCCTGAGGTGTTTGTGCCCGATTGGGATAATCATGATGAACTTCTAACTTTGCTTTTAACTTGTGGTGCTTTTGATAGATTTGAGCTTTCATTGAAATCAAGAAGTCGTAAACGATTATATGCGGTCTTACAGCAAGAACGTGAGAAAAGTTATCTCCCGCAGTTACTTGTCAAGGTTAGTGATGATATAAACCAGATTCAGGCAAGAAAACTGTATGCAAAATCAAACCAATTTAAGCTTGTATCTGAACCGATAGATTTTTCTAATACCAAATCGTTATTCTTTGAAATGTATCGTTCAAATGGTGATAATTTAGGTATTTGTTCTGCCATTACATATTCAGACATAGATGGTTCAATATGCAGTATTCTTAATTGGGCAGTAAGTTGTCGATATTTTGAGATTGGCTTAGAAGAATTTATTATCATATATTTATTAAAGAGTTTTCCCAGAAAATGTTTTCAGTTTGCCTGTCAATTCAATGATGAGAATACAAAAATTCAGGAGTTTATAAACAAATATTATGGGCGAGTATTTACTGATAGTGGTGATAGTGTTCCTGTAGGTTGCGATGTCTTTTTTAGGCATTTTGAGAATGAGCCTTGTTTTTATAATCATCTTCTTAATATACATAAAAGCAAAAAGGCTTTCAATGTATATTACTTTGACTCATATTATAGTTCAGAATTTGATTTGCGTAGTATAGAACTGTTGAAAAATAATACAAGATTGAAATTGTTGTAATTATGAAGAAAATTATCTATACAATGGGTTATACGCTGTTTCAAAATGGTTTTGACATTGAAATTGAGCGTATGTTTCAAACATTAAAAGGATATGGAATAAACTTTTTAGTAGATGTGCGTTCTGTTCCCTTCTCCAAGCAATATCCACAATGTAATGCAGACAATATGAAAATTGCAGGAAAGGAATTGGGCATACCATACATGAATATGCCGGAAATTGGTGCCAAAGCCAATAGTCAGCAAGAGGTATTTTCTAAGGCAGCGGACATATTCTTCGAGCAAGAGGTTTTCCCCATAGCAAAAAGTTATCGTCCAGAGAAAACAGAATTGCTTGGCTCAGATGAGATTGTAGATTTTCGAAAATTTAGGCATGATGAGCATTTTGTAAGCGGATTAAAACGCATTGAAGATGCATATGACAAAAATTACACATTGTGCTTGATGTGCAGTGAAAAGAAACCAATGGATTGTCACAGATATTTTTTGGTGAGCAAAGCACTTGAACAAAGATACGGTGATTGGCTTGAAGTAAGGCATATTGTCGAAAAGCCTGATGGTGGAATTCACTTTATATCAAACTCGGATTTGGATAAGCATCTTGAGATTTTTGTTTGCGAAAAGAAAAAAGTGCTGAATATGATGTTCAAGGAAGAAATCCTTGATAATTATTTCGGAAATACCGAGCAAGAAAAGATCTATGACTTCTGCGATAGATATTGGAATTTATTACACGGATGGAAAAGGTTTAACTACAATAATACCGAGAACTATGATTAACTTATTCAACATTGGCTTCACAAAAAAAACTGCAAAAGAGTTTTTTGGAATCATCAAAGCGAACAATATTGATTGCCTTGTGGATGTACGACTTAATCCTAATGGGCAATTATCACGTTTTGCTTTTGAGCAGGATTTACCGTATTTCCTTTCGGAATTGGCAAATGGCTGTAAATATAAACACCGTGTGGACTTGGCACCTACTAAGGAATTACTGAAAGAGGTTAGAGATAAGTCTTGTCCTATGAGTAAGAATTACAAATTATTTGAGGTGGCATATAGGAAACAACTTGAATACAAATCCAATATTTCCAACTTTGTTGAAGAGTTTGGAAAGTATGAAAATGTTGTGCTGTTATGCTCTGAGCCGACAAACGAAAAGTGCCATAGAAGAGTTCTTAGCGAGATGCTTCTCGATAAATTTAGAAACGATATTAAATTCGGAGGAAACCTATAATGAGAAAGCGAGTTTTTCTTCTTGCTGTCAGTTGCAAGAGCGGAGGATTATGCCCTGGTGGCATTGATTTAGATAATCCTAAAGAGTGGATTCGTATTGTACGGGATGACGGTCAAGCTGGTGCAGTACAAGGGCATGAGATTGATTTTGCCCAACCGCTTGATGTGATAGAGTTTGACGGTCGTCCGATGCCACAGGGTAAGCAAAAAGAGAACTGGGTGATTGACAATCATTCTTGCAGAAAGATTGGTACTGAGTCAATGAAGAGAGTTTTGCAGGCTTTCAGGGAATACGGCTATCATGGCTTTTGGAATAACGGTTATTCGTATTTGAGAGAGGACGAACTGGAAAATGTAACTCAACCGTCTGAATCTATATTATTGGTTTCAGATGTCAGACTTTATAAAAATGATTATGGCAAGGCTAAGATTGATTTCACATGGAGTGGGTTGCGTTATCCAATGAGAGGGGTATCTTTGACCGACCAAGATTTCTACGATATATTGGATGATGAAGAAGTCTGTTATAAGTATGCCATCATTGTCATATCTATTCCAAAGGATGCCGATTGGACACATCCTGAAACAGGTGAAAGAAGAGCATATAAGTTTGTCAGCAAAGTATTTGGAAGTGACAAATAATTCAGTGAATATCACATTGAGATTCCTGTATCTTGTCCTCTTTGAATTTTCCAATCATACTTACCATCTGCAACATCGGCAACCTCTTTATAGGTCTGCCGATGTTTTATTTCATCTAAGGTCTGTCGGCTATCCGCATAGTCGCAAAGCCAAGTTCCAATAGCTTGTTGCTGTTCTTTGGTATTGCCATAGCTCTGCATAACATTCTTGATGTCTGCGGCTTCATCATTACCAAAAATAGATTTGTACTTTTCCGTGCCGTATGCAATAATCGCATCAATGGCTCTTTTGAAAACATCGCTTGCAGCATAGAGCATATCGGCAAGGATAGCCAAAATCTGCTTGCGTAAATTTAGTTCACATTGCAATCGGTTGATGGTCTTGTCTTTCTCCTCATTGGCAAGTCTGACCGCACTATTGATGCGTAACTGTACATTCTTGTTTTGGCTGTTAAGTTGGCTAACTGCCCTGTCTCGTTCCGAAGCAAGAGAGCGAATTTGTGCAATGGCATTATCACGTTCCGTTTCGGCTTTCTTCTTTTCAAAAGCCAATACTTTTGTCTGCTTTTCCACTTCTTTGCTGACCGTTGGTTTGAACGCCTTTTTAAGGCGATCAAGTTCCTGAGTGAGCAGCTTGTGTTCCTTTTCAAGAGTGGCGGTTTTGCCAATTCCGACCAAACTGCCGACACTATCCAAAATACCATCTACCGTTTTCTTGCGGATTTCATCACGCTTTTTCTGCTTGTCGGCAATCTCACTGTCAAGAGCCGCACTTTGTTCAGCTTTAACCTTGTTTTCACTTTCAATGGAGTTGCGCTCGGCTTCGGCTTTCTCTTTGGCAGATAGAGCGGCTTCTTTTTCAGCTTTGGCTTTCTCTGCTTCCTGCTTCTGCTTGGCGATAATGAAGTCTGTGCGCTCCAAATGCTTCTTACCTGTAAGTTCTTTTGAGATGCCCCTTTCCATCTCCAAACACTCAGCCAAAAGTGTCTGCATCTCGCTCATGGCTTTCTCGTCCAACTTGCAAGACTTGCCTGTTTCATGGTTCATCCAATCCCATACGATATGGGCATGAAGATTAGGCTTCCAAGTGGCAGGGTCTTGCGGATTGCTGTAATGTCCTTCGTCACGGTGGATGAACACTTGCAAGGGTGTGATACCCCAACGCTCCTTACACATCTCACAGAAATGCAGCAACTGTTCCATTGTCGTATTATTATTGATTACGACTACACCCTCTTTAAGTGGAGTACTGCCACGCACAATGGTCACCTTACCAGTCTTTTTGTTCACTCGCTCACGGTCTTTGGTCTGCATTGCCCGACCTGTTTTTTCCTTTACCATTTGAGCAATCTGATTATAGCGGTCAGACAATGAACTATTGCCCAATTCAGGTGCTACCCATGTTTCGTTTGAAGCCATAAGGTCGGTGCGTATGTAGAGCCTTTCTTTGTTGATACGGGCAAGATACTCGGCTTTTCGCCTGTTATGCTCTTCACTGCTGCCTGTGTTGCAAGGCTTAATATTGATGGATGTCTTTTGTGCCATTATGGTTGATTTGTTATGTTGTTGTTTCCCAATATCGGGTTATTAGGGCAGAGCCTTAATCGGAGGGTGCAGGGAGAGGGTCACTTCCTGCTCGGGGTTCTCAGGGGTGGAAACCAATGAGCGGAGTTTCCAAAGAGAGGGTCACTCTTTGGTCGGGTTGCATAGGGCTGACAGCCCTTGCCGGGTTCTTAGGGCAGCGCCCTAAGTGGGACGGGGCAACGCCCAGCCCCTCGGGAGAGCCCACAACTTCGGGAGCGAAGCGGAGAAGTTATAGTGGGCTATATACAGGGCAAGCCCTGTCAAGCAAACCACGACAACGGAGTACCGCTTAAAACCTGTTCATTGGCTTACATGTATGCCTGTGGCAAGGATAATTCTCTGCATACCGTTATTTGGCATTTATCGGCTTTCTGCGGCATTCTTTTTACGCATACTATCTCCATATCTAAAATTAGACAGAAATGCCGTTATCGTCTTCTAAAATCAAATTTGGCGGTAATGTGTAATCGTCCAAACTTTGCTTATTGTCGGCTTCGGAAAATGTAACAGACGAACAAGAGGGAGAAGAAAATGGAGCTGTTTCAGCAATCATGCTGTCTGCATCCTGCATCGGGCTTTCGCTGCCACTCTGAATTGGCAGGTGAGTATCTTCCGACTTGTCGCCATCGAAAACAGGTGTCCGCATATCTCTATTTTGCCTATTGGTGTTAGCCGTTGGTTTGATATAATGAGGATTGGTCATAAGGACACCGTTCACATACCACCCTGTAAGAAAATGCAGTATGTATGGAAGTTCGGTTGTTGGTCATGGTGGTCAGCATCCCCAGCCTGTTAAAACTGTCAATGAGTTTTCCGACAGTCTTGCGGTTACAGCCCAAGTATACTGATAACTCCACATCGGAAGCTGCTACTTGTCCCACCTCCAAAGTGACCTGAATGCCCTTGATGCTATAAGAGGTTTCCGTGCGTATCGCATCGGTCATCAGCTTGTGCAGGCACCTCAATCTAAATACGGATGATTTGCCGTCCAAAAGAAAATTCCATTGTTCAGCAGAGAGAATGGTACAGTAGTGTATGTTTTCTGTATTCTTGTACATAATATATGATATTAGGGTGGTACAATGGTCATCTGTTTGTTAGGGAACTTGGCTTGCGTTTCTTGCCGTTGCGCAACTCTTCAAGCCGACTGTTAAAGTCGCTTTCCGTGCCTATTCCTGCCGTTCCCCCCTGCTCAATCCATCGGATGATTTCATCTTCAAAAAAATAGAGTTTGTTGCCCCTCTTGTGGTATGGAATGCGCTTTTCGGAAGTCATGGCATAGATGGTGTAAGCCGATTTGTCAAGCAAGGTAGCCACTTCGTCCAAGTTAAGCGGTCTGCGATATTCGGTTTGTTGTGGTGTCGTCTTTTTCAAGACATCCTCAATTCTGGACGAAAGCTGTCCGACCTTTTCTATCAAGAGAGAAACCGCTTGAGGAAGCTGTTCAAAAGTTATGTTATCCATATGTGATTATTTCTTTTTGTTATTGTTATTTGAGTGAGATTTGCTCGGAAGCCTTACGCTTCAAGTCATTTACCACATCGGCATATACCTGTGTTGTTCCCACGTTGCTATGAGTAAGCATCTTGGATATGGTATAAAGGTCAGTTCCTGCAGCAAGTTGCAGGGTCGCATAGGTGTGCCTAAAGCAATGGAATGTGATGTGCTTCGTTATCCCTGCCGACTTTATCCAGTCTTTCAAGTATAATGGGAGTATGGTTTGGGTCAGTCCTTTGAATACCTGTCCGCTTGAACGCTCGCCGCACAATGCGAGTGCTTCCTCCGACAAGGGCAGTACTGCTTCCATCCTCGTTTTCTTGGTTACTATGTGCATACACCAACCGCCATCGGCAGCCTTTACAATGTTCTCCCACTGTAAGCGGATGATGTCACTGATACGCAATCCTGTAAGGCAGGAGAACAGGGCGGCAGTCCGAATGACAGGCTTCTCACAAGGTGTATTGGCAAGCATCTTTACTTCTTCAAGGGTCAGAAACTCACGCCTTGTGTTGGCTTCCTTTGCGTGTTTCAGCCGTGGAGCGATATTCTCTCTGATACGCTTCTCCTCATAAGCCAAGCGCAAGACACACTTCAACTTGTTCAGGTTATTGTTGGCAGACGATGCCATCATCTTACCTTTGGTCTGCGTGGTGAGAGAAAGCAGATAAGTCAGGAAGCCTTGGCAATAATCCAAAGACAAATCATCAAAGGTGCAACTGCCACCGCAATATTTCTCAAAATGTTTGTAGGCGGTGTTCCAATTTCTGAAATTATCATCGTCAGCCATCTTTGAGCGGAAATAATCTAAGAAACTCTCCTTGCCCCTGTTGCGGTCAAGGAAGCCAAACTCCTCATTGATGATGGCTTCCGTCCTCTTGCACTTAATTAGTTCCGCATTGCGGAGCATTGTCTTGTTGAACTCGGCTTCAAACTTTTCTGTCGGATTGGCATAAATATAGATGCCGAGATATTCACGTCTTGTTGTCTTGCCTGTCTTTGGGTTTTTTACAGGTGGATAGAAATCCAAATAGAGCGACAATTGCCCATTCTTGATAGGGCGTTTCCTTACTGTTACTTTCGTACAAATGTTTGTCATATCGTTATGTATTTTGTTTATTGTTACTGTGTCAGTTTATAAAAGGGTTATTCTTTACGCTTGCTTTTCGTGCTTGTACTCCTCTTTTCTGCATCCTTTCGAGCTGCATCCCAATCGGCTTTCAGGTAAAAAAGCCTGTTGCCGTGGATACGTTTTGTCCTTACTCCATGAGTAAGTGCAAACCTACGTACTTGCGTCTTGCCTAAACCGAATAGGCGCATGATGTCAAAGCAAGAGTACCAATGTTCCGAAAGGTCTTTTCCCAAACGTTCCGTTTCCTCTGCCATCGCCTTGTCTACCTCCGCTTTCGGAAAGCATTTGGTGGAGTTGGCTTTGATACATGGAATGGAGTACCGCATACGGAGGTTGTAAAACCGCCCATAGGTATAATTGAACTTTTGGCATATCTCTGCCAATGTATAAAGGTCGCCCCCTGCGTTTTCCGCCTCTGTGAATGTGTCACGTACGGACTGTTTGTAGTTGCTTGCAGGAATGAGTTTCCGCTTGCTTGTTTTGCTTTTAGGCTTCTCCTTTCCCTCTTGTTGGGAAATGGAAACGTTCTCTGTATTCAGTTTTTCTTCTTTCATTTTCTTTTCTGTTTTTCTGCTACGTTTAGCGAATGGTGAAACGCTGCGCTTGCAGTAGGTTGTTTCCTTAATCATCAAAAAGAAATCCTCTTTGGTGATAAGTGTAATATGGTACGTTATCCTGCAAGCCCGAAGCGTTCCCTTGTATATCAGATTATATACGGTTCTGTTGCTTACTTGCAGTAGATTCGCCACTTCCTCAATGGTGAGGAACTGTTTGCCTGCCAAATCCCAATCCAAGTTGGTCTGACCTGTTAAATTCTGCTTCATTAGACGGTCCATTATCGAAGAAATTTTATTGTACGCTGTTGAATACTGTTGCACACTGTTGAAAGGTTGTCGAGCCATGTGACCCTCCTTTCGAGGTACAAATGTGGTACAAATTTACTCCAATAAGGACGAAATGGCAATAGGCAAAATCGCTCCTTGTTAAAACTTGTTCGCTGTTTATCAGCGTTTTATATGCTAAGTTTTTGCTTCCGTTTGCATCTGCTTTGACCTCAAAAACTCCATGTGGAACGACTTACCGCTTCCCGAAGGACCCAAACAGAAAAAGTTGGAGTTGTCGGTGAGCTTTTCCTTTCCCTCTTTTCCAGTGATGTCGATGGCTACGGGCACTCCCTGGCGGTCGGTGTAGTATATCTTCAGCGGTGTGTCCTCATTATGCACGATGCGCTCCTTGTACATCAGGCAGGTGGCGGCATCGCCGAGGGTGAGGAATCGGTCGTAGTCGGCATTCATGCCATAACAGTTGCCGGGGAAGGAGTTGACGAACAACTCCAACTGGTTGTAGGCTCGTTTGCTGATGTGGATGCCCATGCGCGAGAAGCAGTTTTCAAGATGGTTGGTGCATTTCTGTATGTCGGTGTCACCGCTCACTGCCACCACGAGATTGTAGTGGGTATAGACGAGCTGCTTGCTCTCCCTCGCTATCACCTCCTGCACTCGCTTGATGTCCTCCACAGCCATCAGGTTGCTGGGGTTGGGCATGGAGGCGTGGCGGTTTTTCTTCTTGTCGAGCAGGGCAAGCTCGCGTTTCTGGTTGGGCACGAACACCATCTGGTTGAATACCACGCAGTCGGCACCGGGCACGCTATCGACGATGCTCACGAGGTCAACAGGCATACAGGTGTTGTTCACCTCGATATTGGCGTAGGGACGGATGACCGACGGCAGGTTGGCGCAATCGACATCCACAAGGCTATACACCTTGCAGCGACGGTCGCCCATGCCGATGGTCTCGTCATCCACCTTGAAGTTGGTCATCGACACCACCTTGTCACGGAAGTTCATGGAGAAGAAACGGTCCACATACTCGCTGGCTTCTGCCTTGCCGAGGAAGCGGGACTTCACGCCAGCATCCCTCAACTGGTCTTGCACCTTACGTATCTTCACCAAGAAATCACGCCATTTCTTGTTGTCGAACGACATCAGGCGGCTCTTCTTGTTCTCCTGTGTGATGGTCAGGTAGCAGACGCTGTCGGTAAACGGTCTGCCGTTGAAATAGCGGAAGTAGCTCTGGCTCAGAAACTCATGGTTCCCTCCATTCTCTTCCTTGAACGCCTTCCTCACAAACACGTCCTGCTTATGCAACGCATAACCTTCGCCCAAGGTCTGGGCAAGGGCGGCGAAGAGGTGGGTGAACTCATAGTAGGCCTCGATATTGGCAGAGTATTTCTGCACGGGGTTCTCCATCTTCAGCACAGCAGAGTATTCGCCCGTCTTGGTATAGAGCACACCGATGCCATCCACTTCCTCAATGGAGAAGTAGATGTCCTGGAAGATGCGCTTGCGTTTGCCTCCCGTGCCGAATGCCTTGACACTGATGGCCATGCCCACGCAGATGGCTGAGAATATGAGTATGATGTATAGGGTCATTGTTCTTTTACTTTGAATAATAATCGCAAAAAGGCGGGCGCACCCTCATACGTGATGCCCCCACCTCCATTCACTTACAATCATTGATAGCATTCCACTTGGACATAATGGATTCTCTTTTTTTTTATTTACACTTTCTTTGAATAGGCATAGATGAATATGCCGTTGTCACTCTTCTTGCTGTGCAAGCCCTTGCGCTGCTTCATGACGATGAGAACGCCACCGACAGCCACGGCGAGGACAAGCAGCACGAGTCCTGCCACGAAACCGAAGATGCAGTAGCCGAGGATGAAGCCCGCAACGGCTCCTCCCGCTGTGGCTGCCGCCCAGTAGATGTAGCGTCCCTGCAATCCGAAGAACTCCAATGGACGTTGCAGTCCCTTGAAAATGGGATAGTCAGGAAACCGTTCTTGCTTTGTCTCTGCCATAACTGTCAGTGTTTTAACGTTCTACATACTCACAATCTCATGCTACGCTTAGCCTCCGATACCGAAGAACAGGGGCAGTGCCTGGGCTGCTGCAATGAGGAAAATACATGCGCCGACGACCATCATGATCTTCTTCTTGACGTCCTGTTCCTCGTTGTTCATGGCGATGTAAACTGAGATCGCACCGACGATGGCAACGACACCTGCAATGGCGTAGCAGAGCTTCACCACGATAGGCACATACTTGGCTATTTCCTCCGTCACTGTGGTAAGTGCGGTCGTGCCTGCCGAGTAGTCGCCGGCTGCGTTTTGTGCCATTGCTGCGGTGGTGCCGACAAGCAGCATCAGGGCGAGCGTTTTCATGCGCTGTGAAGAGAAGAGTCCCTTCACCTTCTTGTTAATCCTTTCAAACATTCTTTTTACCTTTTAATTTGTTACACTTTGAGTTATCTTATCTCGTATCACCTGTATCTCAAATCTGATAGCCGAAAAAGGCGGGGAAGACGATGGTCGCTCCTATGAGGAATAGGCAGGCTCCCACCAGCATCATGATGTTCTTCTTTACTCCCTCTTCGCCAGTATTCATTTTGATATATATCTGCAAGGCACTGACGATGACCACGATGCCCGCCACTGCATAGCACAGATAGACGATATAGAGCATCATCGTCACGGCATAGTCGTGGGCACTCGCAAGTGCGTCCGCTCCCCAGCTGTAGTCCACGTTGCCACACTTAGCACTGGCCAGAGCTGGGGTTAAAGCGGCATATAATGATAAAAATGCACTTCTTGTTTTTGACATCATATCTCGTTATTGAGTGATTCCACCTTGACCATGTCACGACCATTGTTGCGGAGACCACGGGCGATGATGGTGTTTATCAATTCTTCCGAATGCATGGGGTCGGAATAGGTGGTATTCACTTCCTCCATCTTCTTCTCGATTGCGCTTTGTATTTTTTCAAGCACATGAGGCTTGCTCTCTTCCGCAGTGGCGGCTGCCTCCTCCGTCTGCTCTGACAGCTGCTTCTCCTCGTAGGCGGTCTCATACTGGTTGTCGCCTACGCTGAAGCCGCCGTCGCTCTCGCTGACTGCAATCGACTCTTCCTCGTCGGTCATGTCACTGACATCAAACGACTCGCCCTGTGACTTCTCGTCCTTGGGCTTTCCGTAGAGATCCTGCACGATGATGACCGTATAGTAGATGACATAAATTACGGTCACGACAATGGCGAATATTACAAATGACTTCATATTTTCAAGTTTGATTTTACTATGATTTGGCTTATTGCCAGTGCAAAGGAACTACCTTTTCTTCAATCTTAAACTGAAATGCCTTTCCTCAGAGCCAAATCTTAACTCTAATTTTGATTACACTCGCAATCATACTCAAAAATCAAACTCGAAGGGCACAAAAAAAGCCCTTCCGATAGGGAAGAGCTTATGCTAATGGTTTGGCTGATGCCTATATTTCGATTAACCGATTCTTCTGCTTTCGTCAGAGCGGAATTTGTACATTCCTGTCTCGTATGATATTCTGCCTAACACAATCCACTTGTTCAGGCCTTTCTCATTAGCCCATTGGGTATATTTGCGCTGTATCATCGCAGGATTTACCCTTACTTTCGGAGCATTTTTCCATTCTTCGTTTGGTATGAGGGCATTGGCAGCAAAGGTATTGGCTTCTTTTTCCTCTGCACTCTCGTTGTCATAATCCGGGATGCTGAGTTTACAATCGCTTCGGTTGCCATCGAGATAATGCATATAGATGTGCCCGACCTCGTGCATCAGTGCGAAAGCGAAATTGTCTATGCGGTCGTACCTCTTCGTCAATATTATATAAGGTGTACCGTCTTCTATGTAAGAATAGCCATCAACAGAGGCTTTATCCACCTTTTCTTCGATGCAGAAGGCTATTCCCTCGGCAGCCAATATCTCTTTTACAGTATTCTCCGTGGAGCGATTGTCATGCAAGGCTCTTGCCAATGCTGCCACCACCTCATTCTTTCTTTCCTGGTTGAATTGTCGTGAAACCTTTTGTCCCTTGGCTTTCGATTCTGCCAAAAGCTTCCATGTCATCAGCATACGAGGGTCTTGACCTGTCTTTGCCGATTTTCTGAACATGCCGGATGTCTCCAGTTTCAACTCGGCAGGCTGGGGCAAACAAAGGGTTTCGGCAATATATTGCATCTGTTGAAACGCTGTAGTCAGTTCTTTTCCGATACGCTTGAACAAGGTCTTAACATCAAAGATTTCGTTATAAAGACTAAGGGCTTTTTGCGCTTCAAGTTCTTCAACGCCTCTCTGCTCTATCACCTTCATGTCATATTCATATTGGGTCTGCATGTTTACCAACGATACAGCAGAAATGCCGAGAGCCTCTTCTATCTTGTCTGCAATGGGCTTTGTTATGGGTCTCTTGCCTTTTATCAGCTCATTCAGATGTGACTTCTGCATACCAATCATGACTGCAAAGTCCTTTTGGGAGATTTCTCTGTCTTCCAATTCATACCTCAGAATGGTGCCCGGATGGGTTGCCGTCCAAGGGGTCTTGCTTTCACTTCTTGTTGCCATAGTGGTCATCATTTAATTCTATTAACGTTATTTCCAATCCTGTCTCTGTTTCCCGGAACAGCAGCCGCTCAACTCTATTGTTGAATATTCTGACAGAGCTTAAGGATATATGTCTCAGTTGCTCGTAGTGAAGGAAACTGTAATCCCTCAATTTGGAGACATGCTCCACTGATTTCATCAGGTTGTATATATCAGTCAGCTTCTTCACAAATTTCTTGTCGCGAGCGATTCTTTTATATTTTCCCGCATTCACTCCACAAAGTATGAGTTCACGCAGGTCATCGTCCAATATTTCAACTTTAATCATGCATTCAGCATTTATTTTGGTGCAAAGTTAATAAATAATTCCCATTAAAAGGGAACTTTCTTGATATTTCTCTTCAAAAACGCATGTATTTGTGATAAATTAACATGAAAAGCGGTTTTCAGGGCTTTTTTGAGTCGGAATCCAAACAATTTATTCATTGATAGGTTGTCTTTTCCTCATCAGATAGTCATTGACATCCTTGTAGTCGGCATATCTAAAGGACTCGTCCGTCACCCTGTACTCGAATACATTGCTGATGCTCTCAACCGTCTTGCGTCCTGCCTGGTCGTTGTCGAGGAAGCAATGGATGTGGGTGTAACGGTCAAGGTACTGCAATGCTCGTTTGAGGTTGGCGACTGAGTTCAGTATCATATAGTCGCAAGGGCTTTCAACGACAAACCATCTATCTTGCTGTTTGACGAGGGTCATATACGCAAGGAAGTCCATAAATCCCTCAAAGACCAGACAACCGCTTTGCCACTCATTGAACGTGTGGGCAAGCAGGGTGATGTCCTTATGCCCGATGCAGCCCTTGAAATAAGGATTGCGCACCTCGTTTCCGTCACTCAGGTTGCCAAAGGCAATGCCATAGTAATGCTTCTGCTCAACCTTGTAGTGTATCTCCCTGCAATACATCCTGCCGATGGTGATGTCTATCCGCCGGCTACTGAAATAGGACAGCAACGAGTGGTTGCTCAGTGGGAGCAGCTTCACATCGTTCATCTTGGTTGTCGTGTATTCCTTGGCTGCGATGGCAGTCTCGATTGCCTTATCCACAGTGGCAATATCCTTGGACGCAAGGTAGGCAAGGGCATCGGAAACGGAGTGTTTGTTATACATGCGCTTTACCAACTCCACAAGGTCGCCGCCCTCCTTAATGGCGTAGTCGTACCACAGGTTCTCCTTCTTGCTGACCTTGAACGATGCGGTCTTCTCGTCCCTGAAGGGTGACAGATACCAGTAGGCATTGCCCTTCTTCTTTTTCAGCGTTACATTCTCCTTGTCCAGGAAATCTATAATGCTCAGTTTCTTCGATTGTTCAATATTCATTGTACTTTCATTTGTTATCAGTAAAACACTCCATCCATTTAATTCCCTATAGGCACGGGCGTAAAGTAAACTAAAATCTGGAGTGATTTCCTGTCGTTTTCACTTTGTCCATGGAAACAGTTTACTTTATCATTCTCCTATATAGGCACGGACGTAAAGTAAACTGTTTTCTGGAGTGTTTTTACTCATCGTCACAGAATAAATCTGCCTCTGTAGGTGTGAGGTCATAGAAGAACATCTTATCTCTCTTAACCACCAATTTCAGTTCTGTTACCAAATACTGAAGCAGTTTTGCCATAACACTTCTTCCTCGTTTGTACCCAATTTCCTCGTAAGCAGGTATCATGGCAAGAACAACATTCTCATAACCTTTAATAGGTTGATCCTTGAAAACCTCAGAAAGGGCTTCGCGGTGCTGTTCAATGGAGATGTCTTTGAAATTTATTCTTGTGTTCTTCTTGTTTTGGTGTTCCTCCCCTTTGTAACTTTCCACAATCTCTGGCAACCCTTCCTCATTGACGGTAAAGGCAAAGGGCTTGAATTCCTTCTCACGGATGTGCATCGCCTTCACCTCGCTAATATCGGGATTGGTGGTGCTCTTGGTGATGACAAGCACCGTCTCTGCCTTGTTGTTCATCTCCGTACCGATATGCCCGCGCACGTTATTGTCGCCCTTGTTCTGATGCAATACGCAATGGATGTGCAGGTCATACTTTGATGACCATTCCATCATCTTGTTGATGACCTCGACCGATTCTCCCGCATTGTTGATGTCGAGAAGCAAGTCCCTGATTCCGTCGATGATGACCAGTCCATAGCTTTGGTCTTGGGCAAGGGCATAGTCTATGACCTCTATCCTGACGGAGGGCGTGTACTCTCTCAGACAGATAAAGTCAAGGTTCTCGTTGTCGATGCTTGTAGGCAGACCGGCGAGTTTCAGTATGCGCTCCAGCACATTATGGCAGTGATAGCGGCTCTGTTCGGTATCTACATACAGTATCTTGCGCTTTCCCTCTGGCAGACTGGCGCGATAGTTCAGCACCTTGCCGTTGGCGAGGGAAGCGGCTACCAAGGCAGACACGTTGAAGGTCTTTTTCGCCTTTGCCTTACCCGTAGAAGCACTGAAGTTGCCCAATGTGGCGATAGTGGAATTATCCACCCATATTATCTGCGGCGGTGTCTGATAGGTGTCAGTCGCCTTGATGAGTGACTCGCTGAGGATGCGCGATATGCGATCCTTGTCGTTCCCGTTCTGCTTGTCAAGTGTTGCCTTTGTTTTTTCTTCCATACTACTATGATTTTTGCAAGTTATTTAAGATAAAATAGGTTTATATTTC
>OHVM01000302.1_pt1 | contig 24118 bp, 19 predicted proteins | sample 1579431 | NCBI WGS metagenome assembly OHVM01 (sample SAMEA3882524, study PRJEB24775) | human gut metagenome | biome: human-associated habitat; feature: intestine environment; material: feces | place: Netherlands | collected 2009/2010 | reverse complement strand
GCCGGTTTCGGATTTCCTGACGGCGCTTGTGGCAGTGATGATTCTGCTGCAGTGGAAGAAAAAAGCACTTGCAGATTAAAAATTTTGAAAAAAGCAGTAAAGCGGCTGCGGTCAGAGTTCCCAGGGTGGGAGCCGGCTGCAGCTGTTTTTGCGCATGCAGAAAATAAAACGATGTGCCCACGTCAAAAACACGTAAAAGTGACGAAAAACCGTCATGCAATTCGTCAGTATTACGGGATTGCATTCCGGGAGAACAAGATATAAAATGGCATGAGATTCGACAAAAAGGGGAAGCAAAAACATACGACAATAGGGAGGACATCACATGGCAACAAAGAAAAGTGCAGTAAAAGATCTGACAAACGGCAGCCCGGTAAAACTGATTCTGGGGTTTGCACTGCCGCTGCTGCTCGGCATGCTGTTCCAGCAGTTTTACAGCATGGTCGATACGATCATTGTTGGAAAATTTCTCGGCGTTGATGCGCTGGCTTCGGTCGGTTCCACCTCCGCCATCAACTTTATGATTAACGGTTTCGTCATCGGCGTCTGCACCGGGTTTTCCATTCCGGTTGCACAGCGGTTCGGCGCACAGGATTACAAGGATATGCGCCGTTTCGTCGCTAATGCCGGATGGATCGCCTCCTGTTTTGCCGTGGTCATGACCGTGATCGTCTGCCTGATGACACGCCAGATTCTCGTATGGATGCAGACGCCGGACAATATCATTGACGGCGCGTACAGCTACATTTTCTTCATATTCGCCGGTATTCCGGCAACCTACCTGTACAATACGCTGGCGGGCATCATCCGTGCGCTCGGCGACTCCAAAACGCCGGTCTATTTCCTGATTTTATCCAGCCTTTTAAACATTGCGCTGGATCTGCTTTTCATCGTACAGATCGGAACCGGCACCGCCGGAGCTGCCTATGCAACTGTTATCTCTCAGGCAGTATCCGGTATTCTCTGCCTGATCTATATGAAGAAAAAATTTGAAATCCTGCATATGCACCATGAGGAAACGCGCATCAGCGGCAGACACATTTACATTCTCTGCAAAATGGGTGTGCCGATGGGACTCCAATACTCGATCACCGCGATCGGCTCGGTTGTCATCCAGACTGCCATCAACTCCTTAGGTTCCATCGCAGTTGCCTCCGTCACCGCAGGTCAGAAGATCGGCATGTTCTTCTGCTGCCCGTTTGACGCGCTGGGCGGCACGATGGCAACCTACGCCGGACAGAACGCCGGTGCCGGAAAGGTAGACCGCATCCGCCAGGGCGTCCGGTCCGCGACTCTCATCGGCGGCATCTACTCCATTGCGGCGTGCATCGTGCTGACCGTGTTTGGCGGCGTGATTCCGCTTCTCTTCGTCGATGCCTCGGAAACAGTTGTAATCCATCAGGCGCACCAGTTCCTGACCTTCAACTCCCTGTTCTACATACCTCTGACAATCGTCAATGTATGGCGTTTCACGATTCAGGGAATGGGCTACAGCCTGCTCGCCATCCTGGCAGGTGTCTGCGAAATGATCGCCCGCGCCATGGTCGGCTTCCTGCTGGTGCCGATCTTTGGCTACATCATCATCTGTTTTGCCTCGCCGCTTGCATGGCTGCTCGCCGATGCATTTCTGATTCCGGCATTCTTCTATTGCCAGAAACATTTGCTGTCTGAGAAAGCACGGATGGACTAAAACAAAATAAATAATACAACTCAAAAAAACACCTCAGAAAGCTTTCATTTTGACCACTTTCTGAGGTGTTTTTTGATTGCAGATTCTTATTTTGGGCTTTCGCCAATTTGATTTTCAAAGATTTTTATTGTTCCGTCTATCCTTACACAAGCACAGTTCTATGCAAATGATTTCATTTTTGTATAGGCAGAGTTCACGCATTTTCACTTTCCTCCGGCTCATTCTCACTCCACTTATCCTGCATTTCTATCTCTTCTATTTCCCTCTTCTCATCCCGCACGTCCCTATAAAATGCCGCAAATGCCGCCTCCTCATATGGGCGCAGAAACAGATAGCCAATATTGAGCGGTCCCATCAGCCCTGCCAGAAACAGCACTGCCAGAAACAGCACGGTCACACCACTGAGCCTTCCCTGTGTATACAAAAGAACCGCTGGTATTATATATTGAATGCTGCAGATCAGCCGCCAGCCGATAAAGCTAAAGGTCAGGCAGAATAAATTCCATTTTTTTCCATCCATCAGGCGGCGCGACTCGGTGATCGCCTCGTTGGCGGAATATTCTGGATGTTCCATCAGCACATATGGTGTCATCGCATAGCTGTACGTCTTTATAAACCCCGGAACGAAAAACAGGCAGGTCCAGCAATATATATAAAAGCCGCGCACAAATACCATCGCCACGCCATCTGTGATCCGCGAAAACTGGGAAAATAAATCAGAAAAGGACGCTTCCTTTTTCTCTGCCAGATTCAGATGGAAACGGGCGTATCCCATCTGCCCCGCACCTCCAATAATAACCACCATCAAGCCCCAGATAAGCAAAAGCACCCAGGGCAGAAGCATGCTGCGCATCGGAAATACCTGCGTCAGCACATTCTTCACTTCCGGTCGTGCCTGTATCACTTTTTGCAGCTCTGATATTCCATTTGGCGCCGTATCGGCAATCTCCGCACCGATCAGGGACGCTACTAATCCCGTTCCCATCGCAAGTTTCCAGTTTCCGTGCAGTGTCTCACGCGCCATTTGCCTAAATTCAGATGCACTTCTCATGCTTTCTCCCCCTTTCTTTCTGAAATCATTGTATCATTTTTCCATTTTGACCGTCAATATACCGCTTCAAACCGTAAATAATTTGTAATAAGGTCGTAATGATTCTACTGTCGTCAAAGGCAAATTCAGAATGCCGGAATTACTCTCCCAGCATTCTGGGAGCTGATTGAGCTGGCGATCCGCTGGCGCTTCTCATCTTCCAAATCTGCCCTGCTTCCCGCAATCTTTAGCTGAAATTTTTAGCCTGCATCACAGACAGGTTGTTTTCATTTTCCCCTACTTCATATACCCGCGCAGCTTCACATATTCCTTGATCAGCTCCGCCGTCTCGTCCAGTCCGAGGCGGGTCGTATTGATCGGAAGATCGTAGTTCTTCATGTTTTTCCAGTCATTCCCAGTAAAATATTTATAATAATTCTTCCTCTCATTCTCAATCTTCCGGATGCGCTTCTTCGCTCTTTCTTCACTGATGCAGTCTACTTCCATAACGCGCTGCACGCGGCGCACACGGTCGGCATAAACAAAGATGCGGACCAGATTTTCGATCTCCTCATCCTGATCCAGCACATAGCCAGCCGCACGGCCTACAAATACGCACGGTTCCTGTTCTGCCAGCTCCCGCATCACCATCGCCTGGAATTTAAACAGGTTATCCGGCGATGTCACATCGCCTTTCAGGGACGGCTTTCCGAACACATCTGCCTTCTTCGCGCCAGCCAGACGGTGAAGCAGGTTGTTTCCCGCTTTCTCATCCGCTAAACGGAAAAATTCCTCTCCGACTGCACTCTTCTCCGACGCCAGCTTTAAGATCTCATCGTCGTAGAAATGAAGCCCCAGCTCCTCTGCCAGCTTGCGTCCCACAATACGTCCGCCGCTTCCGTACTCCCTCTCGATTGTGATAATCAAATTTTTATTTCCCATAAATTCCACCGCCTTTCCAGGTCCCAATTTTTAGATGCGCTCGCTCACGCAGATCGCGCCGTGCGGGCGGATGCTCATGCGGTATACATTGCCCTCTCCGATCGCATTTTCAATGTATTCTGTATACTCGTCCACCAGATCGTTCGGAATCATCGCCATGATAACACCAGCAAAGCCGCCGCCATGAACCCGGCACGCGCCGCGTCTTTTTTTCGCGATAAACAATTCCGTCAGCGCCAGTGCAATGCTGATGCCCTGCTCCTGCACGTCTGCAGTCGTGTATACATTCTGAAGCCATTTCCAGGAAGAATTGCCCGAAGCTGTGATTCCCTCCAAAAAGGCAGCAAAATCATTTTCCCGAAGGGCCTTTACTTCCTGCTCCACTCTCTTATTTTCCTCAAAGAAATGGAACGCACGCATCACGGAACGGTCTCCCGCAAATGCACGCACTTTCGCCAGGTTTGCGATCACCTCTTCCTCGGAAATCTCCGCGCAGACCTCTTTGCCAAAGTACTGTGCTACTTTTTTCATCTCGTTTGGAACGGAAGAATAATCTGCGCTCAGATCCGCGTGGCCTTTTCCCGTATTTACAATCATCAGGCTGTGATCCTGCGCGCCGAAATCAAAATCAATCTTCTCCACAACCGGCGCTTCCGGATTTTTAAAATCGATCGTAATCAGACCGCCGACCGCGCATGCCATCTGATCGAGCAGACCCGACGCCTTATTCCAGAACTTGTTTTCTGCATATTTTCCGATGTGGGCGTAGGTGACAACGTCCATCTTTCCCTCGTTAAACAGCGTATTTAACATAGAGCAGATCAGCATCTCATAGGAAGCCGAAGAGCTGACGCCCGCCGCGCTGATAACATTGCTGGTAATGTATGCGTCAAATCCGCCGACCTTGTATCCTCTCTCCTCAAAGCCCTTTAAAATGCCCTTTGTCAGGTCGATGGTGCCGCTCATACCCGTGCTCGGTTTCAGGTCGCTTAAATGGATACTGAAATTTTGATGAAATGTCTCACTTAATATGCGGATCGTGTCGGTTCCGTTCGGTGCCGCCGCGCCGACGCAGTCCAGGTTGATGCTGCCCGCCAGCACCTTGCCATGATTGTGATCGGTGTGGTTGCCGCTGATCTCCGTCCGTCCCGGGGAAGTAAACAGCTTGATATCACGTTCCCCATATGTTTTCTCAAAGCGCTCTGCCACATAGCGGTAACGCGCCCGGTTCTCCTCCGCTTTCTCTGCCCCGTATAATTCTGCCATCAGCACTTTCGTTTTCTCAGATTCCAGCTGTTTCAGTGTTTCTTTGACTGACATATCCCTTCTCCTTTTCCCCAAATTGTTTGTTACTGTTCACGCATACGTGCCCAGTAACGGAATTTGCCGTGGCTTCGCATTTAAATACGGCAAATTCCTGCTGCCACCACGTTTTCTTACGGCACTTTCGGTTCCAAAAGTGCCTACCCGGGAACATTAACAATTGTTCCCTTTATATGATTATGATTTCAGACATTTTGATTTAATCTGACTTCTTGTATATATTATATCATTTTCCTCAAAATGCCTCAATACGATATTCTTTCGTGTATTTACAAAATGCTGTGGTTCTGGTAAGCTTTCATTTATATAGTAAAACACAGGAGTCCGTATGAAGCAAACTACTCAAACATACCTATCATTACCCGAAACATTCCATCCTGCATCCACCACCTCCGGCAAACAGCCGGATTCCTCCATGCCCCGCTGCTACTCCGACGGTCGTCCCTACTATTCGTTAAACGCATGGCTGAAAGACCAATTTGGGCAGAAAATCTATAAGCTGGCGCTCGACGGCGGCATGACCTGTCCCAACCGGGACGGTACGCTGGGAACGGGCGGCTGTATTTTCTGCAGCCACGGCGGTTCCGGCGATTTTGCAGAGCCGGCTCACACCTCCGTGACTGAGCAGATCGAGGCGGCAAAGGCGCGTGTCGCAAATAAAATAAAGGACGGAAAATATGTGGCATATTTCCAGTCCTACACAAATACCTATGCGCCCATCTCCTATCTGGAGCCGCTTTTTTCCGAAGCAATCGCCCACCCGGACGTGGCTGCCCTGTCCATCGGAACCCGCCCGGACTGCCTGCCGCCGGATGTCCTGGAGCTTCTCGCCCGCTTAAACCGCCGAAAACCGGTCTGGGTGGAACTGGGACTTCAGACCATCCATGAGGAAAGTGCCGCGCGCATCCAGCGCGGTTATTCCCTCCCGGTCTTTGAAAATGCCGTCCGTGAACTGAAAGCCGCCGGTCTGACCGTCATCGTCCATGTCATTCTGGGGCTGCCTGATGAAACGAAAGCCCAGATGCTCGATACCATCCGCTATCTGGCCGATTTCCAGCCCGCCATCGACGGCATCAAACTTCAGCTTCTCCACATTTTACGCGGCACGAAGCTGGCAGAGCTCTACGAACAGGCACCTTTTCCGGTCTTTTCAATGGACGAATACATTGAGCTGCTGATCGAATGTATCCGCCTGCTGCCGCCCGATATGGTCATCCACCGGATCAGCGGCGATGGACCGAAAAAATTGCTGGTCGCACCGGAATGGAGTGGAAATAAGCGGGCGTTTTTGAATACGTTTTCCAAGGCACTGCGGGAAAGCGGGTGTTTTCAGGGGCAGGATTTCACGAATTGATTTTACTGCACCTGCACCTTTCCATTCTCATCAATCTGCACGCCGTCCGAAAGCCCCTGTATCTTCTGGTAAAACGCCTCTTTCTTCCCCACGTCCAACTCTCTCGTATATCCGGCAGATGAAGTTGCAGGCACAATTGAAAGCGCCGTCTCTCCCTGTGCATCTACCGACGCCTGCACCAGCATTGTCTCCGGAATCGAACTTCCGAACACAAAATTTCCCAGACTGTACAGAATCCATTTTCCATGATACAGCTCAATCCCCTGCAGCACATGTGGATGGCTGCCAACCACCAGATCAGCGCCCGCGTCGATGTACTGATGTCCCATCTCCCGCTGGTACGCCTCTGGCTGCGTGTTCCGCTCGATACCCCAGTGGACATAGACAACCAGATAATCACACTCTTTCTTTACCTTCTGGATCTCCTGCACGACCGAAGCCGTGTCATACGCCGAAAACATGCCCGGATGCGACGATCCTGCCGCCCATCCGCCCGTCGGAAAGACGCGCGACGCGCCCAGAAAGCCAATCTTTTTTCCATTTTTCTCAATGATCTGCGGCTGTTTCGCCTCTTCCAGATTTTTTCCCGACCCAACATGCAAAATCCCGGCACTGTCCAGCGTATCGCACGTGTCCAGCAGTGCGTCCGTGCCGTAATCTAGCGCATGGTTGTTCGCCACCGTCACGATGTCTGGTCCGATCTCCTGTAAAATAGACACGCGGGACGGCGATACCCGGAACGTAAACTGTTTATCCGCCGCCTGTGTTCCCCGGTCGCTGAACGGAAATTCCAGGTTTGCCATAAAAATATCAGACTCCGCGATCGTCTCCCGCAAACTCTCTCCGAGGACGCCACCGATACCTCCCACACGGTCGTAGGCATTTAAAACATGGTTGGAAAAATAGATATCTCCGGCAAACAGAAGCGAACACTCATTTGAATCATTTTCTCCCGGTTCTGACTCAAGTTTGCCAGATTCGTCCTGCCCCTGCATTTCCACCCTCAGTTCCGCGCCATCTACCTGTTCTGACTCCACCTGCCCGTCTATATCTGTTTCCGGATCAAGCGTTTCTTCCGATACCGTTTTGTCTTTTGGCTCCAATGAGATTGTCTCTTTCCATATGGAACCTCCCGCCTGGCATCCGCCAAGCAAAAGCGTCATTCCTGCCAAAATTGTCAAATTTCCAATTCTAGATAAAAGAAATGCCGTCCGGTATCTGAACGGCATTTTCGTGCATTTACTAAAAAATGTATGCTTCATTTTTCCTCAATCAATCGCAGCTGTCCGGCGTTTTCCACCTTTCCAGCTGTCATCACCCACTCTTTCTCCCTACAGTGTCATAATGATTCCGCCGTCGCCCGCATATACGGTTGCAACGCCAGCCGTATTCGTGATCACTACCTCACGGAAGTTTGCCCGTTTACACATGTTCTCTTTCACGTGCTCAGCACGTTCCGGGTTATTACAGTGTGCGATCACCAGACGTTTGCTTGCGGTATCGCCGCCCTCTTTGCACGCAATCTCCGCCATCCGGTCGAGCGCCCGGGTCATGCCGCGCGCCTGATCACGCTTGATGATCGTACCGCTGTCCGCGCCCATAACCGGCTTGATATTCAGCGCCGACGCGATAAAAGCCGTTAAACCGGTCAGACGGCCATTTTTCTTTAAGAAATCAAGCGTCTCAATGACGAAATACGTGTTCATCGAATCCCGATATGCCTCCGTCTGCCTGCAGATCTCCTCAAACGGAAGACCTTTCTCGCACAGATCCCGGATGAACAGCGCAATATTTAACTCGCCCGCCGACGCCGACAGGGAGTCAATGACTGCAATCTTCTTTCCATCCGTTCCGTTCTCTTCCTCATAAAGGCGTTTTGCCAAAGCCGCCGAGTTGTAGCAGCCGCTCAGATGGTTCGAAAGCGTTACCACGAAAATATATTCTGCATCGCCCTCAAATGCTTCCTTGAAGCTCTCCGGCGATGGACACGCCGTCTTCGGGCACTCGGAACTTGCCTTTACCTTTGCCAGAAACTCCTTCTGGTTAAATGTCTCATCATCCGTTACCTTGTAATCCCCTATCTGCAGGGTCAGCGGAATCATCTGAAAATGCGGATCCAATTTCAGTTCCTCCGTCAAATCCATGCAGCTGTCACCAATAATTTTATATAACATAACGTCCTCCCGTTACGCAATTCACATCACGTAGTATTCATTACTATTTATTATAGTAATCACACAGTAGGAAGTCAAGCAGAATCCCGTGAAATACACGACAAACACATGAACAGTGTTACTGTGAATTCGCATTTAAATACAACTAATTCCTGCTGCCACCACGTTATCTTACGGCACTTTCACTTCCAAAAGTGCCTGCTTGTGAACAGCAACTGACCACCACATCATCTCGACAAGAAAAACGCCATCGTAATCAAACTTACCAGAATAAATGCCACTGTCCCGAGATTCCCATACATTGCTCCACATACATTGCGGAATTTCACACCCTCTGGGATTGCCCCATCGGACAGCCGGATTTTCCGGAAATTGAAAATCAGCAGAACAAACGCCCCGATGATCGTGCAGCCCATAAACCCGGTCATCAGAAACGTGATAAACAGCGGCAGCAGCGTATCCTGTGTTCCAAGCATCGCTATCACTAACGACCAGCTGTTGATCAGAATATGCAGCAGACAGTTATAACGCATCCGTCCCGTCTTCACCGCCACATATCCCAGAACCACGCCAATCACCGCTGCATAGAGAAACTGCGTCACATTTCCGTGCATCAGACCAAACATCAGCGCCGTGTAGGTGATCGCCGCCTTATCGCCAAAACGGCGCAATCGGTTTAAGAGTTTCCATCGAAAGATATATTCCTCAATAATTGGTCCTAAAAAACCTACATATAAAATCATTACCGGCGAGAGCGAATCCAGCATCTCGTTGACCGGGTTCATCGCGGATGCATCGCCGCCGCTACTTGCCGCCACCGCATCATTGATTGCATTTCCCAGCAGGTTAAAGATAGTTCCAAATCCCTGTGCCAAAATAAAAAACATACAGAACTGCAGGAAACTAATCTTCATTTTCTCTGCCCGTTCTTCCGGGACAAGGCGCAGAATTAAAAATACGAATGGAAGAACCAGCGCATAGATGATCAGCGTGCTTCCACCGTCTTCATACCACGCTGCATTTACCATCCGGTTCAAAAACGTACTGATCACGCCTCCGTCCGCCCATACGTTGCCAGCCACTTCCAGAAGTATGCTGACAAGCACCGTCATCACGCTGAAAAATGCCAGCGCCCAGCCGAGGACATTGCAGACACGGCGCACCTCGCGGCGGCAGGTTTTTCGGATTTGTTTCGGACTCTGAATCGCATTCTGCAGCTCAGGTTCCGTTTGCAGACCATTTTCTTCTGCCTCCCGCTGCCAAAGATCCGATTCATTCCATTTTCCCTCTCCCATTTTCTCTCCTTCGTCATTCAGGTCTTTCATTCCCAGAAAATACCTGTTTTATCTTCCGGCGCTTTCTATCACACGGCGCGCCTTTTCCTCCTCTGCTTTCTGCACATAAAACAGATATTCCCGTTCCGATGCCGCATTTTCTCCCGCACTTCCCAGCCTCGCCCGCTGATTGCCGGAAAGCACGCCCGATTTCAGACGGTTCTGCATCTTGACCTGATACTCAATTCCCGCCTGTTCCAGCTGCTCCCGGATCGCCGCCTGCCGTTTCATATCAAACGTCGCGCCAACCTGTTTCCATCCTCCGATTCCAAACATACACGCACCTCCCCGTCAAATCTGAAAAAACCTTGCTAAGTGCTCCTATTCTATCATAAATACTAAATTCGTGAAATAGTAAATCCCATTTGCTCCCTTACGACAGGTAATAAAAGAGCTGCCACATTTACGTGCAGCAGCTCCGTTATCATATCATATATGATATTTTAACATATTTTCCTATATAAAACATTCCTAAACCAGACGCCCTTAGTTCAGCATCATACCCATAATCTCATTCGACCGTGCGATAAACTTCGTCATGCGCTCCGGTGTCAGGGAACCGTGGCTGAGCTGTGCCAGGTCGTAGAGCTGTTCGCAGATCTTCGGCGTATTCTCGCCATCCGTGTGCTCTAAGACGTACTGAACGAGCTTGTTGTTCGCGTTGAGTACCAGCACCTGACCGCTGCCGCCAAACATCGACGCGTCCATGCCCATGTTGTACATCTTCATCATATCCTGCATACGGCGTGTTTCCTCCGACAGGGTGATCATCGAAGAAATCTCAGCATCCTTCAGCTTCTCAACCTTTACCTGCAGCTTATCATCGCCCAGTGCTTTCTTGAAGGTCTCTGTCAGCGTCTCTTCCTGTTTCTTGAGCGCTTCCTTGTCCTCTTCCTTCACTTCCTCGCGCAGCGTGTCATTGACATCGGCATCAATACGCAGGAATTTCAGGTTCTCATGCTTCTGTTCTTCCTGGCTGATGAATGGATTATCAATGCTGTGAGACATGATGATCGCATCCTGTCCGTTTGCCTTGAACATGTTGATGTACTGGCTCTGCTCTTTCTCATTTGTTACATAGTAGATCTGGTTCTCATGACCTTCCTCTTTCGCCTTATCCATGCAGTCTTTCAGCGTCAGATATTTTCCGTCCAGGTTCTTGTAGATGATGTAATCATCCATCTTCTCAGCAAATTTCTGATCCTTTAAGCAGCCAAATTTGATAAATGGAGCGATATCGTCCCAATATTTCTCATAGGTCTCACGGTCTGTCTTGCACATACCGGTCAGCTTGTCCGCTACCTTCTTGGTGATGTAATCGGAAATCTTCTTTACAAATCCATCATTCTGCAGCGCACTTCTCGATACATTTAACGGCAGATCCGGGCAGTCGATCACGCCCTTTAAGAGCATCAGGAACTCCGGAATAACTTCCTTGATATTATCCGCGATAAATACCTGGTTGTTGTACAGCTTGATGGTGCCCTCAATGCTCTCGTACTCCATGTTGATCTTCGGGAAGTACAGAATACCTTTCAGGTTGAACGGATAATCCATGTTCAGATGAATCCAGAACAGCGGTTCCTTGTAATCCATAAATACCTTGCGGTAAAATTCTTTGTATTCTTCCTCGGTACACTCGTTCGGATGCTTGTTCCACAGCGGGTGAATGTCATTCAGTGCCACCGGACGTTTCAGGATCTTATATTTCTCGGTTCTCGGAGATACCTCCACGGTCTCTTTCGTGCCGTCCTCTTTCTCCTTTTCCTCGGTCTTTGCTTCCTCGACCACCGTCTCAACGATAGTGTCCTTGTCGGTCAGCTGATCCTTCTCGATCGTCTCATACTCCGGTTCTGCCGTTGCATTTTTCAGATAAATCTCAACCGGCATGAAAGAGCAGTACTTCTGGATGACTTCACGTGCGCGATACTCATTGCAGAACTCAGTGCTGTCTTCATTTAAATAAAGGACAATCTTGGTACCATTGCCTTCCTTATCGCCCTTATCCATCGCAAACTCAGTGCCGCCCTCAGACTCCCAGTGAACCGGCTCTGCGTCTTTCTTATAAGAAAGAGTATCGATCGTAACCTTGTCCGCTACCATGAATGCAGAATAGAAACCCAAACCGAAATGACCGATGATCTGGTCTTCGTTTGCTTTGTCCTTATATTTTGCCAGGAAATCCTGTGCACCGGAAAATGCGATCTGGTTAATGTACTCTTCCACTTCCTCGGCAGTCATACCGATACCATTATCCTCGATGGTGATCGTCTTGTCCTCGGAATTAACGGTAACCTGAATCTTATACTCCGTCTCCCCCGGCTCCTCATACTCGCCCATCAGCGCCAGCTTTTTCAGCTTCGTGATCGCGTCGCATCCGTTGGAAATCAACTCACGATAGAAAATATCATGATCGGAATAAAGCCATTTCTTAATAATCGGGAAAATATTCTCGCTGTTGATTGATAAACTTCCTGTTTTTGCTGCCATATCTATACACTCCTTTTGATTGCAAAATACAGTGGATATCCGCTCCCGGAAATGGAGTCTGGCAGTTTTGCTCTGCCGCGTCCAATCCTGCTATCCAGCTACATAAATATACGCTTGTAAAATTCTTTTTTTGTGATTTTCCATCACCGTGACTCTTATTTTAATACCAGCGTTCCAAGATGTCAATAGAAAATTAGCACTCATTTTTGTTGAGTGCTAATAAGATTTTAAAATTCTACGTCTTGCCAATAAGAAGTCACTTGCGTCCCCTTCCCGCCTGCGATAAAATAGAATCTACGTTATTGTTTCTACATTACACAGAAAATAACGAATTTACCATCTCAGCGAGGACACATATGATTGCCTGCAATATCTGTGATATAAAATTATTTACCAAGAAACTGTTCATCGGAGAGACATTTGACCGCTTTCTGCTTAAGGAAGCGGAGATCGTGACGTTCAACACCTTCTCCATCGACGGACGCGTCCATAAAAGCTTTTATTCCGAAGAAGAGCGTGCCGAGGGGCAGATTGAAGAATATTCAACCTGGAAAACTCTGCGCCCGTTCTGTTTTTCCCTCATAAAAGGAAAAAAGCTTCCGGAGCGCTTCTCCATCATTTTGAAGCTTCCGAAAGCTGCCACCGAACAGTTTCTGACCGCCCGCAAAAGCCAATGGCTCCCGGAGCAGGTCGGCGGACTGTTCTTAAATATTCATTATGAAAACCAGCATTTAAGCTGTGTCACCGGGCTGTCGCTCAACCAATTTACGTTAGACAAGACGCTGGAACGCGAGTGGGACGAGTCGATCCGGACATTTTTGCGAAAAGAAGAGCTGCCGTTTGAGGAATAACGGCAGCCCTGTTTTATCGGGTTTTCCAGTTACACATCTTCGATTAATTCTCCCAGAGAATCAGTCCATTGTCATTCAATGCCTGTTCGATCTTTTCAATATTCTTCGTGGATTCCGGTGCGGTCCGTCTTCCCAGTTCACTCATGAGCGCCTCCGTTACCAGCATCAAAGCAGTATCACCGCTCGGATGGTTCACAGAATTCGTATCAATCACTACATCTGCGATCTTTACCAATGGATTTAAGCTCGTATTTGTGATCAGTATCATCGGGATTCCCAGGTTATGTGCTAACTCTGCCACACGAATCGTCTTTTTCGTACACGGCCAGACCGAATACACTAAAAGCACATCCTTCGGCGTCGTATTGATTGCAATCCGGTCATAGACAAACTCTTCCTCCAGGCTGAGCTGGCGGATATGCGGATAAAAGCGCTCTGTCACATATTCAAAATACAGCGCCAGCGCCTTGCTGGAACGCATTCCCAATATATAGAGCTGATCTGATTCCAGCATCAGCTGGATTGCCGCCTCAAACTGGGAAATGTTTGACGGTGTACAGAGATTTTCAAGCACCTGGATTCCGTCCGCGATCGCCATATGGAACGTATCCCGGCTCGCCGTCTCCGAGGTACGGGAAAATTCCTGCCGCAGGCTACGGTACGGCGTTGTATTTTTCAAAAGCGATTCCTGTGCCAATGCTTTCTTAAATGTAGTGTAGCTGTCAAAGCCCAGAAGCTGTACCAGACGCATGACCGTCGTGCTTCCCACACCCGCATTTTCCGCCAGTTCCGCCACCGTCATCACGCCGATCTTTTCATAATTCAGCGCCAGATAATTGCAGAGAATTCTCTGTTTTTTCGGTACGGCGTCCTTGATTTTTATGATCTGTTCCAATACTTCATTGCCCATCGTTTATCCTCATTCATTCCAAGATTCTCACTCGATTTTCGTTTGGTTTTATTATATACTTTCCTTACAAATTCGTCAATTTGACATTTGTTTTTCGTCAAAGCAGACAAATTTCGGAGGATTTCTTTGTAAAAAAGATAAATTTTGTTCTTTATCATTGTATTTTGGTTGATTTATTCCTTTACAAATTCTATAATCATATCATAAATGTCGTTTATGGAATAAATATTCTATTTTAGGAAGGGGATACTCAAATGCAACAAACTCGATCACTCACCTTACCAAATCGCCATGATCCAGATGGACTGCGATTTGTTCCATGTTTCTAATAATCTTGACAAAGCAGAGAAACAGATCCGGGAAGCAGCCGCTCACGGGGCAAAATTGATTTGTCTGCCAGAGGTATTTAATGTCGGCTATCTCGGCACCTGCATCCCAGATATGATGAAGCTCGCCGAAATCGAAGATGGACCTTCCTTGACACGGATGCGTAGTCTGGCAAAGGAACTTTCAGTCTTTATTCTGGCTCCGATTCTTTTTTCCACCCCATCTGGAGTCGAAAACTCTGCTTTTTTGATCGATGATACCGGCACGATTCTCGGGCATTATTCAAAAACGCATCCCGTCGGAGACGAACGAACTTATCTGCAGCGCGGCACCCAGTACCCGGTCTTTGAGACAAAACTCGGAAAGATCGGCGTCGTCATCTGCTACGACGTATGCTTTCCAGAAACCGTCCGCCTGCTGACACTGGCCGGTGCCGAACTGGTTTTAGTCCCGGCCGCATGGCGCGCCAGCTACTATTTCAAAGAATGGTGGGATTTAAACCTTGCGTGCCGTGCCCTGGACAATCTTGTATACATAGCCGCAGTCAACCGCTGTGGATTGTCCGGCGATGAGATCTTCGCAGGAAAAAGCCAGCTGGTAAGTCCTATTGGAGAACGAATTGACAGCTGCGGCGTTCAGGAAGAAGCTATTTTATATGGAAGCGTTGATTTAAACCGGATTGCAAAAGAACGTGATTTCAATACCGTTCTGACCGACCGCCACCCGGAGGACTATCGTCCTATCTGGGATACACCCTACAAGGAGGAATCATAAATGACTGATAAAAATGCTAAAAATGAAAACTCAAAAATTCGCATCATGACCTTTTTCCCGCCGTTTATTATTCTGGTCGCGTTCCTTGTTTTAAGCCTTGTCGATCAGGAAACTTTTCTGGGCGTCATCAATAATATCAACAACTGGATCATCAAAAATCTCGGCTGGGCTGCCAGCATTCTCGCCCTTGCAATCGTAATCGTCGCCGTTGTTGCCATGTTTTCCAAATTTGGCGATGTACGAATCGGCGGTGAGGACGCCAAACCAGAACTAAGCAATTTTTCCTGGTTTACTATCGCCCTCACAACAACCATGGCAGCCGGTGTCCTCTTCTGGGGACCGGGAGAGCCGATCGCGCATTACGCGTACCCGCCGACCGAATTATACGGCATTGAACCTTCTACCAGCGGTTCCCTGAAATTTGCCATGGAAACCATGTTCCTTCACTGGACGATCGTTCCATATTGTATGTATACGGTTCCGGCGGTTGTATTTGCTTTCATGTATTACAACGCGAAAAAGCCGTATTCCATCGCCAGTGAAGTTTCCCCTCTTCTGGGTGACCGCTGCTACCATCCTCGCTGGATGCAGACCATCGACGCAATCACCTTATTTGCCATCGGTGCCGGTATGGCTGGTTCTGTTGCACAGGCATTCATGAATATTTCCGGTGGTATCTCTAAAATGCTTGGACTTCCATCTAATGCCCGCCTCTGGTTTATGGTCGGTATTGTCGTTGCCGCTGTCACGGTTGCTACGGCTGTTTCCGGTATCCAGAAAGCCATGAAGCATGTTTCCAATATCAACGTATACGGCTTTGCTATTTTCCTGATTTTCCTGCTGGTATTTTCAAATGCCTCCTTCCTGTTCAACCTCTCTACCGAGGCATTGGGCGGTTTCGCAGGTACCTTTATTGAACGTATCCTGATTACTGGTGAATCCGTTGGAACCCAGTGGCCGCAGTGGTGGACCACCTTCTACTGGTTCAGCTGGATGGCATGGGCACCTACCTCTGGCGCTTTCATGGGACAGATCGCTTATGGACGCAAGGTAAAACACGTGCTTGGATTATATGTAGGTCTTTGTGCTTCTGTCAGTGCCCTGTGGATGGTTTTAGTCAGCGGTACCTCTCTGTGGGTTCAGACTTCTGGACTGTTCGACCTCGTTGCATCTTATGACCGCGGCGTTGAGAATGTTCCTTATGATATGTTAGGAGCTCTTCCGCTTGGAAATCTGATCATCCCATTATTCGTTGTTCTGATCTTCCTCAGTACCATTACCGCCTGCAACTCCAACTGTATCGCTATGGCAGGCATCTCCACTCAGGGTATCAACCCGGATTCCCCGGACTCCCCGATGTGGTTAAAGCTTGTGTGGTGTGTCGTTCCGATGGCAGTCGGCTACATCATGATCGCAACCGTTGGTGTCAATGGTGTCAAGATCATCGCAAACTTCGGCGGAATGTTCGCCGCCCTCATCATGATCGGCGCAACCGCCAGTCTGGGAATTCTGATTAAAAATTATAAAAAATTTGATAAAACAGGATCTGGCAGTTCCGATAAGGTATAGCTTTTCAAATTAAAAGCGTTCGCACAAAATATAAAAACATATAAAAATTAAAGAAACCTCTGCAATTCTTCCTTGATTACAGAGGTTTCTTTGACATATATTTCCTATATTGAACCATTTATCATATAATCATGTTGAAAGGAACGTCATGAAATTTGCACAAACTAATCCAATCCTAGGAGCTATCCTATACAACTTCTTATTTGGCATTTCTTATTTACCGCTAAAAATCTTAACTGCACGCCTAAATGGAGATACCGCACTACTAATTGCACTTCGTTTTGCAATCTGTCTTGTGCTACTTTACGCCTTAAAACATACCGAACGAATTCATCTACGTTCTCTTCGTGATATGGGCATATGTATTCTTCCTATCTGTATTTTCCAGTTGCTTAATGGCTTTTTTGAAACCACCGGCATGTGCTTCTATCCTTCTGGGAAAGCAAGTGTGATTCTGGCATTAATCCCGCTAATCACCACCTTGCTTGCCATTCCGTTTTTTCACGAAAAGCCCTCTGCAGGACAATTTTTCTTTATTCTTCTTAGCTTTTTAGGTATTTTCATTGTTGCCGGAAATTCTGAGGATAAGGCTGCAACCGTATGGGGCTTTTTCCTGTTGTTAATGGCTGCCTTTATGTCCTCTTCCTTAAATCTCTGTATCCGGAAGCTCGGAAAACATCTGACACCTCTGGACATTACCTATGCTATGAGCTTCGCTATGTTCGCCGTTTATGGAAGCATTTCTCTGATAACGCACCTTGTTTCCAACGATCCCATCGAGTTATTTCGTCCGCTCGCGGATCCTGTTATCGTTGGCTGTCTTCTTGCCTTATCCATCGGGTCCTCACTTTATGCTTCAGCACTGCGGAACATAGTTTTTACCCATATGTCCATGGCTACTGCATCCAGCTTCAGCGGCATCTCCACTGTTACAGCTGTATTTACAGGCGTTATTATTCTTAGCGAGCCTTTCGGTTTCCATGAATTTTTCGGTATTGCTCTCGTCCTTCTGGGAATCTGGGGAGTCAATGCACTTCACCATAAAAATGGGAGATTTTCTTCCTTTCATCATTCTCCTCTATTTTACCTACATTAGTCCGAGGCGAACTTTCTATCAATAAAAAATGTGTGGCTGTTCATTTTCATGTCCAACCACACATTTTTCAGAATATACAAAGACTTATTTACTTATGACCTCTGCTTCACCTTCCCGAAGCTCATTCATCTTCTCATTATGTACACCAAAGCATTTTGCACATATCAGGAAGAGCACCACAGCAATTCCCGTTTCAATCACACCAACTGCAATACATCCCATGGAAACCGTCAAAATTGGCGTAAATGCGATGATAAAGACCTCAATCACGGACTGCAGCGTATACGAATATCCATAGTCATTCAATGTGCCGCTCTTTCCTTCCGGATCTACAATTCGAAGAAGCGTAACACCGATTGCCACCACTCCTGTTGTCCATCCAAATACAAAAATTGATCGTTCAAACCAGAAATTGCGGAACAGCTTCTGTCCAACTACAAATACTAAAAACAGGGATGTCAGCATTCCTAATACACATAAAACTAAAATCGGACCTGCAAATTCAAGTACAATGGAAATCGAAATAGATGCCACACCAAAGCCAACCAGATAATCGGTTACCATCGAACCAATCCGTCCTTCCACATGCTCATCAATACTGTCTTTAAAACGGGTATGCCCTATAATCGTGTTAATAATGACACCAAATATCATTGCCAGGCACATAACCGGTAATTCTACATTCGGTAAGAACTGTTTATAAAAATCGTAGAACTTATAACCACACAGTGTTGCAGTCAGCGTGAGTGCAAGATGAAATGCCAACGGATCCATACTCATTGGATTGATGGTTTCTTCTCCCATCGAATTTCTCTTACCTACTGGAACGATTCCTGTGCGGCACTCTTCCGGAAGAGATTCCGCTTTTTCTACCAGACGTGTTCCTCCATGTCTGGTTGCATAGTTAATACAGGCAATTCCTACAAACAAACCAACTAACAGGCCCACGGTTGCAAACGTCTGCCCCAGTACAACGCCATCTTCACGTCCCAGTGAATTGTTAAGTGCCGTTCCAATCGTTGAAGCATAGCCATGTCCACCGCAAAATCCAGATGGCATCAGCAGGGCAATTTCTGTAAATACATTTGGAAACAAAATTTTCATCAGTACACCGCCTACCAGCAGTGCAATACCAAAACAGAAAAATTCAGCTCCCATATTGACACAAAAGGAATCGCCCACCTTTGTCAGAATCTGTTTTACATTGGTTTTATCTTTTTTTCCCAGGAACAAACCGCCAAATAATACACATACCAGCATATAAGCATAACTTCCTATTTTACCGCTCCACGGAATCACGTTTAAAAACTGCGGTCCCAGGACAAGTCCCATCAGACCTGCCAGAACAGACGCTGGAATATAAAACATCTGCAAAAATTTTATACGGGAACGCAGGAACTGGGCTATAATCAGCAGCAGCGACATAAATGCAAAATCATATAGAAACGACATATTGGTATATTCCATAGATATCCTCCTTCCAGTACACTATATTATCCCTTACCTTCTTAAAAGTACTTCTCGAAAGAAATAAAAAGGTCAAGAATTCTTATAAGTAAACTTATAATTGATTTTTGACCTTTTTATTTTTTCATATTCAATTATCAAATTTACTATAACTCTCCCAGCACCTTCCGGGGCACCGTATGCGTCATCACATAAATCTCATCTTCCGTGATTCCCTCATCCAGCAATGTCTGCATAAACAACTTCATCGCTTCCACCGGGTGTTCTCTTGAAGTCTGCCCCCGATCCGTTACCATAAAACAGTGTTCTGCTCCGACTACCCGGATATGGTCTGCCATCTCCTGCGCCGTGCATTCCTTTTCTGCCACATTATACCAGCATTTTTCAATATAAACGCCCAGAGCTGCCAGCTGTTTCTGCGTTTTTACATCGACACGCGTCCGCGGAAATTCTGGATGTGTCAGAACCATACGGTTTCCCTGCCGGATTCCCTCCTGACACAGGAGAATACTTTCCTCCGGGCTGATGTGCCCGGTCGCGACTGCCGCATCATACTTTCTGGCAATCCTCAAAATCTCCAAAACTTCCGCCCTCAGCTCCCCTGTTTCGGTCAGGATAGAGATTCCAGAGCGGTCAAAGAAATCTCCCGGCATATTCCCGGAACACAAAGAGTTCTTTGCGTCCCGAGTCGGCATCCACACAATACGGCATCCGCGCTTCATCGCATTTTCAACCGCATATGGATTGAGTCCTCCGACTGGCCAGTTTAACACCAGACCGCCATAGGCTTTCGTACACGAAGCACAGTGGATATTGGCCAGAATTGCCCGCGCAATCGTGGACTCATAGTGAGATTTCAGCATAATTCCTGCCATTCCGGCTCTCCCGGCTTCTTCTAACAGCCCGTAATCATCCAAAACTCGATGAAAGGGGGACGGGGCTGCGTGCATATGGAGGTCATACGCTCCCTGCATTAAATATGCAATCTCTTTTTCTCTGTCCATAGATTATTTCTGTAAACCAAACTGGAATGCTTTCAGATTCTCCTTGTAGAATGCTGCCAGCGCGTCAGCCAGTGCCTGGAACTTCGGATCGTCGTCGAACATCCACTCATTGTGCTTGCCATCTACATAGTATAACTGCTTCGGCTCCTGTGCCAGACGGTATGCTTCTTCCGCCTCTACACGCTGATGCAGCTCGTTATAATAGCCATGACCTACAAAGACAGCACGCGGTGCGATTCTCGGAAGCAGATCTTCTACGTTAAAACGGATAAAGCTCTCGCCGATTGCCGTGCTCATCGGGGTCGGGAACTCCTCGCCGTTATCCTCGTTGACAGAATCACCGATACCGCCGTTGATCTCTTTTAATACGTGATCGGTATAGAAATCGCCGCTCTCTGTGATGTTCGGATAATCGGTGTACGGATGCATCAGAACCGGATCGTTGGTTGTAATTCTCTTGATACGGTCTTCTCTGAGGCGTGCAACGCTCTTTCCAAACTTATCATTTCCCATGCCGTCACGCATCCAGCGCTCGCCATTTACAAAGCTGTTCAGGGTTGCAATCGCTTTTACTTCCTTGTCACGCGCTGCAACGGTTACGCATACAGCACCGCCGACACCCCATCCAAGAAGTCCGCAGCGTTCCGGATCTACTTCCGGCTGAATCTGCATAAAGGTAAATGCGTTTGCCACGTCTTCAACCTCTGTCTCAAGGGTTGTGTACTTCGGCAGGCATGGATGAACATTCTCACTCGGCTTAAATCCTCTGTAATCGAAGCCCATGCATACAAATCCTCTTGCTGTTAAAGCTCTTGCAAACAGTGCCGGATAGCACTTATTAACGCCGGTCCATCCAGAGTTACACAAAACTGCTGGTCTCTTCTCGCCCTCTTTGTAATCATCCGGGAGATAAATATCTCCTACCATCTTTGCGCCTTCGCTGTAGAATACAACTTCTCTTGTTTTCATGTTGAAATCCTCCATTTCATTTAATTTATTCTTTTTTGTCGTTTATGGAATTTTTGTTCCTTTTGTGATTTTATATTAGATCATGTTACAGAATTTGTCAACCATATTTTTTATAAAAAGAATATATTTTCCATTTTGTATGGTTTTAGCTTCCTGTTTTTGTTGATTCGTTCCAAATCTTGAAAAAAAAGGATGTACGACCACTTCCAACTCCAGTCGCACATCCTTTTTCTATCTAATCTTCATTTTATTCCATCATCAATGTGTCGCCACATAATATCCCAGCGTTGCCGGGACTGCCTTATTCTGGTTCCAGATCGCCGGATATTCCGAGAAAGATACCGGGCAGGTGGAACGTCCTACCTCGATCGTGATACCAGGGATGCCTGCTGCCTGCTGCAGCCAGTCCTTCAAGCCGCCGACGCCCTTGCTTCCAAGAACGGAATAACCATTCAAGGCATGAACAGCGTTTGCCAGCGCCTTGGACTCTGCCGCTTTCTGGTTGTTCTGCGTATCCCAGTAAATCACATTTCCCATCGCATGATAGTTGATAACCGCATTGAATCCCGTTCCCTGAATCAAGTTCGCGATTGCCTGGCTCTCCGGCTCTGACAGTGGGTTGGTTCCCTTATAACCATTTGCAGACGGATGAGTTAAAGACACATTGATTCCCTCCCAGTTTGCTGCAAAGTTATAGTTCAGATCGACACCGCGTGCATTCGCCTTCCAGCGTCTCATATACTCTTCATAGCTGACCGTTGTCCGGCTGGATGCCTTGTCCGCCGCGTACGCCGCCTGCATCGTCTGGCGCAGTTCCTCCGACTGGATACCATTCTCGCCCATCTGGCTGATCGTGACTCCATCCGGATTCAGCATCGGCACAAAATGAAATGCCACCTGTCCCAATATGTTAGAAAGCGGCTGCGTCATATAGGTACCATTATTCGTAAATCCAGCTGCCAGATACTCGAGCTGCTGCATCATCAGCGGTACAACGATATACTCTCTGGCATGAATCGCCCCCTGGAACAAAATCTTCTTGGATGCGTTCGGATTGCCGACAATCACATCGTAGATATCACGTCCGTCCGCCGATTTTCCAATCGATTTCACGGTCACTGTTCCCGGATAACGGCTTGCCAGCGCCGAAATATCGTTTACCATCTGGCTATAGGAATACTTGTCCACCGGATTGACAACCGGATTAGATAACGTCTGATTATAATAGGAATTATCCGCCTGCTGTCCCGCATTCGCGTTCGTGTCAGTTCCTGCCGCCGCATTATCGGTCGTGGTTCCCGGACCGCCCGGTCCGATCACTGGTGCTGCCGCTGCCGGAGCATCCGCCGGTCCTGCATACGCTGTAACTGCCGATAAGCTGCTGCACACAACTGACAGGGATAAACAAGTTGCCAAAGCGCCTTTTCGCAGCAGGCGCTGAATTTTATTTCGTTGACTCATTCTCATGTCTCCTTCTGGCCCTTTCAAACTCTTACAAACAATGTTTCTATTATAGATTTACCTCTGTCGAATGTCAACGAACTGCATAAAACTGAAAGAAAAAAGAAAGATACTTTTTCCAATTCATATTTTACTTTAACTTACCTAAAATCAGCACCACTGCCGTAATAATCAGGACAACGACGAAAATTCCCGCCATTCCTTTTCCCATAATTGCCAGCGAAATCAAAAAATTATTCCACATCCGATATTTTCCTCCATCTCAATCAGTGCAATGGCTGTCTCTTGATTTTTCATCATTCAAGTGCAGCCTTCCTTTTCCATTTTATCTGCCCGACAGACCTATATTACAAATACTGGCTTACCAGCTTAATAACCAGTCCGCCCGCGATGACCGAAGCGATCTGCCCCGATACATTGGCGCCGACCGCATGCATCAGGATAATATTTCCCTTTTCCTCCTCCATCGCCAGCTTCTGCACCACGCGTGAGGACATCGGGAATGCGGAAATGCCCGCCGCACCGATCATCGGATTGATTTTCGTCTTCAAAAACAGGTTCATAAATTTAGCAAACAGCACACCACCGATCGTATCAAAGATAAATGCAATCAGACCGATTCCCATAATCAGAAGCGTGTCAACCCGCACAAACGCATCCGCACGCATACTGAACGAAATCGTGATGCCAAGCAGCAGGGTAATCAAGTTTGCCAGCTCGTTCTGTGCCGTCTGGGAAAGTGCCGGAAGCACGCCGCACTCGCGGATCAGGTTTCCAAACATCAGAAATCCGACCAGCGCCACCGATGCCGGAGAAATCAGTCCGACAATGATAGTAACCACAATCGGAAATGCGATCTTGGTCGTTTTGGACACATTTTTCGGACTGTAGGTCATGTGAATCCGGCGTTCTTTTTTCGTCGTCACCAGACGGATCGCAAATGGCTGGATGATTGGCACCAGCGCCATGTAGGAGTACGCCGCCACCGCGATCGCGCCCACATAGTTGGAATGCATGATCTGGGAAACCAGAATGGAAGTCGGTCCATCCGCCGCACCGATGATTCCAATCGACGCCGCATCCCTGAGTTCGAATCCCATCAGCGATGCCACACAGATCGCAAAGAAAATGCCAAACTGCGCCGCCGCACCAAATAAAAACATGATCGGCTGTGACAGAAGTGGTCCAAAGTCAATCATTGCCCCGATTCCGATAAAGAGCAGAATCGGAAGCGCCTCCGACGCGCTGATCGTCGTCTCAAACAGCCACTGTATAATACCCTGTGTCTCCCCGATGCCCTCCGTCACCTGGTTAATGACGCCGGATAATGGCAGGTTTACCATGATCGCGCCG